>JAEEGL011105835.1_pt1 | contig 11166 bp, 10 predicted proteins | sample 9134231 | NCBI WGS metagenome assembly JAEEGL01 (sample SAMN16246548, study PRJNA631951) | gut metagenome | biome: gut microbiome; feature: rumen; material: fiber-attached | host: Bos | place: Iran: Karaj | collected 2018-10
TCTCCTCTGCTCAGCGCCGGTTTCAGCATGTTGGCGGCATCCATGGAGCCGGCGGCTGCTCCGGCGCCTACAAGGGTGTGAATCTCGTCAATGAAGACTATGATATCAGGATTCTTCTGCAGTTCCAGAATGATGCTGCGCATTCGTTCCTCAAACTGGCCGCGGTACTTGGTTCCGGCTACAACGCTGGCCATATCCAGTACAATCACACGTTTGTTCCATAGCAGGTGGCTGACCCTATGCTGTACAATCCGTTGAGCCAGTCCTTCTACGATGGCGCTCTTGCCTACGCCTGGCTGACCTATCAGTATGGGGTTGTTCTTCTTGCGCCTGCTCAGAATCTGTGCCACACGTTCTATTTCTTTCTGACGGCCGATTACGGGATCCAGCAGTCCGTTGGCGGCTGCCTGTGTAAGGTCTGTGCCGAAGTTGTCAAGGACAGGTGTCTTGCCTGTTCCCTTCTTCTTGATCTGAAGAATGGAGAGGGCTCCGGTATCGTCACCCTGTGCCGTTTCCATATTCTCATCCTCATCCTCCTCATTATTTCCGGATTCGCCGGCGGTGTCCTTCGTGTCTTCCTGGGCAATGCCGTTCTGCTGAAGAATCCTGGTGATGGCCTGGTAGGTGATATTCATGCGCTCCAGAATCAGGCTGGCATCGCTGTCGCCTAATTTCAGAAGGGCCAGCAGTACGTGTATTATATATATGGTATCGGACTTCATCTGCTTGGCCTCCAGTACGCATACCCTTAGGATGCGTGAGGCGGTGATGTCAAATCCTATATCAGTCAGCGATGGCGGAACCAGTACCTGTTTCTGCTTAGCGATGGCTTCCAACTCCTGTTTCAGCAATGACAGGTCAGGCTGTATTTGCAGCAGGGCATCCCTGGCTGGATTCTGCTCCTTCTGTCGCAGGATTGCCAGAACCAAGTGCACGGGTGTTACGCAATCGTTATGCAGACGTTCAGCTTCTTCCTTGCTGAAGGCCAGCACTGTATTCATCTCTGGTGAAAACTTTATTGTCATTTAATTAATCCTTACTTCTGTTAATACGTTTTACAAGGTTTAGAACAAAATCTGTGCCAACTTGTCTGACGTATGACGCTTTGTCAGTCTGATGTCCCGATTCGTTGTATCGGGTGGCTGCAAGTTTACGGCCTGTTCTTTTTCTGCTTTGCGGCAAAGTTACGACAATTTGTCATAACATTGATATATATTGGCGAACATGTGTTTAAATTCGTCTGTTTTCGGCAAATATTCTTCAGTAAAACGGATATGTTTTTGATTTATGTCAATAAAGGGGAATATTTTTACGTTTTCTTCTTTGGAAATTTGGCTGATAGCGGAAAATCGGCGTACCTTTGCACCAGCAAAAGAAAACATAGTGTTGTTAGTTTTAGTTTAAGGTTAAAGAAAAGTTTTTAGGTTAATTAGTTAAGGTAAATTATTACTTTAAGAGACGCAAGGTCTGCCGTGAGGTAGGCCTTAGTTTTTTATATATCCCCAAGTGATATCCTTAACTTTAATCGGAAAAAGACTGTTTCGCCGGCAGTGAAAGGCCGTTTCGCTATCATCAAAACGCAGTATCAGTAAAATTATGGTAATTTGTTTTTGATTTTATGTACATTTAATCGGTTTTTTTGTACCTTTGCTGCTGAAATTACGTAATTTACAATTATTATGGGATTCTTTAATTTCTTCTCAAAAGAAAAGAAGGAGACTTTGGATCAGGGTCTGGAGAAAACGAAGGAGAGTTTCTTTGGGAAACTCTCACGGGCCATTGCCGGTAAGTCAACGGTGGACGATGATGTGCTGGACAACCTGGAAGAGGTTCTGGTGACGAGTGATGTGGGTGTGGATACCACTCTGAATATCATTCAGCGAATTGAAGAGCGAGTCGCCAGGGATAAGTATGTGTCCACAAATGAACTGAACAATATCCTGCGAGATGAGATTGCCCAGCTTCTGACAGAGAATAATACCGATGATACCGAAGGGTTTAAGATCCCCGAGGGTAAGAAGCCATACGTTATAATGGTGGTAGGTGTGAACGGTGTGGGCAAGACTACCACCATCGGGAAGTTGGCTTACCAGTTTAAGCAGGCCGGATACAAGGTGATGTTGGGCGCGGCCGATACTTTCCGTGCCGCTGCCGTAGAACAGCTGGTTATCTGGGGCGAAAGGGTAGGTGTTCCCGTAGTGAAGCAGAAGATGGGCAGTGACCCTGCCAGTGTGGCATTTGATACGCTGAACAGTGCCATTGCCAATGATGTGGATGTTGTTCTGATAGATACTGCCGGCCGTTTACATAATAAGAAGGGCCTGATGGATGAACTCTCCAAAATCAAACGCGTTATGCAGAAACTGATCCCGGATACACCGGATGATGTTATGCTGGTATTGGATGGAAGTACAGGTCAGAATGCCTTTGAGCAGGCCAAACAGTTTACTCAGGCTACAGATGTTACCAGTATGGCTATTACCAAGTTGGACGGCTCGGCCAAGGGCGGTGTTGTAATAGGTATCAGCGATCAGTTCAAGATTCCTGTACGCTATATCGGTTTAGGCGAAGGAATGGAAGATTTGCAAGGTTTTAACCGCAGGGAGTTTGTGGATTCTCTGTTTAAAAATTAATCCACTGAAGACTTGATGAAAGCGCCGACTGTAGACATTATCACCCTGGGTTGCAGCAAGAACCTGGTGGACAGTGAGAAACTGATCCGTCAGTTTGAATTGAACGGTTATGCCGTTACCCATGATGCTGAGGACCCGAAGGGGGAGATTGCTGTAATCAATACCTGTGGTTTCATTGGTGATGCCAAGGAGGAAAGTATCAATATGATTCTGGAGATGGCTCAGCGTAAGCAGACGGGTAATCTGAAACAGCTGATTGTGATGGGTTGCCTTTCTGAGCGGTATCTGCATGAGTTGGAGGGTGAATTACCCGAGGTTGACCGTTTCTACGGTAAGTTTGACTGGGAGAGGATAATCTCGGACCTGGGTAAGACCTATCACCATGAGGCCTGCAATTCCCGGCGTATCACTACGCCCGGACACTATGCTTACCTGAAGATTAGTGAGGGCTGTAACAGAACCTGTTCCTATTGTGCCATTCCCATTATAACCGGTGCCCACAAAAGCCGTCCCATGGAAGAAGTCCTTTCTGAAGTGGAGGAGCTGGTGGCACAGGGTGTGAAGGAGTTCCAGATCATTGCCCAGGAACTGACCTACTATGGCCTGGATTTGTACAGGGAACGCAAGATTGCCGAGCTGGTGGAGCGAATAGCCCGGATTCCCGGAGTTGAATGGATAAGGCTGCATTATGCCTATCCCACCCAGTTCCCGATGGAGTTGCTCAGGGTTATGGCCCGGCATGATAATGTCTGCAAGTATATGGATATTGCCTTGCAGCACTGTTCAGACAATGTGCTGGCCAATATGCACCGCAATATAACCAAGGAACAGACTTATCAGTTGCTGGAAACAATCCGTAAGGAGGTGCCGGGAATCCACATACGTACTACGCTGATGGTAGGTTATCCCGGTGAGACGGATGCCGATTTCGATGAACTGGTTCAATTTGTCAAATGGGCCCGATTTGAACGGATGGGCGCTTTTGCCTATAGCGAGGAGGACGGTACCTATGCCGCAGAGCACTACACGGATGATGTGCCCTCTGAAGTAAAGCAGGCAAGGCTCAGTAAACTGATGCGTGTACAGCAGAATATCAGTCTGGCACATCAGGAGAGTAAGGTCGGTAAGCGGTTCAGAGTTATAATTGACCGCTTGGAGGGTGAGTACTATATCGGCAGGACTGAGTTTGACTCGCCTGAAGTGGATCCTGAAGTGCTGATCCGTAAGACTGACGGCACTAATATTAGAATTGGAGAATTCTATCAAGTAATGATTGACAGCGCTGAGGAGTTTGACCTCTATGCGCATGTGTTATAAGTGGTATAATATGTATATCTGATACAATATGAATAATAAGGAATTTTTATCTGCGTTAAGTACTAAGACCGGTTACAATGCCAAGGAGACCGGCCAGATGGTGAGGGATGTCATCAGTGTGCTTACCAATGAACTGACCGAGGAAAACACTGTTGGAATCACTGGTTTCGGAACATTTGAGGTTAAGAAGAAGCTGGAACGTGTTCTGGTTAACCCTTCTACCAAACAGCGTATGCTGGTTCCGCCAAAGATGGTTGTTAATTTCAAGCCTAATTCGGGTATGAAAGATAAGGTTAATGGTAAATAAGTTGGATTATGGAAGGAAAAGTATTACTTCAGGACCTGGCTCAATCATTAGCCGCCAGGAGAAAGATGCAGCGTAAGGATGCCGAAGCTTTTCTGAAAGCATTCTTTGAGACGATAAGCACAGGAATTCTGCAGGATAAGACTGTCAAGATTAAAGGACTGGGCACCTTTAAAATGATAGAGGTGCAGGACCGTGAAAGCGTTAACGTGAATACCGGTGAGCGGATTGTCATTCCCGGTCACTCCAAGATAACCTTTACTCCTGATAGTGAACTGAAGGACGAGGTAAACAGACCCTTTGCATTGTTCCAGACCGTTATTATTAACGAGGGAACTTCCATTGAGGAAATGGAAAAGGTGGAAACGCCTGCCGACGTGCCGGATGAGAATGTGGAAGAATCTGAACCGTCATTTGTGGAAGATGTTCCAGGGGGGCATCCCGTAGAGCCTTCTGTTGTGGAGGAAATCCCTGTTCCGGGTTCTTCTGCTACGATTGCCGGAGAAGTTGAGCTTCAGGCTGTTGCCCGGGAAGAGTCTGTTGTGACGGATACACCAGTAGTTCAGGAAAAACCCACGATTCACGAGGAACCGGCTAAGGCTGAAACGCCTGTTGGGCGTTCTGAGGAAACCAAAGCCGCGGAACCTGTGGCTCAGCCTGTTGCTCCGGATGCCAGAAGGCATAGCTGGTGGTATGTGGGACCGGCGATGACCGCCTTGTTGTTCGCCTTCTTCTGGATTGTGTTCCTGGCAGGTTATTTTGCCGGAAGCAAGAATTGGTGTTACCTTGAGAATATATTTAACAAGCCAGCGCAGAATCCTGTTGTTCAGATAGATACGGTCTTTGTAGAAAAGATTGTACAGCCTGATACTATCTTCATTAAAGGGATGGAGGACTCAATCCGTAACGCCATTAGCGAGGAGGGTAAGGTCCGGAAGGATTTACCTAAGGATCAAGTGCGGCAACCCGTTAAGCCTGAGCCCAAGCCACAGCCGGTTGCCACGGCTGGAAAGACGCGTGTCACCTTTGAGATTGTAGGCTATAAAGGGGTGCGGACCATTCAATGGGGAGACTATCTGCTGAAGATTGTCCGTCAGGAATACGGAACAGATGACGCATTACGGTATGTGATTTCCTACAACAATTTCACCGACCCCGACAATTTGCCAGTAGGTACTGAGGTGAAACTGCCGAAATTAAAGCAAAAATAACACAAGTATTATCTTTAAGATAATCATTTAACAGATTTAAACATCCGGGTAACCTTTTTTTGTATTCTGCATATTGTATATGTTTCTGAAAAGCGGTAATTTTGCGCACAAAAAGATAAAAATATTCAATAAAAATGGCAGAATCAATAGATATTCGCGAACTGAATGAGCGAATAGAGAAACAAAGCGGTTTCGTAACCAATCTGGTTACCGGAATGAACCAGGTGATCGTAGGGCAGAAGCACCTTATCGAATCACTGCTGATAGGTTTACTTAGTGACGGACATGTATTGCTGGAGGGTGTTCCCGGTCTGGCTAAGACCAAGGCCATTAAGACCTTGTCTCAGTTGGTTGACGCCAAGTTCAGCAGAATCCAGTTTACTCCCGACCTTCTCCCTGCTGACGTTATAGGTACGATGATCTATAGCCAGAAGGATGAGAAGTTCATGGTGGAGAAGGGTCCCGTCTTTGCCAATTTTGTTCTGGCTGACGAAATCAACCGCGCTCCGGCTAAGGTGCAGAGCGCTTTGCTGGAAGCCATGCAGGAGCGTCAGGTAACCATCGGGAAGTCAACTTTTGACCTTCCCAGGCCATTCCTGGTGTTAGCTACCCAGAATCCCATTGAACAGGAGGGTACCTATCCTCTGCCCGAGGCTCAGGTGGACCGTTTCATGCTGAAGGTGATTATCGACTATCCTAAGCTGGAAGAGGAGAAGCTGATTATCCGCCAGCAGATTTCCGGAGCTGATGACAACATCCGTCCCGTTGTCTCTACCGAGGATATAACCAAGGCCAGGGAAGTGGTACGTCAGGTTTATCTGGACGAGAAAATAGAGCAGTACATTGCCGACATTGTATTCGCGACCCGTTATCCTGAGAAATATGCTCTGAAGGAGATTAAGGACTATATTGAGTTCGGCGCCTCTCCGCGTGCCAGCATCAATCTGGCTCTGGCCTCAAGGGCAAATGCCTTCATCAAGCATCGCGGCTATGTTATCCCTGAGGATGTGCGTGCCGTAGCCTATGATGTGCTGCGTCACCGTATCGGCCTGACTTATGAAGCCGAAGCTAATAATGTCACCAGCGAGGAGATTATCAGCAAGATTATCAACAAGGTTGAAGTTCCCTAATCCTGTTATTCCGTGGATACATCTGATATCTTAAAGAAGGTCAGGCAAATTGAGATCAAGACCAAGGGCTTGAGCAACAATATCTTTGCCGGTGAATACCACTCCGCATTCAAGGGGCGTGGTATGGCCTTCAGTGAAGTGCGCGAATATCAGTATGGTGATGATATCAGGGATATTGAATGGAATGTGACAGCCCGCTTCAATAAGCCGTACGTTAAGGTGTTCGAGGAAGAGCGTGAGCTGACGGTAATGCTTCTTATTGATGTCAGCGGCAGTCTGGACTTCGGAACGATGAGGCAGACCAAGCGTGAGATGGTAACAGAGATAGCTGCCACTCTTGCCTTTTCGGCCATTCAGAATAATGACAAGATAGGTGTTATCTTCTTCTCCGATAAAGTGGAGAAGTTTATTCCTCCCCAGAAGGGCAGGAAGCATATCCTGTATATCATCCGTGAATTGCTTGATTTTGAACCTGAAAGCACCAGGACAGATGTGGGCTTTGCCCTTCAGTACCTGACACAGGCCATCAAGCGGCGTTGTACGGCTTTCCTGATAAGCGACTTTATTGACATGAACAATTTCTGCCAGTCTCTGTCAATTGCCAACCGCAAGCACGATGTGGTTGCCATCCAGGTTTATGACAAACGTGTTGCCGAGTTGCCTGATATCGGCCTGGTCAAAATGCTTGATGCCGAGACAGGACATGAAATGGTGGTTGATACCGGCAGCAGAAAGGTCAGGGAGGCCCAATACAGATGGTGGTCTAATCTGAACCTCAGAGTGAAGGATACTTTCAACAGAAGTAATGTGGATTCTGTCAGCATCCGTACTGACCAAGACTATGTAAGTTCTCTGATGACGCTTTTTGCGCAAAGAGGCTGAGATAATGAATGTAGTTTATTATGCGTATAAATAGAATTCTACTGGGACTGGTTCTGATATTACCTGTGCTGACTGCCAAGGCACAGGTAGTAGTGGAAGCTAAGGTTGACAGCCTGCAGCTGTTCATCGGCGAGCAGACCGACCTTACCCTTAGTGTCACCCTGGGGGCAAAGCAGAAACTGCAGATGCCGGTTCTTAAGAAAGGTGACCAGATTATCCCGCTCATTGAGGTGCTGAAAGTGCAGCGTCCGGATACCAGTTATATGGATGAAGGAAAACGGATGGAAATCATACAGCGATACACCATCACCGCATGGGATTCATCATTATACTACCTGCCTCCCTTCAAGGTTAGGGTTGACGGCAGGAAGTACGCATCCAAAAGTCTGGCCATCAAGGTTTACACCGTTGATGTGGATACCTTGCACACCGACAAGTTCTTTCCGCCCAACCCGATTATGAATGTTCCCTTTGCCTGGAGTGACTGGAGTCATGTCGTATTCTGCTCGTTCATGGTTGTCCTGATGCTGGTGGTGTGCGTGATACTCTATTACCATATTCTCATAGGCAAACCCATTGTGAGAATTATCCGAAGGAAGAAAGTTCTGCCTCCGCATAAGGTGGCTATCAACGAGATTGAGCGTATCAAGGCAGACCGGAAGTGGGCAACGGAAGACAGTAAGGAATACTATACCCTGCTTACCGATACCCTGCGTGCCTATATCAGGGACCGCTATGGTTTCAATGCCACAGAGATGACATCCGCCGAGATTATTGACCGGCTGGTAAGTGACAATAACGAGGAGGCATTGTCGGAACTTCGTGAGATATTCACCACTGCCGACCTTGTGAAGTTTGCCAAATATGTCACCCTCATCAATGAGAATGATGCCAACCTGGTAGCTGCGCTGGAGTATGTTAACCAGACCAAACAGGAGGTTGACCCCAACGCGAAACCGGAGCCTGAGGTGATTAAGGAAACAGACAAGAAGAGGATGAACCAGGTTCTTGCCGCCAGAATCGTCATGGGTGTGCTGATTGTTATATCGTTATGTTTAACTTGTTGGCTGATATGGCGTACATATGACATATTGCTATAGAATACTGTAATTATGACGTTTGCTTCTCCCGCATATTTCTTCCTGTTGCTGCTGCTGATACCCTATACTATCTGGTATCTTCTACAACATCTTAAATCCACTCCCTCAATCAGGGTAAGCAGTCTGAACGGACTGCATCATGCCCCTAAGACATTGCGTAATTACCTGCTTCACGCACCGTTTCTGCTGAGGATAGCCTGCTTTGTCTTTGCTGTCATTGCGCTGGCCAGGCCCCAGACCACCAATAACTGGAGTACCCAGCAGACAGACGGTATTGACATTATGCTGTGTATGGACGTCAGTACCAGTATGCTGGCCGAGGACCTGAAACCCAACCGTATAGAGGCTGCCAAGGAGGTAGCCGTCCAGTTTATTACCGGCAGACCCAATGACAACATAGGACTGACGCTGTTTGCCGGCGAGGCATTCACCCAGTGCCCCATGACCCTGGATCATGCCGTACTGCTGAATCTGCTGAACGGAATGAGGGTGGATATGGCTCAGAACGGAATGATTGAGGACGGAACCGCCATAGGTATGGGTATAGCCAATGCCCTTACACGTCTGAAGGACAGCAAGGCCAAGAGCAAGGTGATTATCCTGCTGACCGACGGTACGAACACCACAGGTCAGATCAGTCCCAATACCGCAGCTGATATTGCCAAGAGCTTCGGCGTACGCGTCTATACCATCGGTGTAGGTACCAACGGCACGGCCAGATACCCAATGCCTGTAGCCGGAAGGATTGAATATATTAATGTCCCCGTGGAGATAGACACCAAGACACTTGCCTCTATCGCCAGAAAGACGGACGGTGAGTTCTACAGGGCAACCAATACCCAGAAACTCTTTGAGGTCTATAAGGAGATAGACAAACTGGAAAAGACAAAGATGAATGTCAGAAAGTATTCCAAGCGCTATGAAGCCTTCGGAATTTTCCTTCTTCTCTCCCTCCTGGCCCTGATATCCGAGATTACGTTAAAGAACACATATCTGCAAAGAATTCCATAACAGAGGTAGATTATGCTAAGATTTGAGAATCCTGACCACTTATATTTATTCCTGGTATTGCTCCTGTTGATACTGGTGCATTATTATGCGGTGTACAGAAGAAAAAGAAAACTTGGCAGCTTTGGCGAGAAAGAACTTGTTAGAGACCTGCTGACCGATGTGTCAGCCTGGAAACCCGAGGTCAAGTTCTGGCTGTGCATGCTTTCCCTGGCCATGTTCATCATAGCCTATGCCCGTCCTCAGTTCGGAACCAAGATTGACAAGCGGGAGCGTATGGGTATAGAGGCCGTCATCGCAATGGATGTCAGCAACTCCATGTATGCCGAGGATGTGAAGCCCAACCGTCTGGAGAAGGCCAAGATGATGATGAGCAACATGGTGGACGGTATGAAGGATGACAAGGTGGGTCTGATTGTCTTTGCCGGACAGGCGTTTACCCAGATTCCCATTACCAGCGATTATGTCAGTGCCAAGATGTTCCTGGAGACCATCTCCCCCTCCATGATATCCGTTCAGGGAACCGATATTGCCGAGGCTATCCGTCTGGCCTGCAAGAGTTTTACCCAGCAGGAAGGTGTGGCTAAAGCCATCTTCCTTATTACGGACGGAGAGGATAACGAGGGTGGGGCGGTTGAGGCCGCCAAGGCTGCCGTAGAGGCCGGAATCAGAGTATATATCTTAGGTATTGGCGACCCTGCCGGCGCACCCATTCCCATTCCCGGAACCAGCCAGTATATTATAGATGAGGAGGGTAATACCGTAGTCTCCAAGCTGAACGAGGAAATGTGCCGTGAAATTGCCAGAGCCGGAAACGGTTCATATATCTTTGTGGATAACAGCTCGTCCGCTCAGCAGAAACTGTCCGAACAGCTGGACAAGCTGGCCAAGTCAAAGATTGAGAGTCAGATATACAGTGAATATGACGAGCAGTTCCAGGGCTTTGTTATTCTGGGTATTGTATTCCTGATACTGGAAGTTCTTTTCCTGGAACGTGCCAGTCACTGTAAATTGTTTTCGAATCTTCTAAGGAACAGAGCGTATGTCAAATAAGGTTGTATTTATAATATTATTACTGATTGCCAGTCTCAGTGCCGCGGCGCAAACTGACAGGGACCATATCAGGCGGGGTAACAGACTGATGCGCGATACCCTTTATGCTAAGGCACAGGTAGAGTATCAGAAGGCCATAGAGAAGGATAACACCAATGCCATTGCCCACTATAACTTAGCCAATGCACTGATGTACCAGAACAAAGCCAAGGAAGCCTGGAAGGAGTTTGATACAGCCAGTAAGTTTGAGAGGAATCCGGTACGTCTGGCCAGGATATATCATAATATGGGTGTGATGATGCAGTCTGCCAAGCAGTATGACAAGGCGGTGGCCTGCTATCAGAACTCGCTCCGAAACGACCCTACGAATAACCAGACCCGCTATAACTACGCTCTGGCCCTGTATATGAACAAGCATACTCCTTCCAACCCCGACAATCAGGACCAGCAACAGGACCAGAACGGCAAGGATGAGAAAAAGGAACAGCAGAAGCAACAACAGGAGCAGCAGAAGCAGGATAAGAAGAA
>JAEEGL011242882.1_pt1 | contig 11166 bp, 8 predicted proteins | sample 9134231 | NCBI WGS metagenome assembly JAEEGL01 (sample SAMN16246548, study PRJNA631951) | gut metagenome | biome: gut microbiome; feature: rumen; material: fiber-attached | host: Bos | place: Iran: Karaj | collected 2018-10
GGATATGAAAAGTGGGAAAAGGAGAACGGGCAGTAAATGGAAAAGATTATGCCTAACCGCCTCGACAGAGGCTTTTATATGTACCAGGACGAATTTGAAGCAAAAGCTTTAGCGGTGCTTCGTTCTGGATGGTATATACTTGGTAATGAGGTTAAGAATTTTGAAAATGAATTTGCAAGTTACGTGGGCGCCAAGCACTGTGTAGGCCTTGCCAGCGGTCTTGATGCGCTTTGGATTGCGTTTAGGATTCTTGGAATTGGAGCCGGCGATGAGGTAATTGTTCAGGGTAATACTTACATTGCCAGTGTTATGGGAATCACGATGAATGGAGCTACTCCGGTATTTGTTGAGCCGGATGAGTACTTTAATATCGATGCATCCAAGATTGAAGAGAAAATTACTGATAAGACCAAAGCGGTTCTGGTTGTGCATCTTTATGGACAGGCTTCTAATATGGGGCCAATCGTTGACCTGTGCAAGAAGCATAATTTAAGACTTGTTGAGGATTGTGCACAGGCTCATGGTGCAAAGTTTAATGGTCAGCAGATTGGAACATTTGGTGATATTGGATGCTTTTCTTTTTACCCTTCTAAGAACCTTGGAGCATTCGGTGATGCTGGTGCCATTACAACTAATGATGACAAGATTGCGGAAGATACAAGAGTATTTCGTAATTATGGCTCTGAAAAAAGATATTACAACAAGGTTGTAGGTGCTAACTCCAGATTAGATGAGATTCAGGCCGGATTTTTGAGAGTGCGCCTTAGTCATTTGGATGAACTTGCCAGAGAAAAAGAACAGATATGTGAGAGATATCTTAATGAGCTTCATAATGATAAGATTGAACTTCCACGAATCAGGAAAGGTGCAACTCACATCTGGCATCAGTTTGTAATTAAGTCCGAGTATCGTGATGAGCTGATGAAGTATTTGGATGATAATGGAATTGGTACCATTATTCATTACCCAATCCCACCACATTTGTCAGAGGCATATCAGTATCTTGGGCTTAAAGAGGGAAGCCTTCCAATTACTGAGAAGTATGCTAAATCTGTTCTTTCTATTCCCCTTTACAATGGAATGACTAAAGAAGAACAGGATTATGTTATAGAGATGATTAATAAATTTTGATAATGTGATAAAATATAGGCCATGAATAATGGCCTATATTTATGTGAGTGGATTTGTGAGGGAAAATGGTTTTTTCTAGTCTGATTTTTGCTTTTTTGTTTTTGCCAATAGTGTTATTTCTTTATTATTTGGCCAATGAAAAATATAAAAACTATATTTTATTAGCAGCAAGCTTGATCTTCTATTCCTACGGAGAGCCGCAATTTGTTTTTGTAATGATCGGCTCGATATTGATCAACTATTTTCTGGCTATTCTTATAGACAGGAACAGGGGACAGCTCAGGGCCAGGATACTAATGTGGGTAGATGCTGTTATAAATATAGGAATTCTATTTGTATATAAATATCTGGATTATTCACTGGAACTTACCGGGAGTCTATTTGGAACAGGGATTGAGCCCATCGGAATTGTTCTTCCGATAGGAATATCATTTTTTACATTTCAGGCATTATCATATGTTATTGATGTATATAGAGGGACGGTCAGCGTTCAAAAGAACCCATTATATGTGGCATTGTATATTTCTTTCTTCCCGCAGTTAATTGCCGGTCCTATCGTCAGGTATTCAACTATAGAGAAGCAGATTTCACACAGAGTTTGTAAACTGGAACTTTTTTCCGAAGGTGCCAGACGTTTTATGATAGGATTCGGAAAAAAGATAATCCTGGCTAATAACCTGGCATTTATTCCGGAAGTGACCTTTGGAAGAGATGTTACTGAAACTAATCCGTTGTTTTTGTGGATGGGGGCTATTTGTTATAGCCTTCAGATTTTTTATGATTTTTCCGGCTACTCAGACATGGCAATAGGCCTTGGAAAAATGTTTGGTTTTGAGTTTGAAGAGAACTTTAATTATCCATATATATCTAAATCTATAACTGAGTTTTGGCGCAGATGGCATATTTCTCTTAGTAGCTGGTTTAGAGATTATGTGTACATACCGCTTGGAGGATCAAGAGTTAAGCCTTTAAGACATGTCCTTAACATGCTTGTGGTATGGGCTCTTACAGGTATATGGCATGGAGCCAATGTCACTTTTTTAATGTGGGGAATTGGTTATTTTGTACTTCTTACATTTGAAAAGTATGTCATTAAGCCATCGGAGAAAAAATCTTTATTATTTGAGACTTTATGGCGTATTTTTACCCTAGTCTGTGTGAATTTTGGATGGGTTATTTTCAATTCATCCGAACTAGGGCTTGGTATCAGATATTGCCTGGCTATGGTGGGAAGATATAGATATTCATCAAATATGCTTGATTCGGATGTTTTATCGAATATGCGCCAGTACGGCGTTTTTATTGTCCTTGGTGTTTTATTTGCTACACCTTTAGTGAAAGTAATCAAGGATAAGATGTCAGCTAATAAGATTGGAGATGTATTACTATTTGTCGAGCCTTGCGTTGTCGCAGCAGTTTTTGTGTGGGCAATTTCGTATTTGATTTTGGGTGCTCATAATCCATTCATATACTTCAATTTTTGAATTTGAGGAAGAAAGATGAGAAAAAAGATCTCAAATTATTTATTTACATATATTTTTATTGTTCTATTGTTTGGGCTGAGCATAGCAAGTTTTGTTAAGCTTTTAAATTTTTATGTAAATGATGAAAAAGAGTATAACGAGTGGAAGCCTTCTCTTGGTAGTAAGTTTGAGACAGATATGGCCAATAATTTCTGGGGGAAGTTTTCTTTTGTCAATTTAAATGGTGCTGTTCGTAAAGTGCTTAATCAGTATTCTATGAACGGAGTTATTAAACTAGAAAATGGATATTTGCTTACAACCGTAGAGAAATGTTCAGATGAAACCCTTGGGGAGTATGCTGATAAAACAATCAGATTAAATGAGTATCTAAACAAGCGTGGTACTGCCTTTGTATATGCAGCAACTCCCTATACCAGTAGTAAATATGACCCGGAGCTTCCTGTGGGCGTAGTTGATTATGGAAATGATAATGTAGATAGATTCATTGATATGCTTAAAGCTGGCGGAGTGGATACTATTGATTACAGGCAGATCATTCATGACGATGGATTAGATCAATATGATTTGATGTATGTTACCGATCATCATTGGACCACGAGAACTGGACTTTACGCATATGGATTCCTGGAGGATTTCATTAAAGAAAAGTGTAGTTGTGATGTGGATGACAGGATAAGGGATATAAACAACTATACTGTAACAAACTATGAAAAATGGCACCTGGGTTCCAGAGGCCAGAGAACAGGAATCTACTATGCCGGAATAGATGATTTTGAGCTGATAGTGCCTGAATTTGAAACAAAGCTCCAAAATGATGAAGGTACAGTAGGGACTATGCAGGAATTAATGCTTGATATGACACCTCTTGAAAACAAGGATTTCACATCAAGATATACTTACGATTCTGTTCAGTGGCAGACATTAGGCCACTATACTAATTTAAACTGTCCTAATGATATCAAAGTTCTTATTGTGACTGATTCTTTTGGCAGGGCATTGGGCCAGTATCTGGCTATGGCATTTAAGGAAGTAGATTATATTTATAACAATGATGACGAGAAGCTTACACCTGAATACATTGAGTCCTTCGATCCTGATGTAGTAATAATGCTTAATTATTCGGAAAACCTGATTGAGAATTCCAAGACTTTTTCGTTTGATGAATTTTAATTATATGATATGAGGCTCGCGCAGTATGCAAGATGCAAGCAAGAATAAGTTAATAGAAAAACTGGTCTTCTGGTTAGGAATTGGTGTGGTGCTTATCATATACGTCCTAAAAATCCATGAGATAATAGTTAGAGCAGATTATCAATGGGAGGTACGAGAGGGCGTTGGAATCTATATGGCACAGCGTTTTGCTGAAGGAATAAATCCTTATGTATATAGGGATGGGCTTCCGGAGGCGGTTTATATGTACGGCTTTTTGATGCCGGCTCTTTTGAGTGTTTTTATTAAGCTGGGGATTCCCAATATAATCCTTTTTGCTCAGTTTCTTACTCTCGGTGTGGAGATTATTGGCGTTTCCTTATTTGGACTTATCATAAAAAGAAACTCCGTAAACAATCTGATGATTCCAATCGGAATGATAGGGGCCAGCAGTTGTTATTACAGAGTTGCAGCTTATGGTGGTGTATTTCCGGATGTATATGGACTTACTATGCTGATTTTAATATGGTTTTTGGTTCAGGCAGATGAACGCAGAAACAGGTTTCATATAATCACGTATGCAGTCCTTTGTACGTTATGCTTTTATATTAAGCAGTATTTTGTTTTTGTGTCGGTGGGATTTTTACTATATTTTGCTTTGAAAAAAGCATATAAAGAGCTTTTATCATTTTCACTTATTGGATTAGCTATTGGGGGAGGTTCGATTCTTTTAGTGAGATTTGTATTTCCCACTTATTTTACTACTAATTCCTATTTTCTTAGCGTTTACAATGCATATTCTATAGGGCTTGCTATAGAGCAGCTTGCAGGTATATGTAAGTTATATCCGGTTTTATGCATTTCTATTGTGGTCGGACTTATAACTGTGGCTTTTGGATACAGATATGAGAAAATCAGCATGAATATGTATGCTGTATCTCAGGCTATTGTTATGTTGCTGATAGGATTCTTTTTATCTACATCAAATGGTGCATGGCTTACGTATTATTTACAGCTGTTAGTACCGTATATTATATGTTTGGCGCTGGTTTTTCTGACGGAGTGGGTGGAGAAGCTTAAATTATCTCAAAGTGTTGCGTGTGGAATAGTTGTGATCCTTTTTTGCGTGACATTGTTTGGCGTAAGGAAACTGGTAATAATCAAGCCCATTAATAATGATCAGATAAGCCAGTGGGAAGAAGTTTATGAGATACTGGATAATTATAAAGATGGAGATATCAAGGTAAGCGCTCTTCCACTAAATTTCTATTGTTTAAAGAATGGAATTTATAATGATAATCCGGGGCATTCGAATTGCTATACTTATGAGCTTTTGAATATGATTTCAGAAGATAAGCCGTCCGGGCTGATATATCCATATTCAGAGGAATTAGTAGAGCAATATATGGAATATCACAGAGATTCGTTAGAAAAGTGCGAAAACGGATATTATGACTGTGTGGTTGTTGAGAAAAATAATTATTTCCGTGAAGAGATAGAAGAAGCTGTAAGTGATCTGTATATGAGAGTAAATGATTATACGCTTCTATGTGGAGAAGAAAAATGGGAGTGCACGGTTTATGCTAGAAAATAAGCAAAGAAGAACGCAAGCAGCGATGGTTATTGCAAGCCTGTTGTTGGGCGTTATAGTATTCAGGTTTTATATAGTTCTTTTGACTGCAGATTACGCAGCTCTGACTGCAGATGATTTTAAAAATCATGTGGAAACTGCTCTGGATTTTTTGAATTATACGAAATATGGTAGTAGAGCAATTGAAGTTTTTAAGGAAGAAAACAGATATTCTCATATAATAGCATATCCGGTCTGGCATATAGCTATACTGGGGGTATCCTTCTTGTTTAGAATGCTGCGTATATTTGATGAAAACGCGCTTGTGGTATATTCTATAGCAACTACAAATACTCTTTTACTGCTGATTACATTTTGGATCATTTTGCATTACTATCGCAAAAGTAATACGAGTGTGTGGGGCATCATTATGGCATTATGTATGATGTTCTGCGGTCCATTGGATAATTTTGGATTATTTGATAGGTATTATCTTGGAGCATATACAGCCAATATCTGGCATAATCCTACATATCTGGCTGTGAAACCATTAGCAATAGCATGTTTTTTATGCTACGCCGAACTTGTTTCTGATAGAGAGGTACAAAACAAACAATATGTGCAGGCATCGCTACTGTTGGGAATAAGTGCACTTTGTAAGCCGAGCTTTTATCAGGCGTTTATCCCTGGGCTTGTAGGTTATTGTATTTTTCATTTTCTTATCAAGAGAAAAAAGGATGTTTTTTTACATTATTTGAAAATAGCACTAACCTGTGTGCCGGTAGGAATAATTGCTATAGTACAGTCTAAGATTGCAGTAACAGGAGAAGGCGGCGCAGGCCTTTCGTTTTGGCCTTTTTATGTAATTGGGCATTTCACTGAGAACTGGAGAGCTGCTGTATTATTATCTTTGGCTTTCCCTATGTTTATCTACTTGGTGTGTGTGCTTAGGAAAAAGTGGAATAGTGAGATTGAAACTGCTTGCTGGATGATAGCTTCAGCATTTGGAATGTATATTGCGTTCTATTTTGATGTAAACCCATTTGCAGCTGATTTCAGCTGGGGAGTAGGTCTGGCACTTAATATAGGATTTGTAGTTGCCGGTAAAGAACTACTGAACTTATGGGATAAATCATGGGTATGGAAAATTAGTGCGATTCTGGGGTATTTGCTTCTTTGTGCGCATACCTTTTTTGGAATTGTATATCTTCAGAATATTTGGAAGTATGGTATGTTCTTAGAAAAATTGAACTATTTTGGATTGGGTAGCTGATGAATCGTGGAACTCGAGTTGAAAAGAAAAATAATACTGTAATTATTTATATTGTTTTGGCATTGGCTCCGTTACTGGGAGCAGCATTATTGCTGCTAAAATATAGAATTGGATTTGGGGAGCTTTCATTTTTTAATTCACCCTGGAATGATGAGCTTAGTTATTATAAGCAGATAGAAGGTGTGATTAACTATGGAATTCCGAAAGGCTATTTTGGATATAATGAGTCGAGAGCTGCGATAGGAACTTTTGGACCATGGTCACCGATTTTGCTGTTACCATATGCGGTTGTTGGGCGAATTATAGGGCTGGGCTTCTACCAGATATTTGCGTTTAATTTGCTTATTTGTTCACTTACTATTGTTGGAATCAGCTTTTTTCTCAAACTAAACTGGAAGGCTGCAGCGGCTATAGCCGGATTGTTTGCTTTGAACGCAAATACGATAAGATATACAATGTCAATATCTCCTGAGATTGTGATAATGATATGTGCATTGTGGATGTTTGCTTTTTTATATAAGTATGAAGAATGCCAAGAAGAACGGTATATTAATGGATTTATGATTCTAATGATATGTTTGACTTTGGCACGTGGTTATTATGCTATTTTTTGTTTGACAGGTATCTTTGTCGTTCGCAATGGTAGAAAAAAGGTAATTATTTTTATTAGCGCTATGCTATCGGCTGTTTTGTATTTGGGTATTGTACATTTCTTTTGTTCTCCATATTTTAGGCCGCTGATCAATATGGAACTAATTGAGCTGTTATGGAAATCACCGATGGCCTTTGTGACATCCAGTGTGGATATCATTATAAATGGATTTAAGAGAATGCCTGATTTTATTAATGAAATGGTAAAATTTGGCTCTTTTGGCGCAGTGTACTATATTCTTTCAGGGGCAGTAATTGTTATATCGTTATTGGCAGGATTAGTAAAAAGAAGTAAGACAATTATCTTATCTGTCATTAATTTTGTACTGATGGTTATGGCTATTTGGTTGTTATATGATGTAGAAACAGCCATAAGGCATTTGATGGGATTAGTATTGGCTCTTTCTGCAGTATCGTTTATTATTCTTGCAAAAAGCAGTGGAGCTGCACAAGTGTTTACAATTATTTTGTTGGTAAGTACGTTTTTCTTGACGTTTTTTGGAGAAACTGATTTTGTGATCAGACCGCCACAAGCAGATGGCTTACTGGAATCAGATATAGACAATACAGCTTTTGATATTGAATATGCCAAGGATGGATGGGAAAACACTGTAATCTGGTCCATAAGCTGTGACTATAGGTATTTATACGCATTGCCCAAGGGGGCGGGGATTAATCTTTGTACTGAAGATTATATATATGAAAATGCAGGAAATCTAAGGTCCAAGTATATTGCAATTAATAGTGATAATGAAGGATTAAAAAAGGCGGCTTTGGACAATGAATGGACTAATGTCGAGGAGATAGGGGCGGTTAGTATTTATGCTACAAGATAACAGAAAGAACAGATTATTTAAGACATTTATTACTTTTGTGATTCTGTTTACGACACTTCTTATTATTCAGTTTTCTTTTGGAAAGACTAGAGAAAACTATTTGGGTGATCCATGGGAATATGCTGCAATTGGAGATAGTCTTTTTGCATCAGGCCATTTTAATTTATTAGATATTGAGAGCCCTATAACAGTATGGGGAGGCGGAGATTATAGAGGCTATGTGTTCCCTGTGCTTTTAGGCGTATGTGGACATATTGATCAGATATTTGGGCTTAACTGCACCTGGTGGATTGTCAGCAGTTTTATTTATGCAGGGCTTTTCCTGGTGTATTTTAAGTTTATAAAAGACGCAGGTATAAGGAAAACGTCTGATTTTTCTGTTATTAGAAACCTTATTCCTTTTGTTTTTGTTCTTGTTTTTTTCTATGGACTTATAACTAATGCACTGACAGATATGTTAGCAGCTCTTTTAGCTATTGCAGCTGCAGAAGTGCTGCTACTAGCAATTAGATCGACAGGACGAAAGAAGTATTTATATTTCTTTTTGACAGGTATGGTTTCGTATTTGGCATATAATATCAGAACTATATATATGCTCGAAGTATTTGGAATGGTGATAACGGCTGTCATATCAGAAGTAATTCTTCTGAAGATGGATGAAGTAGTATCATTAGTAGAAAAAGTTAAGAGATTTTGTTCTGTGCTGCTTTTAATGTTTTCAGGATTCTATTTCGCAGCACTGCCGCAAGTTTACTTGAATTATTCAAGATATAATTCATTATCACCTAAAGTTAGAGTAAACGGATTGTTTGCCCAACAGCTTTGGTGGGGAATTGGAATCACTAAGTATGGAACTTATGTGGGAAATGATGGAATTCATGACGTTCCTATGAAATTTATAGATGCTACAGGGATAGCAATTCAAAACGCATTCGAAAGTGAAGGCTATGAGATTTCGCTTAAGACATATATCCTTGCGTTTTTTAAATATCCCGTGGACTTCATTTCTATTTTATGGAAGCATTTATGGAATGCGCTCTTTGTTATGTTTCCGGAAACATTTATTGAGGATCTTACTAAAGACAGGAGCCTTTACGTGATTTTGGGGCTCTGCATAGTTATTTTGTTTATTTTTTTACTTTATGATGATATCAAAAATGGAATAAAGGAAATTTCATTAAGTAGCATTCTTATTGTTGGATCACTATTACTTCCGAGTATTGCCATATTGTTTGGGGCTTTGGAAGAGAGATTTCTTATTGTTCTGTATTTGCTTATTTATGGCAGAGTTTCGGATTATCAGAAAAATGGGAAAAAGAGTAGACAAGATATAGTTTCTCTTTTGATTAAGATAGCAATAGGATTGGTAATAGCTTTTACAGCTATTTCTGTTGAAGGCGGAATAATGGCGGGATTAAAAGGAATTGACGGAATAGTGCCTCTTACGTTTAATGGTAAGTAAAAGCAGAAAAACAGGAAGGGATAGTTGATGAAAAATAAGAGAGTTGAATGGGCGGATGTTGCTAAGTTATGGGCGATGCTAGCCGTTATCGTTAATCATACAGTTGGAAGTGTGTATCATAATACTACTATTGCTTATAGCTCATATTATAGCGTTAGTTTATTTATTGTAGTAATGGGTGTGACTAGTTACTGGTCCTTTAGTAGATATCAGGGGAATCGCATTGATAAGATTAAAAGTGGTTGCTGGAAAAATCTAAGGCCATATCTTGTTGCCACCTTTTTATATAAGATTTTATTAGAGCAACATTTTGATTTTCTGGATTATCTGGATAAAGTGGTACATTTTAATGAAGTAGGACCATTTTATTATGTTTTATTGTATATACAGCTTTTTATTGCAGCACCTATACTTTATTATGTTTTTGTCATTTCGGACAAGAAAAAATATGGCATATTTATTGAACTGCTGGGGTTGGTAATTACTGCAATAGTTGGAGCCTGGACAACCTATAATACTAATATTTTGGATATTTATGGCGGCGGAGGCAAGCTACTTGGAGGCACATATCTTATTTTGCTGTATATAGGTATGATGTTTGGAAAGTATTGCAGCCGAATTCAGGTTGGAAAAGCTGGTTCAATAGTACTACTTGTTTTCTCTATTGTTATAATGTGTGTATGTCTGTATGTAGAAGCCTTTTATCGTGGAGTAGTGGATGCTTACTTCCCATTTGGAGATGGAATTAATCCGCCCAGTGTAAGTAGCGGGCTATGCGCTATATCCATAATGTTTTTTGTATTTATGGTGGAAAAAGTGATAGGCGAAATAAGCGCTTTGAAAACTGTTTTTGGAATGTTCGCCAGGATTGGAAGGCATACTTTGTACGTCTTTTTGTATCATATGCTGATGATAAATTATTGCTCGGATATAGTAAATGCGATTAATTCTGAGATGAATATCTGGTTTAAGGTAATAATCTTTTTTGGCGGTATTTTTGCAGGATCTTTTGTAATAGAGTTGATAGTCGAGAAGGCCTTGAACTTTATTCATGGGATTTACTTTGAAAAGAAAAGTGTTGTGTGAAACAAAGTATGGAAATCCAGTAGTGCCTTGTTGTTAGGTGGATAATATTTATAGAAAGCAGGGAGAGTAATTGTGAAGGTTTTTTCATCGTTAACCAAGAATTATAGACTTTTCAAAGATATACTTGACGAAACAATGTATATTCTTACCTCAAAGCAAAAGAGGCGTATGGGATATGCTTTGTTTGTAATAATCATAAGTTCTTTTCTGGAACTACTTAGTGTGACTATTATTTTGCCCTTCGTCCAGGCGATTGTATCTCCGGATGTAGTAATGAATAATAAATATGTAGCGTATTCTTGTAAGGTTTTGGGAATATCAGAAGCAAAAGATGTTCTTCTTCTTTTGGGAATAAGTATTATTGCGCTGTTCATTATCAAAAATGCATATATTATTTATGGTAAGTATGTTCAGGCTGAATTTTCAACTTCATTACAAAAAGAGATTTCTGTAGAGATGTTACGCTCATATATGAGTAGACCATATACATTCTTTTTAAACACAAATAGTGCAGTGATCAAGAC
>JAEEGL011247430.1_pt1 | contig 11166 bp, 9 predicted proteins | sample 9134231 | NCBI WGS metagenome assembly JAEEGL01 (sample SAMN16246548, study PRJNA631951) | gut metagenome | biome: gut microbiome; feature: rumen; material: fiber-attached | host: Bos | place: Iran: Karaj | collected 2018-10
ACTATGGACCAGCTCATCCCCGGATTATCAATCATCATCATCGTCTTCGACTTGATGCCCCAGTTATCCTCAAGGTATTTCTTTGTGTAGATCGAACGGCACAGCTCCTCATATCCATAGACGTGGGTGTGATTGCCGGCGCAGGTTGCTCCAACATCGAACCTGCCCCTCTTGAAGTAATTCGACACAACCCGTTTGGCCTCTGCTTGTCCCATGTCCTGCGGATAGTTGTGCCAGAACCAATAACCTTCCATTATGAAGCGATAGGCAGAAGGGTCGTTGTCGCCAAGAGGATCCGCATCGACGATTGCAGCGGCGTCACCAATTCGCTTTACACATCCGTGACGCTGAATGTACTGGGAGTTGTGGAGTCCGATGTCGGTGTGGGAGGACTTGATGCTGTAGATTTTCCACGGATGTACTGGCGGCAGTCCTTCCGGGAGTTCTGAGATTGGGACGAGCTCGAACACGTCTTCTCCGTCGGCTCCCTTGTAACTCACCATGCGCCGGCCATCACGCGTCACCATCGAATACGCCGTCACCTTCCCTTCCTTCACCTGACTGGAAACAGCCTTCCTTGTCTGCTGATGAGTTTCACGAGAAGAGTCGGCTCTGCTGGCTATTGAAAGCGAATGTGCCGATAATCCGACTGCCGCCAGAAATGTAAACAAATGCTTTATACCCATATTTGGCTTTTCTTTAGGCAATAATATAGCAGTTGGCACAAAATAGGCTGTTATACGTATATATCACCACTATAAACGCTGGACTTTTCGTAAATTCGCAATATAAATTTAAAAGAAAAGTTCAGCGTTATGATTAATTTCAAGAAGTTCAACAACATTATCTCACTCACAGCGTATTTCACTTCTGACGAGAAGTGCAAGCAAGCCATCGTTGAGAGTCGTTGGGGTGTTGGCAATGAACAAGACGTTGTTTGCCCTTATTGCGGCAAGCACCATTGCAAGATGTCCAAGAACGGACGTTTCCATTGTACAGAGTGCAACAAGAACTTTTCTTGCCTTGTTGGTACTATCTTCGAGAATACCAAGTTGCCACTAATCAAGTGGTTCGTTGCTATGTATCTTATCAGTAGCCACAAGAAAGGTGTCAGCAGTCATCAGTTGAGCCGTGACCTTTCTATTACTCAGTCAACTGCTTGGTATATGCTTCAGAAGGTACGTCTTCTCGATCCTCAGAGCGATGCAGATGCATTTGAGGGTACAGTGGAGTGCGATGAGGTGTACATCGGTGGTAAGGAGAAGTGGAAGCACAAGTCAATGCGTACTCCCAAGACTCAAGGACGTTCTACCAAGACCAAGACACCTGTGTTTGGTATGATGGAACGTAGCACCTTTGAGAATGAGAAGGGTGAGGTTGAAAACATCACCTATGTTCACGCATTCGTTGTTGAGAACACGAATAGAGCTACCTTTCAGCCCATCATTCAGCAGTTCGTTGCTGATGGTTCAAGAGTCATCACTGATGAACTCAATGCCTATAATGGGCTTGCTGAGTTAGGCTATACCCACGCTGTGGTTGCTCACGGTGCTGAAGAGTATGCCAATGGTGACGTGTTCACCAACAGCATTGAGGGCTTTTGGAGTCACTTCAGAAGAATGATTGTTGGCTGTTATCACGATGTGTCTGACGAACACCTTCAGCATTACATTGACGAGGCTGTGTACCGTTGGAACACAAGAAAAATGAGCGAATCGGAGAGATTCGCCCATATGTTCGACAAGTCAATTGGACTTGTTCGTAAATGGAGTGAAATCAGAGTTGGTTTGATGGCGGCTTAACCTTGGCAAATTTCCATAAATCTCTTATAGTACTCTTTAGCATTGCTAATGAGCCTATCAGCAATATTGCGGAAGTCTATTAAATTTTCTTGTTCTGCATATTTTTTGGCTTCAGTTAATAGCATAAAAGCATCGTGTTGACGGGTGCGACACTCTGTTATATAATTAAAAAACTTATTTCTTCTTTTTCTTTCTGACATTTCTTTGTCATATTCAGCCCATTCTTCTTCCGAAGGCTCATACTCAGGATAATCTCTATTCATATCATCGTAGGAATCTTCATAGTATTGATTTGGGGTTATACCATTATCTCGCATAGACTGTGCTAATTCTGCATCTTTTTCAGATGTTTCCCTCAATATTCTGTTCACTGATTCTTTCACGATTCTATGAAGGTCACTTTCTGTTAATCTAATTCTTTGTTTCATATTATAATAAGTATTTATTCGTTATTTTAATAATAAATATCACGATGAATTTGTTTTTATTGGAAAATATCTGTATATTTGCAAAAGAATTGATATTTATTGTAGAACTTAATTGAAAATAAGAATTGATTATGGCACTATTGAAAGAGGACGGCAGCTTGGATATTGAACGGATTAATAATCTACCATTTGAGGAATATATGAATACTATGGGTGATTTGACACAAGAGCAAGTTAAAGAATATCTCTCCAAATTACCTATTAATGAATCTAATGAGCCTATGAGGGCAATAAAAGTTGATTCTACGTTTGATATGGGCGTAAACGCAGACATGGTTATAAATAATCTAAGAAATATATGTAAAAAGAAACAATGAAACGATATTGGTTGAGAGAAGATAAATTACCACCCAATCTTCTTGTAAACTTTTCTTCAAAAATCACCGAGAAGATAAACGCAATCGGAAACTATAATAAGAACAATGATTTAGCTCTTACTCAATGGAGTGATTATCTTGATGGAATAAAAAGTTACTTATCAAAATCTGTAATAGCGTGGGATAACATGAATAGGTATCCACGACTACGCAGTGGGGGTAAATTCATTAAGGATTTTGGGTATAATGTTGGTTATACTATAATAAATGATTATTCAACAAATAAACCATTGGTTTATATATTTATGGTAAACTTAAAAGTTGAAGAATTTGGTTTGAGATTACCGCCAAATATGAATGAGGATAAACATGACATCATTTCACGAATCGTATCGGAAACAATCAATAACTATCTAAAGAGAAATCTACTTTTAGTGAGTTAAAATAGAAATTAGCAGCCAAATCAATGACTGCTCATTCATATATGGGCATTTGTGCCAACTGCTATATCATTGCCTTTCTTTATGGAAACAAATGTGTATATCTTAGTGCAAAGGTGGTAAAACGATGCTGAAACATTATCTTAGGTAATTAGCGAGATTAATAGGAACTTTGTAGTGACCAGGCTTAAGCCTCTATTGCTTTACCTTGATGTAGACGCCATCGAAGGCGGCACCCATGTCGAAGCAGTCGAGCGACTCACGTCCTGTGGTCGTCTTCAGCACGACGAACTTCTTGAAGAAATGGGCGCTGAAGCCGTAGCCGCACTCGTTGACATTCTCATAATAGAAAAAGTTGTGGGTGGTTTCGCCCAATACTGCGGGGCGATCGGGTTCACTCCGTCCCTCCGCAATATTGCCTGGAACATTACTTACTTCGAAATGCAGTTTATACTTGCCTGCTCCACGGAACTTCACGTAGCCGCCCAACATCGCTCCATAGTTGGGATTCCAGCGAGAATAGACATACTCGCGCCCGATGTTCTGGGGATCTTCGTAGTCAAGATACTTTGTCACATCGTCAATCCTCCCAACGGTCACGAAATGCTTCATGGGGAGTTGCTTCTCTGTCTTGGGGTTCGTCCACGTACCTTCTGAGATGTAGGCATCTTCGGCTGTATCCTCGCCTTCAATCTTAAACGACATGATGCCGGTAATGGTGCCGTCGCTCTGGTACTCCTCAAGATAGTACCAACCGTTCACCGTTGGGCTACCCACCACCAGGATGGGTGTCGGGTTCTTGGCCTTGGGATAATAGATTTCACCAACCGCAATCTCGTCGCCATTGACGGCGAACTTCAGTACGACGGGAATATTGTCGCCCAATGTTCCCTCAAAACTATACTCACCCAGCACATCCGCTTGTGCAGCTGCTATTGCAAATACGAACACTACGATAGAAAAAAACACCTTCTTCATACATCTGAAAATATTTCGATACAGACATCCACGTCATAGCCGTATGGTAACGACTCGCTCATAACATGTCGGATTATCGTTGTATATGGTTGCAAAATTAGGAAAAAAATACAAGAAAAGCAAGAAGAGCGTGAAATAATGCATCTTTTTCTATTTCAAATCTTTGCGTGAGTACGACGAAAAGAAGTATTATTTGGCTGTTGCCATAGGGATGGCGTACAAAAAAGGGGTGTGTCAAAAACTATGCCTACACGCGGATGGTATTTGGTATTTTGACACACCCTCTTTTTTGGCTTCGTTTTTAGATGATTTTCTCCAGTTTGGAAATGTTCTCGGCCACTTGCTCTTCTGTGATTTCGTAGTTGCGGAGGTCGCCCGAGAGGTACTGGTCGTAGGCGCTCATGTCGATTAGTCCGTGACCGGAGAGGTTGAACAGGATCACCTTTTCCTCACCCGTTTCGCGGCACTTTTTGGCCTCTCGAATGGCGGCGGCGATGGCGTGGCTGCTTTCCGGGGCGGGGATGATGCCCTCGGCACGGGCAAAGAGGATACCAGCCTCGAAAGTCTCCAACTGAGGAATGTCCACAGCGCTCATCAGGCCGTCTTTCAGCAGCTGGCTGACGATAACGCCCGCACCATGATAGCGCAATCCTCCGGCGTGTATGTTGGCGGGCATGAAGTTATGGCCCAGCGTGAACATCGGAAGCAGGGGCGTGTAGCCGGCCTCATCACCAAAGTCGTATTGGAAAACGCCACGTGTCAGCTTGGGGCAAGAAGCGGGTTCTGCGGCGATAAACTGCGTGTTTTTCCCTTCCAGGATGTTGTGGCGCATGAAGGGGAAGGAGATGCCGCCGAAGTTGGATCCGCCGCCGAAGCAGGCAATCACCACATCGGGATATTCACCCGCCATCGCCATCTGTTTCTCCGCTTCCAGACCGATGACGCTCTGGTGCAGGGCAACGTGATTGAGCACCGAACCAAGTGTATACTTACAGTTGGGCGTACTCATGGCCAGTTCGATAGCCTCGCTGATGGCTGTTCCCAACGAGCCTTGGTTCATCGGGTCGCGGGTGATGATGTCCTTTCCTGCACGTGTAGACATCGAAGGCGAAGCCTCGACTGTTGCCCCAAAGGTCTGCATGATGCTGCGGCGGTAGGGCTTCTGGTGATAACTGATTTTCACCTGATAGACGGCACATTCCATTCCGAATACCTTTGCGGCGTAGCTGAGGGCTGCACCCCATTGGCCGGCTCCCGTCTCTGTGGTGATGTTGGTGACGCCCTGCATCTTGTTGTAGTAGGCCTGTGGCAAAGCCGAGTTCAGCTTATGGCTGCCCACGGGACTGACGCTTTCGTTCTTGAAATAGATATGGGCGGGAGTGCCGATGGCTTCTTCCAGACCGTAGGCGCGCACCAGCGGGGTGGAGCGGTAGTATTTGTACATTTCGCGCACGGGCTGCGGGATGTCTATCCACGCATCGGTCTGATTCATTTCTTGGCGGGCCAGTTCTTCAGCAAAGATAGGGAACAGGTCTTCTGCCTTCAGGGGCTCTTTCGTTGCGGGGTTCAGCGGCGGCAAGGGTTTGTTCTGCATGTCGGCCTGAATGTTGTACCATTGTGTGGGAATCTCGCTCTCTGGCAAGATAAACCGTTTTTGTCTTTCTTTCATAATTGATTTGCTTTAAGTGATTAATAAAATAGAGTTGATAGTATTCCTTTCCAAGAAAAAGGCCCGTCGCAAGAACGACAGGCCTCTTTATGATGAATGCTTACTCTCAGGTACGCGGCTATCTTCTCACGATTTTTCGAATCTTGAGCGCTGCCACCACCAGAAGTTAGCTATCTGTTTCATATTTGTTTTTGATGCTTTTGTTTTAATTCGTTGGCAAAAATACGACTATTCTTTCAATCTGCCAAATTTTTCCGCAGCTTTTTGTTGATTTTTTTATTCAAAGGACTTCAAAGACGGTCTTACCTTACAAAAAATAGAGGAAACCGTGTGGCTTCCTCCATTTTCTTTAGTACTCAGAAATCAAGATTTCTTAGAGTCCCAGTTTCTTTTTGGCATCAGCAGCACCTTTGTCGATAGCGTCACCAACCTTTTCCTTAACGTTTTCCTTCACTTCGTCGGAGATCTCCTCGGCCTTGTCCTTGGCACCTTCTACTGCGTCAGCAGCGGCGTCCTTGGCTCCTTCGACAGCGTCGCCCGCCTTCTCGGTCAGGTCAATACCCAGAGCTTTCAGGGCATCGCCGGCACCGGTCAGCGCGTCAACACTCTCGCTGGGGATGGCTGCGATGCCATCAACGAGAGAAGAAACGGCTGCGTTGTCGCCAATCACGGACTTGATCTTGTCGGCGTTCTCCTTCAGGAAGTTCTGAACCTTAGCCAGATACTCCTTGGCAATTTCGGGATTATTGGCCAGGAACTCGCTCACCTTTGCCTTTACGGTTTCAAGAGCAGCCTGCAGGGCAGACACGTCCTTAGCTTCAATCTTCTCTGTCAGCTGTGCGATTACCTCGTCAGCGGCAGTATTTGCCTCTTCGAGAGCCACTTCCGTGGAGTCAACAATCTCAGACTCGTTAGGAACGTTAGTCTTGTTACCGCAGCTGCTGAACGTAAGAGCGGCAGCTGCCAAAGCCATCATAAAAACTTTCTTCATTTTAAATTTTTTGTTTAAGTGAATAATCGCGTGGAACTCCTGCCCACGTGCTTTCTAAAAATCGGTGTAAAGATACGGTATTTCTTTTTCGATTGTTACTTTTGTTTAAATAAATTAACCGTAAATATACCACTATTAGTTTTATTTCACTAAAATTGTCACTATACTGTGTGCGGGGATTGTTAAATCGACCTTATCTCGCTTGAGAGTCGCCTTGTCGAACTCCTTGGGTTCCACCATGTGGGGATGGTCGAAGTCGTTGTGGTCGGCAATATCGCGACAGGCGAGTATGCGGCCTTTGAGGCTCTTGGCGGTAGTGCCTTTCAGGTAGATTTCGGCGCGTTGCTCCTTGTCGAGCGACGTGTTCACGATGGCGATGGCCAGGCTGCCGTCGTCGAGTCGGGCGGCCGTAGCGCTTATGGTGGGTACAGTACGATAGGAACTGCTCACGTTGAAGTCGATGTCGTTGGCCGGATCGTGGCGGACTGTCATCTGGCCACATTGCACATCTGTGGGCAAATAGATGGCATCTTGGAACGGACGGTACATCTCGAAGACATGATAGGTGGGGGTCAGCACGATGTGTCCGCCGTCGTTGGTGTCGGTCAGCACCATAGCCTGAAGCACGTTCACCATCTGTGCGATGTTGCACATACGGATGCGGTCGGTATGGCGGTGGAACACGTTGAAGGTCAGCGCAGCCACGATGGCGTCGCGCATGGTGTTCTGCTGTTGCAGGAATCCGTTGGGCGAGCCGGGTGTCTTGTCCCACCAGGTGCCCCATTCGTCTACCATCAGTCCGATTCTCCGTTTCGGGTCTTTCTCGTCCATGATGTCCTTGTGCTTTCTGATGACGTCTTCTATCTCTAAGCACTTGCCTAACGTCCAGTAGTATTCGTCGGCGTTGAAGTCGGTGGCCGAGCCTTTAGATCCGCTCCATCCCACCACCGTATAATAGTGCAGGGAAAGGCCATTCATGCGGTTGCCCACCTGGTTCATCAGTACGCGCGTCCAGTTGTAGTCGTAGTCGCTTGCACCTGAGGCAATCTTGTAGAGGCGGTTGCCGTCGTAGTCGCGACAATAAGTGGCGTAGCGGCGGTAGAGGTCGCTATAGTACTCGGGTCGCATGCTGCCTCCGCATCCCCAGCTCTCGTTGCCCACGCCGAGGTAGCGCACGTGCCAAGGATTCTCGCGGCCGTTCTGCCGGCGAAGGCGAGCCATCGGCGTGTCGCCGTCACTGGTCATGTATTCCACCCATTTGGCCAACTCTTCCACCGTCCCGCTGCCCACGTTGCCGCTGATATAGGGCTCGCAGCCCAGCAGTTCGCAGAGGTTCAGAAATTCGTGCGTGCCGAAGGAGTTGTCCTCGATGACGCCGCCCCAGTTGTTGTTCTGCATCGAGGGGCGTTGGTCGCGCGGTCCGATGCCGTCCATCCAATGGTATTCGTCGGCGAAGCATCCGCCGGGCCAGCGCAGTACGGGGATATGCAGGCCTTTCAGCGCCTGCAGCACATCGTTGCGGTAGCCGTCGGTATTGGGGATGGGACTGTCGGGACCCACCCAGATGCCGCCGTAGATGCAGGTGCCGAGGTGTTCGGCAAACTGTCCGTAGATCTCTTTGTGAATCTTCTCCTTGCCTTGGTCAGCATGGATGGTGATGGTGGCCTGCTGGGCGGTCGCACTTAGGGCGAGGGCCACGATCATAGAAGTGAGGAGTAATTTCTTGTTCATATATAATAAGGTGTAAGGTCAGATGGAGGTCAACAGTTGGTCGAGCAGGTTGAAAAGCTCTTCCTCCGTTTCGTAGGGATGGATATGGAAGAAACTGTTGCCGGCTATCATGGCCGAGAGTCGGCACTTCGTCTTGTTATAGAACACGTGGCAAGGCTTGCCCATCTTTTCGGCAAAGGCCAGTTCGTAGCCTACGCCAAGCGAGGGGCAGGTGCATTCAGCCACGAGGAGGTCGCTCTCGCGCAGCCAGGCCGTATCCTGCAGGTAGATGTCCTCGTCGGTTCCCTGCTCGGTTACTACGAGGTCAGGGCGTCCCACATGTTCTGTGAGCACGGTTCCCCTTTCCTTGAGTCGTGCAATCATCCGTTGGTAGAGTTCTGCATCCACGCGTCCGCCGCGGATGGAACCTGCAAAATAAAACTTCTTCATCATGATTCGTTTTGCGTGCAAAGTTACGAATAAACGAATGAAAAGCCAAATTTATTTGGGCTTTTCTGAGTGGAAGTAACTTCGGCGAAGCCAAAGTTACGAATGAAAAGCCAAATTTATTTGGGCTTTTCTGAGTGGAAGTAACTTCGGCGAAGCCAAAGTTACGAATGAAAAGCCAAATTTATTTGAGCTTTTCTGAGTGGAAGTAACTTCGGCGAAGCCAAAGTTACGAATGAAAAGCCAAATTTATTTGAGCTTTTCTGAGTGGAAGAAAAAAAAGAGCAATAACATAGAAGTTGACCCGAAAGGGTTCGCAGGAGTATGACCACCCCTCACCCCTCCTGTAGGAGGGGGATTAGTTTGTTGTGACGCTCCTATGGGAAGGCGGTTTTTCGTCCCGCCGGCGGTTTTGCCCCCCCTCCTACAGGAGGGGTGAGGGGGAGGTCATAAAAGGTCAATTGCTATATCATTGCCAAAAAAAGCGTGATAGTTTTGGCGTTTTGTGGAAAAATCTTTACCTTTGTGGCATGAATATCATTATCAAGCAATTGCGCGGCTTTGGGCGTGCCACGATGTTGACGCCCGTGTTCACCTCCTTGGAAGTGCTGATGGGCGTGTTGATACCCTACGTCACGTCGTGGATCATCGACCGCGGCATTTCGGCGGGAAGCCTGCGCGACGTATTTCTCTATGGTGGATTGATGGTGGTGCTGGCGTTTTTCAGCCTGCTGTTCGGCATTTTGGCAGGCCGTTATTCCGCTCAGGCTTCCACGGGTTTTGCGTATAACCTGCGCGAGGCGATGTACAAGAACATCCAGACTTTTTCGTTTTCCAACATCGACCGGTTCTCGACGGGTGGACTCATCACCCGTATGACCACCGACGTGCAGAACATGCAACGGGCGCTGCTCATGATTTTGAGGGCTTCCGTACGCGCTCCGCTCAACTTGGTGTTCAGCGTGCTGATGTGTGTGTTCATCAGTTTCCGCATGAGTCTCATCTTCGTGGTGGCCCTCGTGGTGTTGGGCGTGTCGCTCTACCTCATCATTTCCCGTACCGTGAAGCTCTTTGCCCAAGTGTTCTTGCGCTACGACGATCTGAACAGTTCGGTACAAGAGAATGTGGCGGCCATCCGCGTGGTGAAGGCGTTTGTGCGCGAGGAGCATGAGACGAAGAAGTTCAGCAGGGCTTCCGACGCGTTGAGTCGTTTGTTCGTGAGGACAGAAAGCCTGCAGGCGCTCACCCATCCCGTGATGATGCTGACGGTCTACGGCTGTATGATCGCCCTCTCGTGGTTTGGTGCCCATTTCATTGTGGTGGGCGACCTGACCACCGGCCAGCTGACCTCGCTGTTCACCTACGTGATGACCATCCTCTCGTCGCTGATGATGCTGTCGATGACCTTCGTGCAGATCACGATGAGTGCGGCCAGCGCAAAGCGCATCGTGGAGGTGATAGAGGAGAAGGCCGATATTGCCAATCCCGAAGCAGACGCCGTGGGCGAAGTGGCCGACGGGACCATCGATTTCGAGCATGTGTGTTTCTCGTATGGCATTCGGCCGAAAGAAGATGCTCTCGCGCAGGGCGATAGCCCCGTTGGGGAGCAGAAGCCGGGAAGCGTCGCCGCCTTCTATTCCCCAGTCGACCAGGTGGACTATGCGGTCTACGACGTTTCGCTCCGTATCCGTAGCGGCGAGACCATCGGCATCATCGGTGGCACAGGTTGTGGCAAGTCCACGCTGGCCATGCTGGTGAGCCGACTCTACGACGCGACGAAGGGCTCAGTCAAGGTAGGCGGCGTGGATGTGAGGCAATACGACCTGGAAACGTTGCGCAACGCCGTGTCGATGGTGCTACAGAACAATACCCTCTTCGCCGGCAGTATCCTGGACAACCTGCGTTGGGGAAAGACCGACGCAACCTTGGAGGAATGTCGCGAGGCGTGCCGTCTGGCCTGCGCCGATGAGTTCATCGACCAGATGCCCGATGGCTACGAGACGCGCATCGAACAGAATGGCGCGAACGTCTCGGGCGGTCAGAAGCAACGCTTGTGTATTGCCCGCGCCCTGCTGAAACAACCGAAAATACTGGTGCTCGACGACTCCACAAGCGCCTGCGACCGAGCTACTGAGGCGAAAATCAGCCGGGCCTTGCATGAGGAGTTGCCGGGTGTGACCAAGCTGATTGTGGCCCAGCGCATCCAGAGTGTTCAGGCGTGCGACCGCATCTTGGTGATGGACAACGGCCGGGTGGTGGGCTTCGACACCCACGCGCAGCTGTTGCAGTCGTGCGAGGTGTATCAGGAAATCTATCGCTTGCAG
>JAEEGL012024267.1_pt1 | contig 11166 bp, 7 predicted proteins | sample 9134231 | NCBI WGS metagenome assembly JAEEGL01 (sample SAMN16246548, study PRJNA631951) | gut metagenome | biome: gut microbiome; feature: rumen; material: fiber-attached | host: Bos | place: Iran: Karaj | collected 2018-10
CGCAAGTGGTTATAGTCGTAGCAGAGTTCCTTGGCACGAGTGCGTTCTACTATCAGTTCTCGGTCATAATTGGCATCGTAGGTCAGTCCTGCCAGCATTTTCTCCTTCTCTGTCATATTGGTATATAAATTCCGATTTATCTAAATGATTATTATGCCATCAAGTTCCTTGATGTCTCAGTCATCGGATCGCGTGGCCGCTCAAGATACTTCACAGTCTTGCCATGCGCCAAGGCATAGGCAATTTCACGCTTCGTACTCTCTCCGATATAGTCATCGACGTTGATGACAAAGACCTCATCGGCCATGTTGATCTTGCTCAAGTGCATACGGTCAAGCATGTCCTTAATGCCGGGCTTCCAAACTTCTTCGTCGCCGGAATGACCGAACAGCCCGACGGAAATAACAATGTTTCCTTCGAGCGTCAAACGCTTCTGTGCTTCAAGGAACGCATCCTTGAACCTAGTGCTACCGCACAATGTGATTACCTTGAATTCGTTGATCATATCTCATTATTTTTGTGCAAAGTTAGCTCTTTTTCAGGACAATCCCGAAAAAGCTGTGTTAAACTGTCTTTTGTCAGGGTCAAAAGTCAGACTACCTTTGCCTTACAAACTTTAAACTCATAACTCATAAACTCATATCTATGACTGCAAATAGCAAAGAATGGATCCAGTACACGACCGCCACACTCATGGTGGTGTCGGGCGTGGTACTGTCCTTTATCTCGTTCTTCACCAAGGGCGATGTCACTGATGGCGTGCTCTGGTACATGGCACAAGGCCTGACCTTCGCAGGGGCCATCTTCGGAGTAAGCGTGTACTTCAAAACGAAACTCGGAGAGTCCGAGCATCGTATCAAAGAGTTTATCAATCACCAGATAAAAGGCAATGAGCATGAGGCGCATTGATGAAATCATCGTTCATTGTTCCGCAACTGCCGAGGGCAGGGCGTTCACCACGGATGACATCCGGCAATGGCATACGTCACCGCCTCGCAACTGGCGAGACATCGGATATCACTACGTGATAGAAATAGATGGCTCCATCCACAAAGGTAGGCCCATTGTGCAACAGGGTGCCCACTGTTCAGAGGGTGGGCACAACCGCCACAGCATCGGCGTGTGCTACGTTGGGGGTTGTGCTAAAAATGGCAAAACACCCAAGGATACACGGACGCCTGAGCAGAAGAATGCTCTCGTTCAGCTGCTGACGGAGCTACACAGCCAGTTCCCAATGGCCAGGCTGTATGGTCATCGGGAACTGGTGTGCAGCCTGAAGAAAAAGCATCCTCAGCACAACTGCCAGTTGTGCAAGCACTATCCGGAGCTGTGCCTCTATGCCAAGAAATCGTGTCCGTCATTTGATGTCCACGAATATGATTACATCTTTGAATAATTCATCCCTTGTAGAATTCACAAATACTCGATCTTAATATGAAAAAGTTCTTCTCTTTTCTCCTTATGGCTGCTACCATACTCTTGCTTCTTTCCTGCAAAAGCACAAAGAGCAGCGTGTCAGCATCAGAAAAGAGCGAGACGATGGCCTTGCAGTCCTATCGTCTCAGCTCTTCATTGATGATCGACACGTTCAGTAAGTATCTCACACTGTCAGTAGACAGCATGGTGATGGTTCTCGGTATACGAGAAACTATCACCCCTGACACACAGCAGCAGGCTCTGAAGGTCTACGGATTACATGTCGGTGCTGGCACGGACAAGAAATCCGTACAGCAGGCTTCTTTGGAGGACAGCAAGGCAGTAGCCAAGCAGTCCTCAGAAATCAAAAAAGCCAGCAAACAGAAGTCCAAACCAAGCAGCACTCCCATATATGTATTCTATATTCTCCTGATTGCCCTGGCAATCTGGCTCATCTATAAGCTTCGCTCCTGACACACTTTGGACTGCTGGAAGAATAGAGACCGTGGCACGTTGGCCGACGGTCTTTGTTCTTCTGCAGCCGATTTCTATCTTCTTCGCTTATTCAGCGACAAATGCTTATGCCCTTATTGGGCATGGATGTTTATGGCACATGGCCATCTTATGTTTTTCTGCTTCATCCATTGTGAAACCGTGGCACAGGGCCGACGAATTCACAATGGGAAGCAGACAGGATGCTTATGGCGCAAGGCCATCTGGTGTATTCGGCAACCTTGCCGACATTATTCTTATGTCGTTGGCATCCTTCAAGCGACAGAGCCGCCACCTTGCTTCGCACTTTTTGCCCGCCCCAATCCCCTTCATGTCTTACAATCATCGGTAGCTCCAGTTACTGATGATTTGTTTTGTACGGCTGCACCTGCTGGCCATTCGCTCCAAGCTGTTCCGAAGAGAATGGGCTATGCCTGTGCAGTGAGCGGTGGTACTTCAATGACAAGAGAGGTAGAGCCACACATGCCATTGTGCCAGAGCAACAGTATGTCACTGCTCGCTGCGCATAGCCCACACACTTCTTCCACTGCTCTCCACGAATAGGCACAGCAGCACAAAACATGGCTTTCAGCCATCAAGACATTTGCCTATCAAAGCTTACGGCTCCTTTCTTTCAGACATCTTCGCTTACTCAGCGACAACATGCCTATGCTCTTATCGAGCATCGGTGTTTATGCCGATGGCATCTGCGCTGAAAAAGATGCTATAGAATGGCATCACGTTCAGCGCGTTTTGTTTGCAGAAGTGGAGTGCAGTAAAGAAATTTTCGGCAACACTAAGGCTATAGGAGCCACGCTTATGCTGAAGATTTCTTTCCCACAATCCACACCTGCCTGTTACCGCACATCCTGATGTGCTGAAATTATCCATCACGAGACGCCGATGCAGAAGATAGCAGACAGACATTCTCGTTGATTTCAATCAGATAGATTGATGTCAATGAGAATGACAGTCTTATCGCCTTTCCACAGGTACGACAAGAAACCCTCAACAAGTCGGAGGGATTCATTGTCGCACCCGTGGCTTAGTACCGCCCATTCAGGGCGAAAAGTGGATGTAAGCGGCTCGCTAATCATGGAGAGACTTTCGGCTTTTTGCGCATCTGAGAGACTTGGGGCGGCTTTTAACAGAAGAGACGGAATCGGCTCATTTCTTAACATCTGTTTACATATTCCGATTGCTTCAAGGTCGGGAGAGGGTCAGCGAGGACAGGGCGCGTGGGGGGTCATAAGTCTGACGAGTTAAGGGCTCGGCCCTTAACAATCCCGTAAGTCATTGGTAATCAGCACCCACAACAGTTATTAACTTAACTATTTTAGGTTTTAACGAATCCATAACGCTGTTCAGCTTTTCTGGAGTGCTGCCAATGACTGGTTCCGATGTTCCTCCCATACCTTCACCCAGTCAAGTCTCAGGCATGGGCATCGTTCACGTCTTTTCTTACTTGTACGCGGAGAATTACTTTTGTGGCAAAATTCAAAACAACACATCATGTCATCAATTAACGCAAATGCAACTGTCACCCTGACTGTCAACGGAAAGCAGGCTCAGGACATGCTCGACAACCTCAAAAAGAAGTCACAGGATTTGGAAAAGGCCATTGAGAATGCTGCCAAGGCTGGCAACAAGGCTGACCTGAAACGTCTTCAGAAGGAGCTTCGACAGACAAACCGACAAATCGCACAGATAGAAAGTGCGACTGTCGGTGTGGAAAAGGTGCTGAAGAACCTGGATAAGGCTACGCCGAAAGAGCTGAACAAGACTCTTACCACGCTTCGAAGCCAACTGAACGGCATCGAACGGGGAACGGTGGAGTGGAACCGACAGTGTGAGGCCATCAAGAGGGTAAAAGCGGAGATTGCCCGTGTCAATGCAGACCTGATGGCAGGGGAAGGATTCTGGGACCGGTTCAACCGCAAGATGAACGAGTGGCAGGCTACACTCATGGGGGCCGCCCTTGCCGTCAGCGGTCTGGTAATGGCAGGTAGAAGTGCTGTCAAGGCTTTTGCAGACATGGGCGCTGAGATGGCGAATGTCCGCAAATATACAGGTATGACAAAAGAACAGGTGGAGGACCTGAACGAGGAGCTAAAAAAGATGGATACTCGTTCCAGTCGTGAGCAACTGAACATCCTCGCTGAAGAGGCAGGAAGACTGGGAAAAACCTCGAAGGAGGACATTCTCGGATTCGTTCGCGCAGCAGACCAGATCAACGTGGCACTCGATGAACTGGGCGACGGGGCTACGCTGACATTGAGTAAGCTGACTAATATCTTCGGGGATGAGGAACGGCTCGGAACGGAGAAAGCTCTTTTATCAGTAGGCAGTGTGATAAATGAACTATCGCAGAACTGTACGGCTGCAGCTCCTTACCTGGCCAACTTCGCCAAGCGTATGGCAGGCGTAGGAGCGCAGGCAAACATGACAATTCCACAAATTATGGCTTTCGGTGCTGTGCTGGACTCTCAAGGCCAGGCGGTAGAGATGTCGGCAACGGCTGTTTCAAAGCTGATCATGGATATGTTCAAGCAGCAGGACAAGGTCATCAAGGCTACGGGCATCAATGCGGAGAAGTTCAAGGAGGCACTGACTCGCTCGACGAATGAGGGACTGCTGATGTTGCTGGAACGGCTGCATGAGCTGGGCAATATCGATGTGCTGGCTCCAGTGTTCAAGGATATGGGGGAGAACGGTGCGCGTGCAGCACAGGTGATTTCGGCTCTGGCTGGAAACCTGGATATGATTAAGTGGGAACAGGAGGAAGCGGCAGAGGCGTTCAAGGAAGCTACGTCTGTCACCAAGGAGTATAATGTGCAGAATACGACGGTTCAGGCTGGTCTTGACAAGGCGAAGAAGCGTGTCAAGGAAATGGCCGTGGAACTGGGTGAGAAGCTACAGCCGGTGATGGCGCATGTGATTTCCTCAACGACGCTGCTTCTCAAATTCTTGTCAACGGTCGTGGATTTCTTCATCAAATACAAGGTGGTATTGGTGACACTGACAGCAGCAGTGGTGGGATACTATACGGCGGTAAAGCTGCAGTATCTGTGGTCGCTCCGCTTTGTGGCCGTTCAGAAACTGAAGGCTGCTGCAATGGCCATCGAAGATATGTGGCTGGCTGCATCAATCCTGAAGCATAAGGTACTGAAGGGTGAGATAACGGCAGCTGCAGCAGCGCAGACGTTCTTCAACAGGGTACTGAAGATGAACCCGATGGGGGCTGCAATAGCAGCAGCTACCATCCTCATCGGTCTGTATGTGAAGTTTACCAGGTCTTCAAACGATGCAGCACAAGCACAGCAGCGGCTGAAGGACATCGAGGACGAGGCAAACCGCTCGACAGCTGAGGAGATCAAGCGGATAGATTTGCTGAGAAGGACGATTGAGAACGAGAATATTTCGATTAACAACCGTCGAAAGGCGATTGAGGAACTACAGCAGATTGTGCCGGACTATCATGCAAGTATTTCTGAGGAGGGTCGATTGTATGGGCATAACATCAAGATCCTGTCAAACTATACGGAGCAGTTGAAGAACTCGGCGAAGATAAAGGCGGCATTGGACAAGTTGCCTGAAGCGGAGCAGCAGCGGGACAAACATTTCAATGAGGCTTCTTCCAACATACAGAACGCCTATTTCAATGAAAAGATAAACGGCATGGGTGAGGACGAGGCTATCCGCAGCGCATCGGTGAGTCCATCGGGCTACAGGGCGTGGAAGGCACAGTTTGCGAAACTGGAATCTGCCGTCAAACAGTATAACAATATCATTGATAGCCTGACAGCGGAGAATCAGCGACTGGCTGATGAAGCTACTGCCATGAACAAGGGTGATGGTGGCAGTGGCGGTGGTGGAGAAACGACCACACAGACAGAGGATGACAGCAAGGGTAAGGATAAGTTCAAGGCTGAAAAAGACTGGAAGGAGAAAGAGGAAGCACTCAATAGGATTGCGTATGCTACCGGTCAGAAGAACTATGAGCAGTACCAGCAGCGTATTCTTGCCATCGAAGAGGAGTATCAGAAGATGATTCTTGACCGTCAGGACTTAACAGAACAGGAGCGGTTAGAGGCACAGGCTTCATACTACGAGGCTGGAAAGAAAATCACGGAGAACGGACTGAAGATGACCATCGAAGAGGAGAAGGAGCTGTACAGTGAGATGGTGGCCATGCAGAAGCAGAAGTATATCGATGGGGAAACGGAACAGGATGTGTATCAGCAGACAATGGAGCTCCTGGAACTGAACCATCTTCGCCGTATGGTACAGATTACCAAAGAGGGTACGGCAGAGCGGATGGCAGCGGAAAAGGCGTATCAGGACAAGCTCATCGCTGACCAGCAGAAGCGGCAGCGTGAGACGGAGGCTGCAGAGAAGAAGCATCAGGAACAGCTGGCGCAGATCAAGAAAGAATACTTTGGTGACAACAGGGGGGAACGGGTCAACAAGTATATGAAGGACCTGGAGTCGCTGAAGCAGGTCTATGAGATGGAGGTGGAGGCAGCAGGCGACTGTGCCGAGGAAAAGCTGCGCATCGAGGAAGCGTATCTGGAGGCACAGAAGGCATTGCGGCAGAAGTACAAGATCGACGAGATGGAAGAGAACAAGAACTTCCTCGAGACATGGAACGAGGATATGCAGGAGTGGCTGCAGTCTGATATGGGACAAGCGGTGACGGGTTCCATCAGTGTTATCTCGTCGGGAATGAGCAGCATCTTCCAGCAACTGACATCGCTCATACAGTCGGAATCGCAGATACAGATTGCAGCGATTGAGAAGCGGTATAAGCAGGAGATCAGCAATGCCGAGGGTAACAACTACAAGGTGAAGAAACTGGAGCAGCAGAAGGAAAAGGAAATTGCCAAGGTGAAGAACGAGGCGAATAAGAAGATGTACACGATGCAGGTCATGCAGGCCATCGCTCAGACGGCAACGGGTGCCATCAATGCGTACAGTTCGGCAGCGGCGGTTCCTGTCATCGGTTATATCCTGGCACCTATCGCGGCTGCAACGGCAGTGGCTGCTGGCATGCTGCAGGTGGCTGCTGTCAAGAAACAGCAGCAGGCAGCGGAGGCACAGGGTTATGCTGAGGGTGGCTTTACTCGTGAAGGTGGCAGGGACGAGGTGGCTGGTGTGGTACATACCGGGGAATGGGTGGCCAGTAGAAAGTTGCTGCAATCACCCGTAGCCCGACCGCTGATTGATGCTTTGGACTATGCGCAACGAACGAACACTATAGGATCGTTACGCTCTGACGATGTTTCCAGGACCATCGTGAATCCGAGCGTATATGCACAGTCCAATCAACCAACGCCCACCGTCATTGTGCAGTCACCACAGCCTGACCCGCAGACGGAGATTGCAGCAGGCAGCTCAATGATGCGTGAATTCTCAGAGACCATGCGTGAGCTGAAAGACCGGCTGAGCGAGCCGTTTGTGACGGTCAACACCGTTACTGGGGATAGTGGCATCAAACAGGCTCAGGATGAATATGACCAACTGATTCGTAACAAAACACCAAAGAGTAGGAGAAAATAAATTCCTCTCACGGCTGGAACTACAATCCAACATAGAGAGGAACAGTTTCCTTACCAAGTCGAAACGACCTATATGGCCTAGGAAACGATGCAAAAGTACGAACTTTATTTGAAATAAGCAAATGGAAATACTTATAAATGGCAAAAAGGCATTCTTGAAGAAGAATACTTCGTTTGAATATATCTCAGAGAATAGTCTGTTCACTGGTTCGGAGAGCTATACGCTGACCATCACTTTTCCCTTAAAGGGGTGTCCGCAGAACATCTCTATCTTCGGACATCTGCACCGTCAGGACGTGAAGAAGGACAAGATTCTGTTCGACTGTGAGATTCATGACAAGGGATTTTTCAAGGCTGGGTCAATCACTGTCACACAGATTAACGAGGTGGAGGTGAAGACACAGTTCCTGGAAGGGCGTAGTGAGCACAACTTCAATGACAACTTCGATGATGTGTACCTGAATCAGTTGAACTTGGGTTATCCTAATGCAGAGCAGAGGAATCCGAATAACAGCCACCCCATGCAGGAGTGGTCGCTAACTTCCACTGACCCGAACTATGTGGCTCTGCCGTGGGTGAACAATACTTCGGGCAATTTGCAGAACGGAGCGAAGTGGAACAGCGAGGAAGAGCGTTATGAATGGCTGACTCCTAATATACAACTCAGTTTTCAGCCGTACCTGATCTATATCTTAAAGAAGATATGTGAGGTGCTAGGCTATACAGGGCATTTTGAACCGTTGGAGCAGGCACCTTATAAGTACCTGCTGATCTGCAACTGTCTGCCGTCGGCATGGGAGGCATGGAACTTTGCCATTGCGCTTCCTCATTGGACACTGACAGAGTTCTTTGAGCAGTTGGAATATTTCCTGGCAGGGGAGTTTACCATCAACCATAAGGCGAAGATGATTCGGTTCCGGTTCATCAAGACCATCACGACGAATGCAAAGAACATCCGTATTGACAAGGTGGTGAACAAATATACGGTGGAGGTGAGCAAGGACAACCGGGCTGAATATCTGGGTAGCAAGAACTTGAAATATTCGGATAATGACAACCGCTACTGGGGATTCCGCGACTGTCAGTGGTATATTGAGGATAACAAGAAGAATGCTGTGGTGTATGAACAGTTTAGCCAGTTGCTGGAATATGCCAGGACGCTGGAGATAAGCGGATACAAAAGGACGGAGAGATATGACAGAAACGGAAACCACACTGGTTATTCGGAGAGCTTTTCGCGTGGATATAGAAGAGGGACGGAAGGACACAAGCTGTTCTATGCCAAAGACGTGGACACATACTTTGTCATGTGGTGCGACAAGGCAGAATTAGTCAGTGAAAGTGGTGGCTCGAAGTGGTACAAGTACTATAACCATCTGGAGCCTATCAATCAGTTCGGTAAGTATGTCGTGGACAAGGAGGCTGACGATCTGGAACTGAAATGTGTGCCTGCATGGATCGATGACACAGATGATGAACTCGGCCCCTGTCTGTTCCTTGAATGTGGTGACATGGGCAGTGCAGTGGCATGGACGGTGGATACAGGGGATGATGGGGCTTCATCTTCCAGTTCGTCAGGATCGGGTACGGTGAATGTTGGTAACAGAAGTACAAGTGGAAGTGTATCTGTAGGAAATTCACGCGTATATAACGGTCCTACATACGTGGACGAGACGGACTACGACAGCGGAGCACTGGCACAGCCGCAGTCAGTAAGGACAATCGAAAAAGGTGAGGTGGAAAAGGGGGATGCCTACTTTGACTGCCTTTACATGGGTTTCCATGATATTTTTGACAGGCAGTATCATTTCCTGCTGCATCCCTTCACGGACAAGCTGACCAGGGAAAGGGGATTTGAGTTCTCAACGGCTCCCTATAGCATGCGTCTGGAGGAACTGGGACTGAGACAGTCGGAAGGTGTGCTGGACATCGACCCGATGAAGAAATACAACTTCTCTTTCCTGATGAATGAGATACCTGATCCCAGGGCTATCTTCTTTATTGAAGGGGGAAAGTACATCTGTGAAAAGATAACTGCGACCTTCCATGAGAAAACAGGACGGTCGCAGCTATTGAAAGGGGTGTTCTACAAAGTAGTCTAAATTACTTTGCTCAACTTACAACTAAAGGATTGCTCCTGCCAGTGCTTGTGAATGCCTTTCAATGGTGGTCTTTAGGATTTTGGCATACAGCTGGGTTGTTTTTATGTCTTGATGGCCGAGCATACGGGCCACATCTTCCATGGGGATGTCGTGGGCAAGGCACATCGTTGCGAAAGAATGTCTTGCTACATGGAAAGTCAGTGCCTTTCGGAACTCCAGTTTCTCCTGTATGACGTGCAGATAGTCGTTGACTTTTTGGTTACTGATTTTCGGCAGCTTATAGTCATACTTTTTCAGTACGTCCATAGCAGGCTGAAGGATAGGGGCAAAGAACTTTGTGCCAGTCTTTAGACGTTCACCATCGATATAGTACATGTCATCAACTAGTTCTGTCATGGTCTTGAAGTCAAACAGTTGTGTGTCAGCAAAGGACAGGCCAGTGTAGGCGGCAAAAATGAAGAGATCACGCACTCGGTCAAGTTTCTTGGGAAGTACGGCATCGCGCATCTTCTTCATTTCAACCTCGGTTAGTGGCTGACGTTCCTTGCTCTTGCCGCGCTTAATCTTTACCTGGTCGTATGGATCGCGTTCAATCATGTCTGCCATTCGGAGTTGACGAGTGTAAATTTTCAGTCGCTTGTGATAGCCGAAGACGGTCACGTCTGTACGAGTTCCATCACGTAGCCACAAATCAAAGCCTAGAATATTGGACGGGGTTAGGTCTGCTAACGTTTCAAGTTTCCCATATCTACGGATGGCATCAACAACACATACCTTGTGTTTGCGAGTGCCTATGCGTATGTCCTCGCTATTGATGCTGTCAATCATGTATTGGGTAAAGCTCATGTTGAGGTCAGTACCTTTATACATATTAGTTCGCTTCAGTGTTACTTCCTCATTAGAACTGATAACGTCATAGTGCTGGTCGAAACAAGCAAGTGACATCTCTTCACCAAGGATTTCCATAGCGGAGAGAATTTTCTGGCATTCAGCCATTTTGTTTCGCACCATCTCTGTCTTCGCTATTTTCTCCCAATTGAGTGGGGTAGCTTGGCCGACAGTCAGGAACTTACGTGACTGACGGTCGAAATAGACGCAGATTTCCAACTTGCCCATGCCTTTCTTTTCTGACACATGCTTTCTGTCGAATACGACATAAACCTTCGGATTTTTCATTTCTTTTTGGTTTTTTAACGCAGTCAGATGGACTAATCGGAACTCAAAAGAGGTCTGTTGGCCGAAAAGTGGTATCGCACTTTGTTACTTGGTATCGCACTTTGGTATCGCATTTTGTCCAATGATGTCCCATTGTGTCCTGTCAAGTCCAACGAACTGCCATGTTAAACAATAATGATTTTAACATCTCGTTGTGGCCAGAAAATGTGATACTTAGCCGATTGTAAGGGCTTTTAAAGGGAAACGAGGGCTCTGTTGCCAGAACTCTCGTTTTCTTTTTCAGTGATCCCGTTGGGACTCGAACCCAAGACCCACAGCTTAGAAGGCTGTTGCTCTATCCAGCTGAGCTACGGAACCAGCCTGCGTTTTGCGGCTGCAAAGGTAGACATTTTTTTGATAACAGCCAAAAAATCTTTGATAAA
>JAEEGL012236539.1_pt1 | contig 11166 bp, 7 predicted proteins | sample 9134231 | NCBI WGS metagenome assembly JAEEGL01 (sample SAMN16246548, study PRJNA631951) | gut metagenome | biome: gut microbiome; feature: rumen; material: fiber-attached | host: Bos | place: Iran: Karaj | collected 2018-10
CTGCGACAGCCTGCCCGACAATGTGATGCTCATTATCCTCAAGAATTTCGGACAAGAGATGATTGGCTATTACAACCCCAATGGAAGGTACCAGTTGACGCCGTTCTTGGATTCGCTCCTCGCCCAAAGCCTCACCTTCAATGGCATGGCCAACAGCAGGAGAAGCCTTGAGGTATTGCCTTCCTTACTGGCCAGCATCCCTTCGCTGATGGAAATCGACTTTGTCAGGTCTGAATATGCCGATAACGACTTCGACGCTTTCGGCCAGCATCTGCAAAAGCAAGGCTACAACACCATCTTCATGCATGGCGGGAAGAATGGGGTGCAAGGCTTCGACGTGTTCTCGCACCGTGCCGGTTTCAAGAACTACTTCGGCCGCATCGAATACGGCGACGACAGCGACTATGACGGACAATGGGGCATCTACGACGGGCCATTCCTGCAATATGCCGCCACGGCCTTAAGCCGCGTCCACGAACCGTTTGCTGCAGCCATCTATACTTTGTCGTCGCGTTATCCCTACAAAGTACCGAGAGACTTTGAATTTCCCGAAGAGAGTTATTTCTGGACCGGCTTCCAAAAGACGGTCTATTACACCGACTGCGCCCTTCGCGATTTCTTCCAGACCGCATCCATGATGCCTTGGTTTGCCAACACGCTGTTCGTCATCACTTCTGACTGCTCCAACAGCGAGCACTTCCAAACCAAATACGGCAACGTTTGGGGCATGTATTCCATCCCCTTCGCTTTCTATTATCCTGAAAAAATCAAGCCTATGCGATGCGAAGAGGTGGCCCAGCAAATCGACATGGGGCCTTCCATCCTCTCTGCCTTGAAGGTCAACGACACTTTGTTCTCTTTCGGACGCAATTTGTTCGACACCCTCAGCGAGCCCGCTTTCATCAGCTACTTCAACCTCACTTATCAGTATTGCGACGGTACCTATCTGGTACAATCCGACGGACAAAACTCCTTTGGCATCTTCAAGCCCTACCTTGATCCCGAACTGAGCGACAACCTCATCGACCGCCTGCAATGTCCCGATGTCTTCGAAAAGCTGTACGGATTCTTACAGGAATACAACTACAGGATGATTAACAACAAACTGACTATAACAAAAACCGATACCATTTATGAAACACAAGAGTGACAAAAACGGAACCGTCTACTCCACCAACCCCGATTACGCCTTTGACTACGGAGAAGAAGAAGCCGTAACCCTTGAACCCGCCAAACAGAACCTCCGCGTGATGCTCGACAAAAAGCAACGGGCGGGCAAGAAAGTGACCCTCATCACTGGCTTCCAAGGCTCCGACTTCGACCTCGCCGTGTTGGGTAAGGAACTGAAGTCGGCCTGTGGCGTGGGCGGTAGCGTCAAAGACGGCGAGATCCTGTTGCAAGGCGATTTTAGGGAGAAAGTGTTGGCCTTGTTGCAAGAAAAAGGATACAAAAAAACCAAAATCAGCGGAATATGATTCAAAAATACATAGAAATACTCAACGGCATCGGTGAGAGCATGCATTTAGCTGCGACCCCTTCCCTCGCCATCGCCGAAGGTATCGCATTCGTCACACTACTCGTATTGGGCGTGCTACTCTATTTCCTCGCCCGCTTCATCATCAGCAAGACCGTCCACGTGCTCATCAAAAAGACACCATCAAAATATGACGACCTGCTGATCAAGAACAAGGTGTTCGTGCGCATCTGTCTGCTTATCCCGGCCATCCTCATCAAGTATTACATTAAGGACGCCATGCCCGACTTCACAGAAGCCGCCGCCATCATCGTCAAGATCACCAAGATTTATGAAATCACGGTATATGCTGCCATCATCATGGCATTGGTGAACACCGCCCATGAGCTCTACAATTCGTTCGAGACCTCGAAGTTGAAACCCATCGAAGGTCTGGTACAAGTCATCAAAGGCGTCGTCATCGCCGTCAGCGTGCTGCTCATCACGGCCTTCCTTTTGGGCAAGAGCATTAACAACATCGTCATCGGTTTGGGCACCCTGTCAGCCGTACTTATGTTGATATTCCAGGACTCCATCAAAGGCTTCGTGGGCAGCATCCAGCTCTCCATCAACGACATGCTCCGTATCGGCGACTGGATCGTGACTGGTCCCGCCGACGGCATCGTGCAGGAAATCAACCTCACCACCGTGAAGGTGCAGAACTGGGACAACACCATCACCACCATACCGACCTATACACTGGTTTCGAGTCCCTTCACCAACTGGCGCGGCATGTCGGAGTCGGGCGGACGACGCATCGCACGCAGCATCAATATCGACGTGAACACCATCCGCTACTGCACGCCTGAGATGCTGGAGAAATACAAGCATTACGCCCTAGTGAAGGATTACATCACACAGAAAGAAGAAGACATCCTCGAATACAACGAGGCCAACCGCATCGACACGAGCGAGATCATGAACGGTCGTCAGCAGACTAACCTCGGCATCTTCCGCGCTTATATCAAGGCCTACCTCAACAACAACCCGAAGCTGAACCACAACCTCATCATGATGGTGCGCCAACTGCAGCCCACCGAATTCGGTGTGCCCTTGCAAATCTATGCTTTCAGCAGCGACAAGAAATGGACCAACTACGAGGAGATACAAAGCGATATCTTCGACCATATCATTGCGGCGGCGGGGATGTTTGATTTGAAGATTTACCAGAAGAGGTAGTTTAGAGTTTAGAATTGATAATTGATAATTGAGAATTGGATAGTTTGGAGGGGAAAGTCATGAATGCAGGAGTCGTTTTTACGGAGAAGTATTTGAAGTTGATGTTCAAGCAGTTGCGCGATGCCACACCTGAAGAGGTGATGGAGGAATTGGAGCATTGTCGGCGCGAGAACCGTCGACCCGTCAGGGTGCCACGCTATTTCAGAGGCTATTTCACCGAGGAGAAGTTCAATGCGTCAACCGCTTTTGAGATGCAGGTTTTCAAGCACGACGAAACGCCAAGGCCCCTGAGTCTGTCGAAGGGCCGACCCCAGCGTAAGCTTATCTTATACCTCCACGGCGGCGCCTTCATCTATCCGCCCGTGTTTTTCCATTGGCGTTTCCTGCACGACCTCGCTTTGCGCACGCATTGCAATGCCTTGATGCCTGTCTATCCCAAGTCACCCGAATACGACTGCCAATATTGCGTTTCCACCCTATTGGACTTTTATCAAAAGGTCATCCATCCAAGTCAATACGATGAGATTCACCTTGTCGGCGACTCGGCAGGAGCGTGCCTTTGCCTAATATTGGCTCAAGAAGCCCACAAAAACGGGTGGAAAAAGCCCACAGCCCTCACTCTGCTCTCCCCTTGTGTCGACCTCAGCCACACCAAGGAAAAAGAGATGCGTGCTTTACAAGAAAAAGACAGCATGTTGCAACTCGACCGTGTGATTACCCTCAATGCTATCTGGCAAGCCGAGTTGCCCATAAAGCATCCTTGGGTCAGCCCTATCTTCGGCGACTTCAGCGGTATCGACAACCTCAGCGTTTACTATGGCTCCGACGAAATCCTGCAGCCCGATGACCTCTTCCTTAAAGAGACTTATGAAAAAGCCGGAAAGACAGGCGTTTTCCGCGAGTATCCAGGCATGTTCCATACCTTCGTGATGTTTCCGATTCCTGAAGGATTCAAAGCCACAAGAGAAATCGCAACGACCATCAAAAGCGGACACTAACGGGACATCCTTTCTTGTAGCTCCAGCATCTCGTCGCGGTACTTTGCGGCACTGAGGAAGTCCATCTCCTTGACAGCCCGCTCCATGTTCTTCTTCGCCTGCTGAATGGCCTTTTGCAGTTGCTCCTTCGACATGTAGGTAGCCTGACCTTCGGCAGCCATAGTGGGAGCATGACCCTCCTGTGAGTATGATACAGGCTGAGTACCTTTCAATGTACCCAATGAATTATCAATGGCTTTAACAATGGTCTTGGGCACGATGCCATGTGCCTCGTTGTAGGCCATCTGCTTGGAACGACGTCGGGCCGTCTCATCAATGGTCTTGCGCATCGAGTCGGTGATGGTATCGGCATACATGATGACCTTGCTCTCCGCATTACGGGCAGCACGGCCTGCCGTCTGCACCAAAGAACGCTCGGAACGCAGAAAGCCTTCCTTGTCGGCATCCAGGATGGCCACAAGGCTGACCTCGGGCAAATCCAAGCCCTCACGCAAGAGGTTTACTCCAACCAACACGTCGAAATCACCCATACGCAGGCCTTGCAAAATCTCCACACGCTCCATCGTGTCCACATCGGAGTGAATGTATCGCGTCTTGATCTTCAAGCCGTTGAGGTAAGTGTTCAGTTCTTCAGCCATGCGCTTGGTCAAGGTAGTGACGAGTACGCGCTGGTTCTTCTCTGTCACCTTGTGGATTTCGTCGATGAGGTCATCGACCTGGTTCAAGCTCGGACGCACTTCAATCACCGGGTCAAGGAGACCTGTGGGACGGATCAGTTGTTCCACATACACGCCTTCGCTCTGCTGCAACTCAAAGTCGGCTGGTGTGGCGCTGACATAAATGGTCTGTCCCGTGAGCGCCTCAAATTCATCGAATTGCAAAGGCCTGTTATCCAAGGCCGAAGGCAAACGGAAACCATACTCCACCAAGGTCTGCTTGCGCGAACGGTCGCCGCCGTGCATACCTCTAATCTGTGGTATGGTGACATGGCTCTCGTCGATGATAGTGATGAAGTCATCAGGGAAATAATCGAGCAAGCAGAATGGTCTCGTCCCTGGACTGCGCCCGTCGAAATAACGCGAGTAGTTTTCAATTCCCGAACAATAGCCCAATTCCTTCATCATCTCGATGTCGAAGTTGACGCGGTCTTCCAGACGCTTGGCCTCCAGATTCTTTCCAATCTCGCGGAAATACTCGGCCTGCTTGAACATATCGTCTTGGATTTCAACGACAGCTGAGTTGAGTTTGGCTTGCGAGGTGACGAAGATGTTGGCAGGAAAGATGGTCACCTCAGACAGTTCCTCCATACGGCGCCCCGTCACAGGATTGAGCATTTCCAGGCTGTCTATTTCGTCATCCCAAAACACGATACGGTAGGCATAGTCGGCATAGGCAGGAAATACATCCATGGTCTCCCCTTTCACCCTAAACTTACCTTGCGTGAACTCAATCTCGTTGCGCACATACAAAGCCCCGACCAAGGCCTTGGCCACCTCGTCTCGGCTGATCTTCATGCCACGCTCCAAAAATATCACATTCTTTCCGAAGTCATCGGGGTTGCCAATGCCGTATAGACAAGACACCGAAGAAACCACAATGATATCGCGTCGCCCCGAAAGCAAAGCAGAAGTCGTGGCCAAGCGCATCTTGTCGATGTCCACATTTATGGCGAGATCCTTTTCTATATAGGTGTTGGTGGCAGGAATAAAAGCTTCGGGCTGGTAGTAGTCGTAATAGGAAACGAAATAATTCACCGCATTCTCTGGAAAGAACTGCTTGAACTCGCCGTAAAGCTGTGCCGCAAGGGTCTTGTTATGGCTCAGCACCAAGGCAGGACGATTCACTTGTGCCAACACATTGGCAATGGTGAAGGTCTTGCCCGAGCCTGTCACGCCAAGAAGCGTCTGGGCATGGTCGCCACGGTTCAAGCCGTCCACCAACTGTTTGATGGCTTCGGGCTGGTCGCCAGTGGGCTGAAAATCTGAGACTAGTTTGAAATTCATAGTGATTGCAAAAGTACATAATTTTCCAACAACTATAGGCATTCATTTCCAACAAAAAGCGGGACGAAAGCCGATCTTCCGTCCCGCAAAACATCATTTGCACTCGTTCCTATTACTTCTCCTTAAACACCAACTTGAAGCGGGCAATGTCATCCGTCACCTTGGCTTCAAAGGTGTAGCTCGGCTCAGTCAAAAGGTCGATGTCTTCTCCAGCGAGCTGGTCGATGAGGTGCAGATAGCTACAGTCTGTTTCCAACAAGTCAGAGACAATCGTAAAGGTGCCTTTTCGTTCAGTTTGGAAACCAAGCTGATATTCAGTCACTCCTTCTTGTCTTACCGCGATGGCATACTCTCCATTATCCTGACGGAAATACAATGAAACTGATGGCCTTCCCATCTCCATTTTACCCAAACCTTCGCCTTCGTTAGTCTTCAGATAAGCACGGTCGAGCATCTTGTCGGCTGCATACAGCACAAGGCGCACATAGCCATTGGTCACTACGTCTTTTGCCGCTGCATTGAAACTCAAGTTGCCAGCCACGCTCTGCACAAAGAAACCTTCACCTGGGAGAATGGGCTCGTTGGTATAGACCACAAAAGCAGTATCGTTCAGCAGTCTGTAATACGATGTCAAAGGAATAGCATTCACCTTCAGAGTGTAAACACTGATATTCTTCGTGTACGGATTGCCAACCAAATTGAAGCCATCCAAAGGAGAAACCGATGCCGTACTGGTAATAGGCTCACTGAACACAGCATGAGAGGCTTTAGCCTGTCCCTCGAAGGTTAGCGTGAGCGGCGCGGAATTGGCATACAAATAACCCTGGCCAAGATTGAGTTTTGTAAAACCGCCTTCCTCCTTTTGGTTAATCCAATAAGCTGTAGGCTCATCATAGTAGTACAGGTCGTAGTTACCTTGGGTGAAAGCTTCAGCATCCATTCCTGCAACGGCAGGTGAAGCAATGGTGTACCAACCGCCACCATCATTGTTGACATAACCATTGATGCCTTTCTGCAAGGCAAACCAAGTGTTTTCAGTGGGATTGATCAATTGCGCGCCTTCGCTGAGATTGATGCGTGTCTCGTAGGTGTTGGAGATATCATACGTAGCAGTAAAACACTTGCCTGGGTCAACGCTGATGGTGCTGCCGGCGGCCATCGTCAGCGACCCGACCGTGGCATCCACATCCACAATGCATCTCGTGGCAATAATCACATCATCATCGTTTTCCATCAGGTTCCTTGACGGATTAATCCAGTTGGCTGGATCACTCCACAACATAGTGCCGTTGGTGCCCACAAAGATGTGGTTCTCCTGCTGCACTTCGGGTATGAGATAGTTGCGGATGGCACGCACACGGCCACTGCCGCCCTTGTTGGAGGCACTGAATTCAAAAGCAGGCGACCAAGCTTGGCCTGAATTGCGCTCCGTGCTGCTCCAATAGGCATCCGTGGTCATCATCATACCTCCCGCATTGAGAATGATTGGCTCAATCTGCGGCAGAGCAGCATAGAGCTTGCGCAACTGTCCGGCTGTGGGCAAGTACCATCCATTCTCATCATCTGGCTGGTTGACAGCGTATTCGGGATACTCGGCATACCAATTGCGCAGGATGCGCTTGTTGCGAAGGCCGTCCATGTCGGAAAGCAGTTCCACGGTGTAGGTCGGATTTTGGTCTTCCAATTCAGGAACGTCGCTGTTGTTGCCCCAGGCACAGCCTTCGGAAGCGTCATTGAGTGCCACCATCCAGCCGCCGATACCAGTCGGGTCTTTGTGGAAAATCACGCCGCGACTGCCGTCAGCATTGGTGATGACGCTACCGACGCTGTTTTCCAAAACGAAGTCGGCCACCAAAGAACGGCTGCGCGTGAAACCAAACTGATATTCCGCATCAAACGAGACAATCATCCCGTTTTCCGTCCAATAGTTGAATGCGTAACCCGTGTTGGGCATGGCTGTCACCGTGACGCTTTGGCCGTTGGAATACTCGCCTGCCCCACTCACTGTGCCCAAGGTGGCATCGTTGGCCTTGACCGCGATGGCGTTGGGACCCACAGTGGAGAAATGTCTGATGGCTCTCACAGGAAGTGTGCTTCCCTTGTTCTCATTACTCATGCTAAAGGTCGCCGTGACAGCTTGGCCAGAGTTGTATTCCGTGCTGCTCCAATAGGGATTGCTGGTAAGCATGACTCCACCCGCATTGAGGAGCACAGGTTCCACCTCCGGCATGGCTGCATAGAGTTTACGCAACTCGCCCGCCGAAGGCAGATACCAACCATGCTCGAAATCGACCACATTGGCAGCAAATCCACTCAAACTGTCCAAGTGATTCAGTATGCAGCGTGTGTTGGTATTGCCCGAAACATCTTCCAAGGCGATGGGAAGGTTAAAAGGCTTGTCAATTAAGGTGAGCGCGTTGCCGTTGGGGCTCCAATTGCATCCGTCGGAAGCATCCTCCAATGCCATCATCAGGCCTTCGTTGCCCTCAGGACTTTGCCAGAACACCAAGCCCTTGCTGCCGTCGGCATTGTTGACCACGCTGCCCACGCTGCCTGGTATCACGAAATGGGCTACCAACGAGCGACTGCGCGTGAACGGGAACTGGTAAGCGGCATCATACGAGACAATCATCCCGTTTTCTGTCCAATAATTAAAGGTGTAACCCTCGTTGGGTATAGCTGTCACGGTAACGTTTTGGCCGTATGCATAGTTGCCGGAACCGCTCACGGTGCCCAATGTGGCATCATTGGCCTTGACCGCAATGGCATTGGGTCCCGCAGTGGAAAAATGCCTGATGGCTCTCACGGGAAGTGCGCTTCCCTTGTTCTCATTACTCATGCTAAAGGTTGCAGTGACGGCTTGTCCAGAGTTATATTCCGTGCTGCTCCAATAGGTGCTGTTGGTAAGGGTAACACCACCTGCCACCGACAGCGCGTTCTCTATCATGGGCAGTGCCGCATAGAGCTTGCGCAACTCGCCCGCCGAAGGCAGATACCAGCCGTGCTCAAAATCGACTATATTGGCTGCATAACTGCCAGACAGTGTGTCCAAATGCTTACGTATGCAGCGCGTATTGGTGTTGCCCGAAACATCTTCCAAGGCGATAGGAAGCTGGAAAGGCTTGTCAACCAAGGTAAGCGCATTGGTGTTGGGGCTCCAATTGCAGCCGTCAGAAGCATCCTCCAAAGCCACCATCAGGCCTTCGTCGCCCTCGGGACTTTGCCAAAACACCACGCCCTTGCTACCGTCGGCATTGACAATGATGCTGCCCACACTACCCTTCAGCCCGAAATGGGCCACCAACGAGCGACTACGCGTGAAAGTGAACTGATATTGCGCGTCATACGAAACCGCCATACCGTCTTCCGACCAGTAATCGAAGGCGTAGCCTGCATAGGGTGTGGCCGTCACCGTGACGGTTTGACCATTGGCATAGCTTCCTCCACCCGTGACCGTGCCATAATTGGTGTTGTTGGAAGCCACTACCACGACATTGTTTCCCGCCATAACGTAGTTGCGGATGGCCCTGACGCGACAACCTGCCCCTTTGGGGGAGTTGTTCAAGGCAAACGCGGGACTGAAAGCCTGGCCGGACGAATACTCCGAACTGCTCCAATAATCACCATCGCTTAACGTCGTTCCGCCCGCATCCGTAATGGCCGCCTCAATGAAAGGCATGGCCGAATAGAGTTTGCGCAACTGACCCACGGAAGGCAGATACCAGCCGTTGTCAAAATCCACTAGGGTAGCCACATAGCCACTTTCGTGAGCTTGCAAATTCCTAAGAATGCTCGTATTGAGATAGCCCGACTGGTCTTCCAAAGCCATGGGAAGCTGGAATGGCATCTCATGCAAAGCCAACACATCGGAGTTGTCGCCCCACTGACAGGATGGCGAAGCATCGTCCAAGGCCACCATCCAGCCTTCGGTGCCTGCGGCATTGACATGAAACAACACGCCTTGGCTGCCATCGGCATTGGTGACGAGGCTGCCGATGCCAGGCTGGGTGGTGAAATTGGCAAACAATATGCAATGGTAGGTGACGACAAAAGAATACGTCTTGGAAACACTCACTATCTCGCCAAAGCCATTGGTCCAATTGCTAAAGTAATAGCCCGGGTTGGCCTCGGCCGTGAAGGTCAGCAGTGTGCCTATGGCATAGTCGCCTGAAACGGAACCCGTAATAATACCAGCCTCTGGTGGATTGCAATAGGCTAAGATGTGACAGGTATCAGCTGGTGAGCTGGGAAGCTCGGCGGCATAGGCCATTCCGCACCAAAACGCCATAGCCACATACAGCATCAGCCATTTCATGATTTTGTCTCTTGCTTTCATAACGCAAAGGTTTTATTGGCCTATGGAAAAATTGCGTGCAGCACGGACACGGTAAGTGCTAGGCTTACGTGGGTCGCCATAGCCACCATCACCAAACAATAAACCAGAAGCTTGCAAGAACCAAGCACCTTGGGAACCATGCTCAGTGGACGACCAATAGCGCCAACTGGTACCCGTTTCAAAGGGAACTCCACCTGCCACGTAAAGACCAGCGTTCACCTCGATAAGGTTGCCGTAGAGATAGTTAAGCTGCCCTATAGCCGGCAGATACCAACCGTTCTCGAAATCCACGGCATAGAAAGCCTGATAGTCTTCACCATAGGTAGTGTCGTTACTGAAAGTCGCAAGGATTATCTGAGTGTTAAGGTAGCCGTTGAGGTCATAGATGGCCAACCTATCAGTAGGATAGTTAGTCAATGGGGTATCATAACTATATGTTCCCCATGCAAAACTACCCGCGTCCTGCAAGTCGATGGCCCAGCCATGCTTTCCGGTGTTATCGACATAGAAGACCACGCCCATGGGTGTGTGGGTATTGGCATTGAAATTGGCGGGGCTTACCACTTGGTCACCCTCGCAGAGGATGTCGCCGATATGGGCAACTTGAGCGTTCACACAAGGCACTGCAACTGTGATAAGGAGTGCCAGAAGGATGGATTTAAGGATACTTTTTTTCATGATGATTGAGATTTAAAGATTTAAAGATTTAAGATTCAAAATTTAAGATTAATGATGGGCAAAGTTATGGAAAAAGGTCAGTTTGTGAAAGAAAAAAAAGGCAAAAAAAGAATCCCAACCCGTAATGGATTGGGATTCATTGTTATCGTAACAATAACGCGGTTTACTTCACCTGGTCGACGATGGCCTTGAAAGCCTCGGGGTTGTTGAGGGCGAGGTCGGCAAGGACCTTGCGGTTGATCTCGATGCCGGCTTTCGTCAGCTTGTCGATGAATTGGCTGTAGTTCATGTCGTACTCACGCACGGCGGCGTTGATACGGACAATCCACAGGCTGCGGAATTCGCGCTTCTTGTTTCTTCTGTCGCGATAAGCGTACTGTTGACCCTTATGGTACGAGTTCTTCGCCACGGTCTACACGTTCTTGCTCGTGCCGAACTGACCTTTTGTCTTCTTTAGGA
>JAEEGL012457838.1_pt1 | contig 11166 bp, 8 predicted proteins | sample 9134231 | NCBI WGS metagenome assembly JAEEGL01 (sample SAMN16246548, study PRJNA631951) | gut metagenome | biome: gut microbiome; feature: rumen; material: fiber-attached | host: Bos | place: Iran: Karaj | collected 2018-10
AAATTGTATGATAAAAAAACAAGACTTTTTTCTGTTGGTTTTAATATTGAAGAGAATAAACTTGTAGATTCATATTATGATTTATTAGCCTCTGAAGCAAGGCAAACAAGCTTAATTGCAATTGCGAAAAAAGATATACCATATAAACACTGGAATAATTTAAGTAGAGCACTGACAACATTAAATGGATATAAGGGTTTACTTTCATGGTCAGGCACGGCATTTGAATATTTAATGCCTAATGTAAATATTCCAAGTTATTCAGGTAGTATATTAGATGAATCATGTAAATTCTTATTAATGAGTCAAATAGAGTATGCTAAAAGATTGAGTGTTCCATGGGGATTTTCTGAGGCTGCATTTAATTTAAAAGATTTATATAATAATTATCAATATAAATCCTTTGGAATACCATGGCTAGGATTAAAAAGAGGACTTGCAGATGAAATAGTTGTTTCAAGTTATGGATCAATTCTAGCAATCAATGAAAACACTGAGGAGGTAGTTAAAAACATAAAAAGATTAATAAAAAGTGGTATGTATAATAAATATGGATTATATGAATCAATAGATTATACTCCATCAAGAGTGAAAAATAAGTTTGAGATTGTAAAAACATATATGGCACATCATCAAGGTTTAATACTGCTTTCAATCAATAATCTGATGAACAATATGATTTTACAAAAGCGCTTTATGAAAAATCCAGAGATGCAATCAATTATTATTTTACTAGAAGAAAAAATGCCAGAAAACATGATATTTACAAAAGAAGAAAAAGAAAAGATAGAAAAAATTAAACCTGTAGATTATGATGATTATAGTTGTAGAACATATTCAAAGCTACAATATAATTTAAATATTTCGAATGTAATCTCAAATGATAAATATGTAGTTGTAATGGACCAATATGGTAATGGTTATAGCACTTATAATGGAATACAAATTAATAGATTTAAGGCAACAGATGAAGAAGAACAAGGAATACTGTTTTTTATAAAAGATATAAAAAATAAAAGAATATGGACAAATACGTATTCAAAATATTTATCAGATCCAGATAAATATACAATAGATTTTTGCCCAGATATGAGTAAGATTACTAGACTTGATGGTGGAACTCAGACAACAACAAAAACAATAATTGCAACAGACGATCCAGTAGAAATAAGATCATTAGAAATCTATAATTCTGGAATTAATAGTCAAACATTGGAAATCACAGCATGTTTAGAGCCGATACTATCAGAAAGATTTCAGGACTATTCACACAAAGCATTTAATAATTTGTTCTTAGCATATTCTTATGAAGCTGCTATTGATACAATTGTTGTAAAAAGAAAATCTCGCGATAGTAATAATAAAGAAATATATCTTGCTGTTAGATTTTTTGTTCAAGATGAACAAGAATCTGACACAGAATTTGAATTAGACAAAGAAAGATTTTATGGTAGATGTAATATGAAATTGCCAAATGCAATTGAAAATTCGATACCATTTAGTAGAAAAGTTGAAAATACAACAGATCCAATTATTGCATTAAAGAAGATTGTGACAATTGAATCAGAGGATACTAAAAATCTAAACTTAATAATTGCTGTTGGGTATTCAAAAGAAGATGTAATAAGAGAAATAATAAAGTATTCTATTTCAGAAAAAATTGATAGAACTTTTGAATTATCAAAGGCAAGAGTTGCAGCAGAAAATAGATATTTGCAAATTAAAGGAACAGATGTTGAAACATATCAACGAATGTTATCATATTTATTATTTCCATATTTATTTATAGATAAGGAAATAGGTGAAGATTCAAATTACAAAATATCTGATTTGTGGAAATATGGTATATCTGGAGATTTACCGATCTTACTTGTTAAAATAGATAATATAAATGATATAGAAGTGGTTAAAGAAGTTATAGATGCATATGAGTATTATAAAACTAAAAACATAAAAATTGATTTGATAATATTGAATGAAGAAAAAGAAAATTATGAAAGTTATGTAAAAGATGCCTTGCATTTGGCTATCTTAAATAAGAACTTGGGATATATGCAAAATATAAGCGGAGGGATTTTTTGCCTTAATAGTGTTTATAACGAAAAAGATAAAAAGCTATTAGAAGCAAAGGCTAAAGTTATTATAAATGCAGATGAGGGAAAGCTTGTACAACAAATAAACGAGCTTGAGAATCGTATTATAGAGAGTACTAAACAAATAGGGTATGATGATAAAAATGAGACAGTCTTTATAGAAGATGAAGATAGTAATAGCATGCCAGTATTATTTGACGAAAATCATTTAACATTTTTTAATGAATATGGCGGTTTTTCAAACAATCGGAGAAGAATATATTATTAGAGTAAATAAAGATCATATAACCCCAAGTGTATGGAGCCATATAATGGCAAATAATAAAATAGGAACTTTAGTAACAGAAAGCCTTGGTGGTTATACTTGGGCTAGAAATAGTAGATTAAATAAAATAACAGCATGGTCTAATGATAGAATAAAAGATACTCCTTCGGAAATTCTATATTTTAAAGATATGGATACAAATAAAAAGTGGTCCATGGGTTATAATCCTGCTCACGATGAAAAAGATTATTATATAACTTATGGATGGGGATATGCTAGATATCAGCATGAATCAGACGGAATAAGGCAAGAATTAACTATATTTGTGCCTAGAGAGGATGGAGTAAAAATTAATTTATTACATCTAAAAAATAATAAATTAAATTCTAAGAACATTAAAATTATTTATTATATAAAACCAGTTTTGGGAGAAGACGAAATAAAAACGAATAGTGATATAAACTTAAAATATAATAAAAGATCAAACTTAATTATTTTAAACAATACAAATGAAGAAAGCAAAAAAGTTTATATTAGCTCAAGTGAAAGTATTAATTCATATACAGGAGATAAAGCTTCTTTTTTATTTAGATCTAATCTCATAAATCCAGATGGATTAGAACAAATAGAATTAAATAGAGACAATTCATATGGAAAAGAAGCTTGTGTTGCAATAGAATGGAATATAAAACTTGATGCCATGGAGGAAAAAGAAATTGCAATTATAATAGGCGCAGAAGAATCAGATATAGATATACAAGATATTGCATATAAATATTCTAATATTGAAAATTGTAAAGAAGAATTAGATAGTGTGAAAAAATATTGGCATGAATTACTAACACAAATTCATGTAGACACACCTTCAAAATCCATGAATTATTTATTAAATGGATGGCTTGAATATCAAACTATCGTATCAAGAATGATAGCAAAAACGTCGTTTTATCAATCAGGAGGAGCCTTTGGCTTTAGAGACCAGTTGCAAGATAGCTTGGCTGCTAAATATATTAATCCAGAAATACAAAGAAAGCAGATATTAAAACATTGTGCTCATCAATTTGTTGAAGGCGATGTTGAACACTGGTGGCACGAAGAAACATCTAGAGGAATTAGGACAAAGTTTAGTGATGATTTACTATGGCTCCCATACGCGACAAGTGATTATATTGAATATACAAATGATTATAGTGTTTTAGAAGAAATAGTAAAATATAGAGAAGGACTGGTTCTAAAAGATGAAGAAAATGAAAAATATGATTATTATCCAATATCAGAAAAAAAAGGAAGTGTTTATGAGCATTGTATAAAAGCAATAGAAAGAGCATTAAGGTTTGGTAAAAATGACTTACCACTAATTGGTTCTGGAGACTGGAATGATGGCTTTAGCAATGTTGGAACAAATGGAAAAGGAGAAAGTGTTTGGCTTGGTTTCTTTTTGTATGATGTATTAAAACATTTTATACCTTTTTGCATTAGAAAAGGTGATGAAAAACTAGCACAAAAATACGAAACTATCACAGAAAATTTAAAAAGAGCATTGAATTCTAATGCATGGGATGGCAGATGGTATAAAAGAGCCTTTATGGATGATGGAGAAACATTAGGGAGTCTGCAAAATGAAGAATGCAAAATAGATAGCATTTCTCAAAGCTGGTCAGTTATTTCTAAAGCTGGAGACAATGATAAAAAGTATATATCTATGGAAAGCCTGGAAAATCATCTTATTGATAAATCAAACTATATTATTAAACTTTTAGATCCACCATTTGATAAAAGTAAATTGAATCCAGGCTATATAAAGGCATATATACCAGGAACAAGAGAAAATGGCGGGCAATATACACATGCTGCTGTGTGGGCTATTATTGCAGAAACTATGTTAGATTTTAATGAGAAAGCATTTGAATTATTTAAAATGATTAATCCAATAGAACATTCTAAAACTAAGGAATTAGCTAATATTTATAAAGTTGAACCTTATGTAATGGCGGCTGATGTTTATGGATGTGGGAATTTAGTTGGAAGAGGTGGTTGGACATGGTATACTGGATCTAGTAGTTGGATGTATATTGCAGGTATTAAATATTTACTTGGCTTAAAAATATCTGGGAATTATCTTGAAATAGAGCCTCATGTACCACAAAGCTGGAATGAATATAATGTTACAATTCACTATAAGAATAGCATATATAATATAATGGTTAAGAAGAGTTATAGCAATGAAAAATTTATTATGATAAACCATCAAAAGGCTACGGATAGGGCCATTTTACTGCATGATGATGGAGGCACATATAATATTGAAGCATTTATATTATAAAATTGTAATAATTTTGCAAAAAAACTTTGACATTAGCATGGAGTAGAGGTATAATGAAGACGCAAATAACTAATAATTTTTGGAAGCTAAAATAAATTCCGTTAAATATAATAAATGTAATATTTTATTAATATAAGTTTAATAATTAAAAACGGGGTTAGTATGTATTCTTTAGGAGGAATAATATGAAAGATGAAGATACAAGTAAAAAAACAATATTAGTAGTAGATGATGAAAAACCAATTATCGATATTTTAGTTTATAATTTGCAAAAAGAAGGTTACAACACTTTAGAAGCTACTGATGGAGAAATGGGCTTAAATATTGCCATTGAACAAAGGCCAAATTTAATATTATTAGATGTAATGCTACCTAAAATGGATGGATTAACCGTGTGCAAAAGAATAAAACAAACTTATAATGTTCCTATATTAATGCTTTCAGCAAGAGATGAGGAAATAGATAAGATTATAGGTTTAGAGCTAGGTGCAGACGATTATGTTACAAAGCCATTTAGCGTTAGAGAATTAATGGCTAGAGTAAAAGCAAATTTAAGAAAAATTGATGACGAGAAAAAGGATAATGCTAATTCAGAAGAAGACACTAAAAAAATAGTTCTTGGAGATTTGGAATTAGACTTAGAAAAAGTCGAAGTTAAAGTAAAGGGTGATGTAAAACCTCTTACTCCAAAAGAATTTGAACTTGTAAAATATTTAGCAATGCAACCAGGAATTCCAGTAACAAGAGAAGAATTGTTAGAAAAAGTTTGGAATTACGAATATTATGGTGACATTAGAACTGTAGATGTTACTGTGTGCAGAATTAGAGAGAAATTAGGAGATAGTACAAAAAATTCAAAAATATTAATCAATAAAAGAGGAATAGGATATTATTTAGCTACAAAATAAAGGAAGATAATCAATGATAAAAAATATACAAACAAAAATCATAATAGTATTTTTTGTAATTGGAATAATAATTATATTGGGATTAGGGTTCTTCTTTGATAATATTATTTGGCAAGGTAAATTGCAGTACGCGAATGAGATTAATAATAATGTAGAAGTCATGCAAATATTTGAAATGCAGGAATCACAAATGAAAATACTAATATTAATAACAATATTAGTATTTTCTTGTATTATGCTTTTACTTGGCATATTTGTAGTTCAAGTAATTATTCGACCTATAAACAATCTTATTAAGGATACTGAAAAACTTGCTAATGGGGATAATATAGATCTTGTTACAGTAAAAAGAGCTAGAAAAAAAGCATTCAAGAAGAATAAAAGAAAAAATGAAATTGATGCATTAACCAATGTAATTGAATTGATGACAGGTGAACTAAGACAAAATTTAGGCGAAGTAAACAAACAAAAAAGAGAGCTAGAAATCATTTTTGAACGCATGAATGATGGAATTATTGCTTTTAATGTAAATGGCGAAATAACACATATAAATCCAACTGCAAAAAAATTATTAAATTTAGATGATGAAGATACTACTTTTAAAAAGATATTTGATAAATTAGATGTTGATGTAAATATTGAAACTGTAATGTATTTAGAGAATATTACAGCATCTGAACAACGAATAAAAGTCGGTGAAAAAACTGTAAATATTTTCTTTGCTCCATACAAAGACGAAAACAATTTATCATCTGGTGTTATTGCAGTTATACAAGATATCACAGAACACGTAAAATTGGATGATATGAGAAAAGAGTTTGTTGCAGATGTATCGCACGAATTAAAAACTCCTATTACATCAATATTAGGATATGCTGATACACTTCAAGATGGAGATTATGATGCAGAAACACAGAAAAAATTCTTAAAGGTTATTTCTTCCGAAGGAAATAGAATGTCTAATCTTGTTAGTGATTTATTAACATTATCTAGATATGATACCAACAGAGGAAGAGGCGAAATTGTTGAATTTGATTTAGGAGAATTAGTAAAGCAATGTAAAGAAAAATTAGACATCGAAAGTGAAAAGAAAAAGCATCATGTTGAGTGCTATGTAACAGCAGATGTTCCTCCTATCAAAGCAGATAAACAAGGAATAGAAAGAGTTGTATTAAATGTATTGTCGAATGCAATAAAATATACCCCTGAAAAGGGATCTATAAAAATATATGTTGGTTTTGTTTATAATGATGCATATATAAAAATTATAGATAATGGTATCGGAATACCACCAGAAGATTTAGACAGAGTCTTTGATAGATTTTATAGAGTTGATAAAGCAAGAACAAGAGAAATGGGAGGAACAGGATTACGGTCTTTCCATTGCAAAAGAAGTTATTGAACAAAATAATGGTAATATTAATATTAAAAGTAAAGTTGGAAAAGGAACGGAAGTTGTTATAAGAATTCCGGTTTATAAAAAAGAATTAGAAGAACAAACAGAAGAGAATAATACAAAGAAGGAGAAATAGAATAATGAGTGACAATGTAAAAAATATATTGGAATGGGTAGAATGCATAGTTATTGCTGTTGTTTTAGCAATATTAATAAGATATTTTGTTGGAACACCAACAATTGTAAAACAAGAATCAATGTATCCAACATTAAAACAAAATGAAAGACTAGTTCTTAATAGAATGATTAGAACTACAAAAAAGATGCCAGAAAGAGGAGATATTATAACATTTGAAGCTCCTAGCAAATCATATATTTCATTAGAAGAAGCAGATTTTGATAATCCAGTAGCAAAATATGAAAAAGAACCAACATCTTTGTTGGGAAAATTTGCGTATAATATATTGGAGTGGGGAAAAACAAGCTATATAAAAAGAGCAATAGGACTTCCAGGAGACCATGTAAAGATAGAGAATGGAAAAGTATATATTAATGATGAAGAATTAGATGAACCATACTTACAAGAAGGTGTAACGACAACTTCTTTAGATGGTGTATTTACTGATATTGTTGTACCAGAAAACTGCGTTTTTGCAATGGGTGATAACAGATCAAAATCAACAGACTGTAGAAGATTTGGATGTATACCAAGAGAAAAGATTGAAGGAAAGGTAACCTATAGATTCTATCCATTTGATAGATTTGGTAAAATTAAATGAGTTTTGTAAATATTATAGGAAATGATAATATAAAAAATGATTTAAAAAAACAAGCAATAAATCAAGATATATTACACAGCTACATGTTTGTGGGACAAGATGGTATAGGCAAGCAATTAATTGCAAAAGAGTTTGCAAGGTTGATACTATGTGTTTCTGATAATAAATTAGATGACGAATCTTGTGAATCTTGCATTAAATTTGCAGGGCAAAATCATCCAGATTATGAAAAAATTGATCCAGATGGTAATCATATTAAAATATCACAAATAAGAGAGCTTAAAGAAAAAATATATAAAAAACCAATTGTTTCTAGAAGAAAAGTAATAATAATAAATGATGCAGACACAATGACAGAAGAAGCTCAAAACAGTTTATTAAAAACATTGGAAGAGCCTCCAGAATATGTAGTTATAATATTAGTACTTTCAAATGAAAGCAATCTTTTAAATACAATAAAATCAAGATGTATGAAATTAAGCTTTCAAAATTTATCAAATGAAGAAATAAAACAATATATTAAGAATAATAAATTACTAGATAATCCTTCTGATTCTGTTTTAGAATTATGTAATGGAAGTATAGGAAAAGTTGAAAAAATCAAAGAAAAATTAGAAACATATTCACAGACAGAAATGATTATTAAAGGATTAATAGAAGGAAGTATAACATCTAAAATTGATTTAATGAAACAATTTGAATTCTTATATAAAGAAAAAGACGATATTCAATTTATATTAGAGTATATGTTAATTGTTTTATCTGATAAGATTAAACAAGAAGTAAATAATAACAATTATTGTGACAGCAAAATTTATGATGCAATAGATATAGTTAAAAATGCAATTATAAAAATACAAACAAATGCAAATTATGATATGATTATTGATGAATTAATATTTGGATTACAAGAAGAACTTATATAAAACAAAAACATTGTTTAAAATATGAAAGTTATAGATATGAAAGTTATAGAAAGGATGGATTGAAATAGTGAAGAATATAGTCGGTGTAAGATTTAAAGAGAATGGAAAAACATATTTTTTTGATCCAGAATACTTAAAACTTAATAAAAAAGACATGGTTGTTGTTCAAACATCTCAAGGAGAAGATATTGGTGAAATAGTGATCGACAAAAGAGAGATAGATGAAAAACAATTTGATAAAGATCTAAAAAAGGTGGTAAGAATTGCAACAAACAAGGATCTAAAACATTATGAAAAATTAAAACAAAAAGAGAAAGAAGCTTTTAAAGTTTGTAATGAGAAGATCCAAAAGCATAATTTACCAATGAACCTTGTTGAAGTTGAATTTAGATTTGATGATAGTAAAGTTATATTCTATTTTACATCAGATAACAGAGTAGATTTTAGAGATCTTGTTAAAGAATTAGCTGCAATATATAAAACAAGAATTGAATTACGCCAAATAGGTGTAAGAGATGAAGTTAAGAAAATTGGTGGAAATGGAGTTTGTGGAAGACAACTTTGTTGTTGCTCCTTCTTAAAAAACTGTGAAATGGTATCAATAAAAATGGCAAAAGAACAAAGTGCTTCATTAAATCCATCTAAAATATCTGGTGCATGTGGTAGATTAATGTGTTGTCTAAGATATGAACAAGAAGTATATGAAGAAAAAAATAAAAGATTACCTAAAGTTGGAGATATAGTAAAAACAGAAGATGGAGAAGGAACTATTTCTGATGTTGAAACATTAAAAGAAATGGTTATGGTTCAATTTAAAAATGAAGAAGGAAACTCATATAAGAAATATGATGCAGCAGATGTAAAGGTAATAAAAAGAAATGGAAAAGCTTCTAAACAAGAATTAAATTCTGAAGAGCTAGAAAACTTAAAAGAATTAGAGGAAATGGAAAAATTGGCTGAAGAAGAGGCAAAGAATATGAATCAATAATGATATATAAAGATTCAAATAATAATTATATAAAATAAAAATGGTAGAGCTAAATCTACCATTTTTTATTTTGTTTAAACTAATTAAAATATAAATTTTAATTCTATATTTCTTATTCTTCAGTAGGAGCTCCAACTGGACAAACACCAGCACATGTTCCGCAAGAAATACATTTTTCAGGGTCAATTGTGTATTTGCCATCTCCTTGAGCAATACACTCTACTGGACAGTTTGATGCACAAGCACCACATGAAATACAACTATCAGATATTTTAAATGCCATATTATATCACCACCTTTTAATTATATTTATTCGTTTTATATTTTATTATTATTCAGATGCTTTATTTGTCATAGCCTCTAAATCTAATAGAGCTTGCCAACGTTTATCAACTTCTTTTTGGAATTCTTCTATCATCCATTCATTTCCTGGTTTAAACATGTGTTTAAATCTCTTTTGTGGTTTTAAGAATTCTTCTACTGGCAATTTCTTGGCTGGTTTATATGTTATATGATATACACCATCAACAACTTCATATAATGGCCAATAACATGTATCAGCAGCTAATTTATTAATAGTCATTAGGTCTTCTGTATTATAACCCCATCCTCTTGGACATGGAGCCATAACATTTAAGAATGTAGGACCCTCTGTATAAATTGCTTTTTCAGCTTTTTCATATAAATCTTTGAAGTTTGTCATTGCTAATGTTTGTGCAACATATGGAAGATGATGTCCAACCATGATTTCTGTTAAATCTTTTCTAGGTTGCATCTTTCCAGGAATAACACTTCCAGCTGGACTTGTTGTTGTATCTGCAAAGTGTGGTGTAGCAGAAGATCTTTGAATACCTGTGTTCATGTATGCACCATTATCATAACATACATATAACATATCATGTCTTCTTTCCATTGCTCCAGATAAACTTTGAAGGCCTATATCATATGTTCCACCATCTCCACCAAAAGCGATAAATTTTGTTACTTTATCTTTTGATAGTTTTCCTTGTTTCTTTAATGAAACATATGCAGCTTCTGCTCCAGATAGTGTTGCTGCTGAGCACTCAAATGCAGTATGTACAAAAGAATCTGTCCAAGCTGAATATGGATATATAAAAGTTGAAACTTCTAAACATCCTGTTGCAGAAGATACAACAACATGATCTTCTGGTTTAACAGCTCTTAAAATCATTCTAACTGCTGCAGGGGCACCACATCCAGCACACATTCTGTGACCAGAAGTTAGTCTTGATGGTTTATTTGTCATTACTTCTTTTAAATTATAAGCCATTATTCATCCCCCCTTACACCTAAATATCTATATGGGTTTTCAACCTTTTCGCCTTTTGCAATTTTATCTAAATCTTTATAAACTTTTGTAATGTCATCTTCAGTTGTATCTCTACCACCGATACCATATACGTAATTAACGGTAGGAACTTGAACTCCTTTTAAGAATAGTCCTGAAACAACATCTTCAAATAATGC
>JAEEGL012748443.1_pt1 | contig 11166 bp, 6 predicted proteins | sample 9134231 | NCBI WGS metagenome assembly JAEEGL01 (sample SAMN16246548, study PRJNA631951) | gut metagenome | biome: gut microbiome; feature: rumen; material: fiber-attached | host: Bos | place: Iran: Karaj | collected 2018-10
GTCTTGAAGAAGTCGTTACCCTTGTCATCAACGAGGATGAAGGCGGGGAAGTCTTCAACGTCGATTTTCCAGATTGCTTCCATGCCCAGTTCGGGATACTCAACGCACTCGATGGACTTGATGCTCGACTGGCTGAGCACAGCAGCCACACCGCCGATGCTGCCCAGATAGAATCCGCCGTGTTTCTGGCATGCGTCGGTCACCACCTGCGAGCGGTTGCCCTTGGCAATCATCACCAGCGAGGCTCCCAGACTCTGGAACTCGTCCACATAGGGGTCCATACGGTTGGCCGTAGTCGGACCCATCGAACCGCAAGGATAGCCCTCTGGTGTCTTGGCCGGACCGGCATAGAGCACGGGATATTTCTTGAAGTACTCGGGCATCTCCTCGCCAGCGTCGATACGTGCCTTCAACTTGGCGTGGGCAATGTCGCGGGCCACGATGATGGTTCCCTTCAGGTTAACGCGTGTAGAGACGGGATACTTCGACAGTTCCTTGCGCACGGCGTCGATACCCTCGTTCAAGTCGATGACGATGGTGTTCTGCCCCTCGCCGGCCTTGGCATATTCTGCGGGAATGAGCTCCGAAGGATTCGAGTCCATCTTCTCAAGCCAGATACCATCGGCATTGATCTTCGCCTTGATATTACGGTCGGCCGAGCAGCTGACACCCATGCCGATGGGGCACGAAGCACCATGACGGGGCAGACGGATGACACGGATGTCGTGAGCCAGCGCCTTGCCGCCAAACTGAGCACCGAGTCCAATCTTGTGTGCCTCGTCCAGCAGTTTCTTTTCCAGGTCGATGTCGCGGAAGGCACGTCCTGTCTCGTCGCCCGTAGTGGGCAGCGAGTCGTAGTACTTGATGCTGGCCAGCTTCACCGTCAGCAGGTTCTTCTCGGCAGAAGTACCGCCGATGACGAACGCGATGTGATAAGGCGGGCAGGCTGCCGTACCCAGCGACTTCATCTTCTCTACCAGGAAGGGCAGCAGCGTACCTTCGTTCTGGATGGTAGCCTTGGTCATCGGGTAGAAGTAGGTCTTATTGGCCGAACCGCCGCCCTTGGCCACCATCACGAAGCGATATTCAGCACCCTCGGTGGCCTCGATGTCTATCTGTGCAGGCAAGTTGCAGCGGGTGTTCACCTCGTCGTACATGGTCAGCGGGGCATTCTGCGAATAGCGCAGGTTGTCTTGCGTAAACGTATTATAGACACCACGCGAGAGTGCCTCCTCGTCCTCGAAGCCCGTCCATACCTGCTGGCCCTTCTCGCCGTGGATGATGGCCGTACCCGTGTCCTGACAGAAAGGCAGCACGCCGCGCGCGGCCACCTCAGCATTGCGCAAGAACTGCAGGGCTACATACTTATCGTTCTCCGAGGCCTCTGGGTCCTTCAGAATCTCGGCTACCTGCAGGTTGTGCTCACGGCGCAGCATGAACTCTACATCGTGGAAAGCCTGCTGAGCCAGCAGTGTCAGCGCCTCCTTCGACACCTTTACAATCTGTTTGCCTTCAAACTCAGCGGTCGTCACGCCCTCCTTGGTCAGAAGACGATACTCTGTCTTGTCCTCGCCCATCTGGAACATCGGGGCATACTTGAAATCAACTACATTTGCCATAATCGTATTTGTCTTTAGTTTTCTATTTTTCAGAATATTGGCTCCAAAGGTACAAAGAAAAATCCACAAAACGACATTTTTTGGGAACATTAACGCAAAAAGCAAAACGTGCAGGAATGCAGGAGCCCCCCACAGTAAGGAAAAAAATGGAAGGATTTTTGGTTTTTCAACCTTTTTCTACTACCTTTGCAGCGCAATTTACAACAAAACAAACTCAAAGCAAAATGCAAAAGACGCTACTCTGTGTGCTCCTTTCGATGCTACTCCTCATTCCGAGTCTGGCGCACGGGCAGTCCTATTGTGGTGTCCACAAATACGACGGCACACACCGCAACGAACTGCGAGGCTATCTCATAGCCGGCGACAACATCGTGACCGATGCCTTCTACGGACTGTCGGTAACCTATAAGCGCTATCTGGGCAACCGGTGGCATGTGAAGGGCGACATGCAGATGCAGTTTGGCAAGCGCCTCTACTCCATCGACGTAGAGGGAGGCTACCGGCTGCCGTGTGGATGGTCTGACTTCTACCTCACCGGCCAGCTGCTCTATAACCGCTACCAGCCTTGGAACACCAACGAGACGATAGTCAACCTGTCCGTACGATGGGAGATGCCCTACTTCTATCTCCGTGCGGGCGCGTCGCTCATCCATTTCCACTTGCTGCACTTCGGCTATACCGAACCCGTGACGCTCACGTTGGGCGGCGGTGTCAGCATCCGGCCCCGCTGGAACTCGTGGAACATCGGAGCCTTCATCCGCAACTACGACGACTTCTACTACGAAGGCTATAACATCAACTGGGGCTTCAACTTCCATGCCAACCTGCTGAGCGACCTCCAACTCTATGGCGAGCTGAACATCCGTCCGGCGGGAAGCATGAGCCAGCTGGCATCGAAATATGAAGAATCACTAAAAATAGGATTAAAATATATGTGGTAAATGATGACAAGGAAAACAATTATATCCGCGATGCTGTCGGCCACGCTGCTGCTGACGGGCTGTGACAAGGTGAGCCCCACGGGTTTGCTCATTGCCAGTTCCGATGTGGACGACCGTGTGAAGATGTCCCATCTCTACTATCAGGAGCACAAGAACTCCGACTTCAACACCCTCGATGCTCAGGACAAAGACGAATATACCTTCCTCGTAGGTGCCGACAGCCACGTGACAGACGACGGCGGCCGTATGCGCGAGATGTTCAATCTGGGCATCGACGGCAACGACCTCTTCATGGCCCATCTAGGCGACATTGCCGACACCAAGGCCGAATATTACATCACACTCGACAAGGCACTGCAAGAGGCCAAGACAAAGTATGCAAAGAAGCACAACATCGACTCGCTTAGCGACTTCCAGATGCCCTTCTTCCCCGTCGTCGGCAACCATGACCTCACCAACAACGGCTGGGCCATGTGGACCGACTTGTTCCACTCGTCGTTCTACACCACCTTCATAGCCGTCGGAAAGGACAACGAGAAAACCGTCTACGACCAGTGCATCTTCCTCGACACCGCCAGCGGAACGCTGGGACGCGAACAGGTGAACCTGTTGGAGCAGGGAGCTCTCGACCATCCTTTTGAACTGGGCAACTACACCGTTCGCAACGTCTTCGTATTCGGTCATACCAACATCTTCCGCGTGTCGCCCTTCGAACTCGACTCCACGTTCCCCCGCGAGGAGACGTTCTTCCTGCTCAACATGTTCAACGAGTGGGAAGCCAGCATTGTCTTCTGCGGTCATGTACACGAGTGGGGCGAGGAACACGTCGACGGCACCACCTACCTGACGCTCGACACAATGTGCGAGCGCAACAATCCCCAGCCCGGCGACTATCTGGTGCGCGTCCACGTGAAGAAAGACGGCAGCTACACATGGGAGAAAGTCCGAATGAACTATACAAAGGAATAGCAGCGATTGCAGCTTCCGGCTACCCGTTTTATTACTTGAGTCAACTCGATTCATCGAATGAGTCAACTCAAGTGATCGTTTGAGTTAACTCACGGTTTCCAGCACGTTTTCACACTGGAAGCTCTCTATCCGAAAAAAAAACAACAAAGCAGCAGGCTACGTAACGGAAACCTGCTGCCTTGTTGGTCTTATAGCATTCCATCAGTATCCGAAGACTTGCTCGGTAGTGAGGCGGTGGATGGGACCAATCTTCTCCAAGGCCTTCATGTCGAGTTCCTTCTCGTCGCCGAGAATGATGTAGCGATAAGGCTTGTTGGAAATGGTCTGTTTTGAGAAGCGGATGATGTCCTGGAGCGTCAGGTGCTGCACGTCGCGGTATATCTTCTCGTTCAGGTCGTAGTCAAGACCCAGTTTCTTCATCGAAAGATAGCTGTAGAGTACACTCATCTTCTGCGTGCGCTGCGATGCCAGCTGCTTAATGACGGCATCCTTGGCAATCAGGAAGGCAGCCTCCGACTGCGGGATGGTGTCGAGAATCTGATGGAACTGACGTACGCAGTCCATCATCTTGTCGTTCTGGGTGATGATATGTGTAAAGAAGCTCTCGGGCTTACCCTTCTTGGCGGGACGACTATAGTAGGCAGCGGCATTATATGCCAAGCCACGAGCCTCGCGCAGCTCTTGGAAGACGATGCCGTTCATGCCACCACCAAAATACTCGTTGAAGAGTGTGACGGCAGCAGCCTCGTCAGGATTGAACGCACGCCCCTCGTTGTGGAACATTCGCATGTAGATGTTCTTGGCATCGTAGGGAGCAATCCATATCTCGTTCTGCGGAGTCTCCGTCTCCTGGTAAGCCACGCCACGGGGCACGGCCTGCAATGTTGCCGGTGTCTGGTGTTCTTTGGCAATGACAGCGGTTAACTCCTGCACTGTCAGCGGGCCATAATATAATATGGTATGCTCTTTTGCGCTAAGTCCCTTCAGCAGGTCCAGCAACTGCTGGGCATCGGCACTGCGCAACTGCTGTTCGGTCATGACATCACGACGGGAATTATGAGGGCCATAGACACCATACTGATAAAGATAGTTGAAGCAGAGGCGCTGGTCTTTCTTGGCATCGTCGCGCTCTTTCAAGATCAAGTCTACATACTGGGTGTACGACTGCTTGTCGGCCTTGGCGTGACGCAGCACGTGCTCCAAGAGAGCAAGTGCCTCGTTCATATTCTCGCTCAGTCCTGACAACGAGATATTCATATTGTCGCCATTGACATTGACACTGTAGTTACAAGCCAACTTATAGAACTGCTGTTTGATGTCGGCGGCGGTCATCCGGTCGGTGCCGACATAGTCCAGATAGGAGGCCGCGATATCGTAACGATTGTCGTCCTGAAGTCCGAAATCATAACGGAAGACAAGGTTGAAAAGCTGGTTGTCCACATTCTGCTTATAGAGCACGGGCAACTTAGCTTTCGTCTCCGTCACTGTCAAGTCGCGCTTGAAGTCGACGAACTGCGGCTGGATGGGCTCCACCTTTGCATTCTGGATGTCGCGCACGAACTGGCTGACCAGATCGCGGTTGGTGGGTATCGGCGTAATGGCGGGCTTGTCAATCTTCTTCTGCAACGTATCTACGCCTTGCTTCTTGAAGACGGTAGCATAACCATTGGTAAAGAAGCGGTTGGCAAAGTCGACAACCTGCTGCTTGGTCATCTTGGAGATACGGTCCATCTGGCCGGTCTGCTGCTGCCAGGACTTGCCGTTGACAAAGGCATTCATATGCTGGCGCACACGCCATATATTGTTGTCGAGCGAACGCTGATAGTTCAGTTTCTTGTTGTTGATGACTGAAGGCAGCAGATCGTCAGAGAAGTTGCCCTTCTTCAGATTATCAATCTCGGCCAACATCAGCGAGCGTACCTCTTCCAACGACTGGCCGGGCTTAGGCATACCCACCAAAAGGAATGTCGAATAGTCCTGCTGGGTCTGTACCCCACCCTGTGCGCCCTGCACCTTCATCGGCTGATTCAGATTCAGGTCAAAGATACCAGCCTTGCCATTGCTCAACAGGTCTTCAATGACCGCAAGGGTGTCGCACTGCAGGTCACTGGCTTTCTTTGCCAGCCATCCCATCCATACCTGGTCGGCCTGCTGCCCTATAATGGTAGTATCGGCTGGAGCTGTCAGCACACGCTGCTTCGGGAATACAGGCTGTGAGACATCGGCAGCAGGCTTCCAACCGCTGAAGTATCGGTCGATGACAGCGATTGTCTTGTCCGGATCAAAGTCACCAGCCATACAGACGGCCACGTTGTTGGGCACATACCACTTACTGAAGTAGTTCTTGATATTCGTGATGGACGGATTCTTCAGATGTTCCTGCGTTCCGATGGTGGTCTGCGTACCATACGGATGCGTGGGAGTCAGCTTCTTGCCCAAGGCACTGAATATCTTGTCGCCATCGTCCGTCAGGTACATATTATACTCCTCGTAGACAGCTTCCAGCTCCGTGTGGAAGCCACGAATCACCATGTTCTGGAAGCGGTCGGACTGAATCTTGGCCCAGTTTTCCACCTCATTCGAAGGAATATCCTCCGTATAGCAAGTGACGTCATTCGAAGTGAAGGCATTCGTTCCCTGGGCACCGATAGCCGCCATCAGCTTGTCATACTCGTTGGGGATGAAATACTGGGCAGCCACCTGCGACACACTGTCTATCTCGTGGTAGGCCTGACGGCGGGCTGCCGGGTCGGTCAGCTTGCGATAGACCTCGTAGCGACGCTCAATCTGGTCGAGCAAGGGAGCCTCAGCCTCTGGGTTGGTAGTACCGAACTGCCTGGTGCCCTTGAACATCAGATGTTCCAGATAGTGGGCCAAGCCCGTTGTCTCGGCAGGGTCGTTCTTCGAACCCGTGCGCACGGCAATATAGGTTTGAATACGAGGCTTGTCCTTATTGACTGAAAGGTACACCTTCAAGCCGTTATCTAACGTGTAGATGCGGGTCTTCGTCAGGTCGCCCTGAACGGTCTCATACTGATAGTCCTTTGCCTGAGAGCCCAGTACGACGGCAGACAGGCAGGCCACCAAAATAGCATGTAGTTTCATTATTCAATTCTTTAATTCTTCAATCTTCATAGTCTATTTCATGGTCCAGCTTGGAGATAAAATCGTCGAATACCTCCTGCTCGACATCACCCATGTCGAACTCCTTCTGGGCATCCTTGCGAATCTCGGCAATCCAGGCACGACGCGCCTTGACGTAGTCCTCGCGAATGCGCTGCATAGAGGTCTCGGTCAGCTCGTCGATGCCGTAATAGTCCATGATGAGCTTATAGGTCCATGTCCACTGGTATTCGCGGTAGTGGTCGTTGATGTCGTTGAAGCGGTCGAGCACCTCGTGGATGCTCTCCAGACTGCCGTTCTTGATGTCGTTGATGAGTCGCTGTTCCTCGCTGGCGGGGAGCAACAGTCCCGACAGGTCTATCCAGTCACCCTCGCCCGTCTTGTTTGCCGGCTTATTCAGGAATCCGCCTTTGACAGCACGCTTGAGCACGGCAGCCATATAGATTCGCAGGGCGATGTCGTAATACTTGATACCCTTCTTCAGAGAAGAGGCATTGATGATATACTCCTGGAAGTTGTAGCTCGACACGTTCTTTCCGCCAGCCTGACGCAGGTTTTCAAGAATGCGCTTGCCCTGCACGATTTCGCCCACGGTGAAGGGCGACAGCCAGTCGAAGTTGATGATGCTCTTGCGCGACGAGGCGGCACGCTTGTCGCGCTTAGGCCATTTCTTGATGTCGCGATAGAGCCCAACGGTGGTGATATTGCGTCCCGGCACGATATACATTGTCTCGCCGTATGCCAAGAGGTAGGCAAAGGGCAGACAGCGCATGTCGGGATGGTTCATCAGCTTGCCGAAGCAGACGCTGAATGCTCCAATCTTCGCGGGCATCAGCACATAGGCCCCTGAGGCGGTCTTAGAGCCGCGTTCCAGGATTCCGTAGTGCATCGGTCCCATCTTGTAGGCGTGATTGGAGAAATTGGTATTCGATCCGGCATTGTAGAACGAGAATTCTCCGCCAATCAGCAGCGAACTCTTATGATGCGAGGCCGAGAAGGGGCCACAGAAGGCGGCACAGGCCTCACCATTCGCCATATATGAGTTGGCAAAGAACACAGAGGCCTCGGCGGTGAAGCCGTTGGTAATCTGGCACGCCTCTCCTACAAAGCAGTCCTGCATCTTCACGCTGTTGGTGATGGAGCAACCATTAGAGATGATGCTGTTCTCGCAGATGACCCCCGTCCCGATATAGACGCTGGCATCTTTAGACGACAGGATGGTGCAGTCGCTCAGCCGCGAAGCACCGCTGATCTCACAGTCGTCCTTGATCACTGTATTGGTAATCTCCTTGGTATTGATAATTTTCACTCCGTTGCCAATGGTGCCCCGCTCGGGCTGTGAGAAGCGTATCTCCTCGTTGACGAGCCGCATGATACTGTCCTTCAGTTGCTTGTCACGGAAGTGCTTCACCATAAAGGCTGCCAGCTGAGAGTTCAGGTCGTGGAACAGCACCACATTGCCGTCACCCATCTCGTTGAGCACCGAGACGAGATGACCCTCGCCATACGTAGCGCCCTCGGTAGTCTCCATCGTACAGATGTTCGAGATATAACAATCGTCACCAATGGTGTAATTGTTGATGAAGTTGCCCACCTTCTCTATCAGGCAGTTGTCGCCCACCGTCACATTGCGCAGGGTGGCATCGTTGATACCTGCACGCTTGGTGAAGCCCTTGGTCACCTCCACCTGCTTCTCGAACACTCCCAGCCGGATGTCACCATAGAACACTACACGATGGAAGCCATAGGGCGAAAACTCCTCCGCCACCTGTACATTTTCCCAGTTCTCAGCCCAACAGCTGTTGCTCTCGAGCACATTGATTTCTTCTTGTGTCAGTTGTCTGTAATCTCTCATAAGTAATTTATCTTGGGTTGGTCTTTTTACTCCTCCACCGGATATAAGAAATCGTTGTACGGATATTTCTGCACATGCAACTCGCGTACCTTTTTATATAGCACCTCACGCAACTCGTCGATGTTCTCCTTCTGCTTGGCGGAAATGAATAGCGGGGGCACGGGCGTACCTTTCCCATTCCCCGTTTCCAATTTCTCATTTACTTTCGCCATCCACGTACGCTTCAGTTCGTCGAGCGAGATATTCTCGCGTGTAGGTTCCGTCAGGTCGTCGGCATCCTGCGGGGTCCAATGGTAAGCATCTATCTTGTTGAAAACCAGCATTGAGGGTTTGTCGGCACAGCCTAAGTCGGCCAGCGTCTTCTCCACCACCTGTATCTGCTCCTCGAAGTCGGGATGCGAGATGTCTACCACATGCACCAGCAGGTCCGCCTCGCGCACCTCGTCGAGCGTCGACTTAAACGAGTCTACGAGGTCGGTGGGCAGCTTGCGGATGAATCCCACCGTATCGGCCAGCAGGAAGGGCAGGTTGTCGATGACCATCTTGCGCACCGTGGTGTCGAGGGTGGCAAAGAGCTTGTTCTCGGCAAACACATCGCTCTTCGAAAGCAGGTTCATCATGGTCGACTTGCCCACATTGGTATAGCCCACCAGCGCCACGCGGATCAATCGTCCGCGATTCTTACGCTGCGTGGTCTTCTGTTGGTCAATCTCCTGCAGGCGCTGCTTGAGCAGTGTGATGCGGTGCAGGATGATACGGCGGTCCATCTCCAACTGCGTCTCACCAGGACCGCGCAATCCCACCGAGCCCTTTCCGCCTCCCGAGCCGGAGCCGCCTCCCTGGCGCTCCAGGTGAGTCCACAGGCGCTGCAGACGGGGCAGCATATAGCGATACTGCGCCAGCTCCACCTGCGTCTTCGCCTCTGCCGTCTGGGCGCGCATGGCAAAGATGTCCAGAATCAGACTTGTGCGGTCCAGTATCTTCACCTTCAGCTCCTGCTCAATGTTACGTATCTGCTTCGCTGAAAGCTCGTCGTCGAAAATCACCATACCCACAGGCTGCGGATCATGAGAACCGTCCCCGTGATCCGTCTCCAACCACTCGTCATACTCATCCTGACATTGCTTGATATATTGCTTAATCTCGTCGAGCTTGCCCTTACCGACATAAGTCACCTGACTGGGACCCTGCACCTTCTGCGTGAAGCGCTTCACGGTGACAGCCCCTGCAGTATCGGCAAGAAACTCCAGTTCGTCGAGATATTCTTTCGTCTTGGCCTCGTCCTGTTGCTGGGTTATCAGACCCACCAGCACGGCAGTCTCAGCCTTTGCTTCTGAAATAACAAATTCCTTCATCGTAATATATTCGGCTGCAAAGATACGAAAGTTTTCCTAATTACGCGCGCGAATGTCCTATTTTTTTAAGTACGAGTGCACACGGTCTCCGGTGTGAACTCAATTAACCAAAACCAGAAAAACCCTTTTGGTCTGGTGAGACTACGTCTCTGATGCTATAAACAGGCTATGACTCATGAGTAAACTCACGGTTATAGCCTGTTAATATCATCATCCCTACAGGGTATCACCAGACCAAAAGCAAAACCAAGAAAAAACTGCTGTGCCTAAAAAGCCGTTATGGTCTTGGTATTCACATCGTAATAGTATTTCTCACATTGGTCTTTAATAGGCGCAAAATTATACAGTATTCCTATAGGGGTATTGGTTAGACGCATGTAATTCCACAACTGCTGACGTTGCTCAGCACCCAAGGAAGAGATGGCTTTGCATTCCAATGCTACATTCCCTTTACAAAGGAAATCCATGAAGTGCTTGTGCTCCAGTGGAATTCCATGATAAGTTACTCGGAAATAGTACTCTTTAACGAAAGGTAGCTTCTTCTCCTCAAATGCAACTTTAAGAGCCTCCTGATACATATACTCGTTTAGCCAAGGACCTAGTTCTCTATGGACCTCCTGACAGCAACCGATAATATCATAGACATATGATTTCAGTTGCGTTAAACAATCTGGACTTATAATCGATCTCTCTATCTTCATCAGTCTTTTTGAAGTAAAACGAAATTGACGTACGGATTATTGTTTAGTCTGTTGTTTTCTTGGTTTTTCTGAGCTGTACTGCTAAGCCGCAGGCTGTTCTGAGGTATTGGACAAGGACTGACAAGCTTGGCTTGTGCAGGACTTGAACGATAGCTTAGAACGATTGCTCAAGAGCAAAGCAGTACAGCTCAGGGTTTTTCAGGTTTTGGTTAATAATAACACAGGTTTCTGCGGGTGAGCAAAAAAATCCCACCGATTCATCACGAACTGGAGGGATTCTTTTATTGATTAACTAAAATGAGCCTTTGCGCCACCACCGATGCGGTGGCATCGGCTCAATAAATAAATTTTCAAAGGGGCTCCTACCTGTCACAGGCGGGCATCCCCCGAGACTATTTATATTAACTTGGCTGTATGAAAACAGCCCAAAACTAAAAAAACGTAGGACACCTGTCTTCACAGGCAGAGAATCCCCGTATTGCTATATCACCGTGGCGACAGAATTCACACATGCCGCCACGGTGTTAGAGGGTTAGAAGAGTCCTTCTTCGAAGTCGAAGTCAAATTCGGGAGCAGCTGCACCACTTCCAGGCTTTGTACCAC
>JAEEGL013828914.1_pt1 | contig 11166 bp, 10 predicted proteins | sample 9134231 | NCBI WGS metagenome assembly JAEEGL01 (sample SAMN16246548, study PRJNA631951) | gut metagenome | biome: gut microbiome; feature: rumen; material: fiber-attached | host: Bos | place: Iran: Karaj | collected 2018-10
AAAAAAACAACACATTAATTTTGATTAAAGTGTGGGTATCAAAAAAGCATCAAACAGAGAAAAACTTGAAGAAGCTCTGGAGCTTGCTTTTGAGTTTTCGCTCAAGGTGCTTTGCGAAAGAGCAATAGTTAATTTAAAAGAGATAAACTGCGCTGTTTTGGGCGACGGGGAAGAAGCCTTGGCAAGCGAATGTGAAGAGCCGATAACAGGCGACGAAATATTAAGCTACAAAGACAAATATATGGATAATGGCTCTAAGGGTATGAGCGGCTTAAAGCGCCGTATGCCTGCCGACATCACAAATGAGCAGCGCGAGTGCGTGCGTGATATGGCAGTAAAGGCGTTTAAGTGCTTGGGCTGCAGCGGTGTTGCGAGAATAGACTTTATGATGGACACCGAAACAAAACAAATATTTATTAACGAGATAAACACGATACCCGGCTCATTATCGTTCTATTTGTGGGAGCCGCTGGGTATAAAATATGATGAACTTTTAGACAGGCTTGTATCTTTGGCGCTCAAAAGAGAAAGAGAACGTGCGGCACTTCATTTCAGCTTTGAAACAAATGTTTTGTCGGGTGTAACGCTTGGCGGAGCAAAAGGCGTCAAGGGCGGAAAGCTTGGCGGATAACGGGAATAAATTATGGAAAAGCTTTGCTCAAAGATAAGAGCCGCCATAGATAAATACTCCATGATAGATGAAGGCGATACGGTGGCGGTAGGCATTTCCGGCGGAAAAGACTCACTTGTGCTTTTGGAGTGTTTGTGCAGGATAAGACAGTATTACCCTAAAAAATTCACTCTGAAAGCCATAACCTGCGACCCGTGTTTCGGCGGAAAAGAAACGGACTTAAACGAGATCGGGCATTTGTGCGAAAGATGGGGCGTAGAGTATATAATTTGCCGGACAAGCCTCGCAAAAATAATATTTGAGGAACGAAAAGAGAAAAATCCCTGTTCGCTTTGCGCCAAAATGCGTAGAGGTATATTACATAAGGCGGCGAAAGAAAATGGGTGTAACAAAATTGCTTTGGGGCATCATTTTAACGACGCTGTGCAGACGTTTGTAATGAATTTGTTCGACTGCGGGAATATAAGCTGCTTTTCGCCTAAAAGCTATTTGTCAAACAGAGAGCTTTGGCTTATAAGACCGATGATATTTTGTGAAGAAAACGAGATAGTAAGAGCAGCGAATAAGTATAAGCTTCCCGTTGTGAAAAGTGAATGTCCTGCTGATGGCAATACGGAAAGAAAAGCCGTTGACACACTTATAAAAGAGCTTAAAGTAAAATATCCCGACATTGAAGCGAAAATAATGGGAGCAATGCAAAGGGGCAACATAAGCGGCTGGGGACTGTAAAGATACCGAAAATTTGAGAGAGGAGGAATTGCACCGTGTTTAACACCATTAAAGACATAGATGAATATATAATAGAGTCTATGCCGAAGATTCATAAACCGTGGCTTATAAAAATAATGCGGTTTTTTACAATGCTCGGCAACCAGGGCAAGGTGTGGTTTGCACTGTGTATTCCTCTGCTTATAATAAAATCGACAAGATTTACGGGCATTACCGTTTTGCTTGCTATGCTTATCACCTGCATTACGGGGGAAGGCATAATCAAACACCTTGTGTGCAGGATACGCCCATGCAGCAATATAGAAGAGGACAGGCACGTTGTAAAAAAGCCGATGACGATCTACAGCTTTCCTTCGGGACATTCGGCGTCGTCATTTACGGTGTTTACGGTGCTGGCTTTTAAAATGTGGCCGCTTGCGATACCCGTGCTTTTTATGGGGCTATGTATCGCGTTTTCGAGAGTATATTTGCTTGTGCATTATTTAACAGATGTGGTCGTAGGTATTGTTCTCGGAGTTATGTGCGGAGTTTTATCGGTGCAGATAATGCAGTATATAGCGCTGCACTTTTTCGGTTGATTAAAGATAGAATTATAATATATAGGGGAGGAGAGCGCACAGGCATAAAGGCCTTGGCGCAACGGTAAAAGTTATGTGCGGTATTTGCGGTTTTACGGGAGATATTATAGACCGTGACGCGGTCTTGAAAAATATGACCGACGTTATCACTCACAGAGGACCTGACAGTGAGGGCTTTTTCAGTGATGACAAAATCAATATGGGCTTCAGAAGATTGAGCATTATCGACCTTGACGCGGGACATCAGCCGATTTACAACGAGGACAGGTCTCTTGTGCTTACCTTTAACGGAGAGATATATAATTACAAAGATCTGCGCCGTGAGCTTATAGAGCTCGGACACAGCTTTTATACGGAAAGCGACAGCGAAGTCCTCGTTCACGGATTTGAGCAGTGGGGACCGGATATGCTCAATAAGCTCAGGGGTATGTTCGGATTTGCGATATATAACAGTCACGACGGCTCTGTGTTTATCGCGAGAGACTTTTTCGGAATCAAGCCGATGCATTACACTCTCTGCAACGGACATTTTGTGTATGCCTCGGAAATAAAAAGCATATTGAAGTTCCCCGAGTATAAAAAAGAGTTTAACGAGTCTATGCTCGACAAATATTTGTCGTTCCAGTATGCCGTTCCGCCAGAGACGTTCTTTAAGGACGTTTATTGTCTGCTCCCGGGTCATTATATGATCTACAAAGACGGCAAAATAGATATTACAAGATATTTTGAGGCGCGCTTTAACCCCGATAATAATATGACGGAAGAGGAAGCGGTAGATAAGATAGAAAAAGTATTTGAAAACAGCGTTAACGCCCACAAAATAAGCGATGTTGAAGTTGGATGCTTTTTATCAAGCGGTGTGGACTCAAGCTATGTTTCAACGTATTTTGCAGACCAAAAGACATTTACCGTAGGCTTTGATTTCGGAGAGAAATATAATGAGATAAGCTGGGCACAGGATCTTTCAAAAGAAATAGGCGTAGACCACAAATTTAAGCTGATAGACTCCGAAGAATTCTGGGGCAGCGTGGAAAAAGTCCAGTATCATATGGATCAGCCTTTGGCAGACCCTTCGTGTATTGCTTTGTACTTTGTTTCAAAGCTTGCGTCCGAGTATGTTAAGGTTGTGCTTTCAGGTGAGGGTGCAGATGAGCTTTTCGGCGGATATACTATCTATAACGAACCTCACGTTTTCAAAACATATCAAAAAATATTGCCTTATAAACTTAGAATGTGGCTTTATAAAATGGCAAAGAAAATGCCTAATATAAAGGGCAGAGGCTTTATTATGCGCGGAGCCAGACCCACCGAAGAAAAATTTATAGGCAACGCATTCATGTATGATGATGAGCAGAAAAAGTCAATTCTAAAAAACCCCGCAATTGTAACAAAGCCTCAGGATTACTGCCAAAGATACTATGCTCGTGTAAAGGATTATGACGACGAGACCAAAATGCAGTATCTCGATATAAATTTGTGGATGGTAGGCGACATTCTGCTGAAAGCCGACAGGATGAGCATGGCGAACTCGCTGGAACTGAGAGTACCGTTCCTTGATAAAGAAGTGTTTAAAGTTGCATCTACAATTCCCACACGCCTGCGTGTAAATAAGAAAAACACAAAATACGCCATGCGTATGGCGGCTATGCGTCACTTGCCCGAGCGTACGGCGCAAAAGGAAAAATTGGGTTTCCCTGTGCCTACAAGAGTGTGGCTGAGAGATGAAAAGTATTACAATGTTGTAAAAGCGAAATTTGAGGGCGAAACAGCGCGTAAATTTTTCAAAACAGATAAGCTTATCGAGTTTTTAGATGAACATTACAGCGGAAAAGAGGATAACAGCCGCAAGGTTTGGACAGTTTATGTGTTCCTTGTGTGGTATGATCTGTATTTTGGTGACAATAAAATTTAAGGAATTTTGATTTATGAGTATCTTAAAGAAAATATTTAGAAGTAAAATTTTCTTGTCATTTGCTGTTTCCGGACTGATATTTGGAATATGTATGATAATTGGTCCGCAAAAAGACGTTATCTCCGACGACAATGCAATTTCAATAATGATTTCAAGAGATAATTACGCTTTTATTCCGTATGTAAATTACATATTAACAAGTTTTTTAGTATGGTTAAATGGTGTATTTCCTACATTTAATACATTTGTTCTTTATCAGGTATTACTTTCGTGGATTTCTTTATTTGCCATTTCTTATGTTGTCATTGATAGGTTTGAAATTAAATTAGCTCTGCTCATTAACTTATTTATTAACATAATAACGGCTCCGTTCGTGTATGTATTTTTTCAATACACGCAAACCGCTTTTTTGGCGTGTGCCGCAGGAGGCCTATTAATTATACATGCTTTACTCAAAAGAACCGGAGCAAAAAGAATACCTTTGCTTGTTTTTTCTTTTTTTTTGATGATGTCGGGAACAATGTTGAGGAAAGAGTGCTTTTTGCCCATGCTTGTCATGTCATGTTGCTATATATGCGTGAGTGCAGTTGTTCATATAAAAAACAGAAGTGATATAAAAGACTTATTTTCACATCACAATATGATTAAGCTTACTTCATTTTTAAGTGTTATTCTTGTTATGCTTGTTTCATATAATTTGCTGAATGTCTATACACAAACTATGAATAACCAAACTGAAGAAATGCGGGAATACACGGAATATAATGAGTTAAGAACATCTCTGAATGATTATTCATATCCGGGATATGAACAAAACAAAGAATTCTATGACAATCTTGGCATTAATGAAGAGGACCTGGATTTATATTGCAAAAAATGGTTTCAAGACTGTGACGGAGTATTCGATACCCAAACAATGGAGAAGATCGAGAGCTTAAAGCAAAGTTCTAAAATGGATTCGTCTATACCGGGCTTTCTTGATATAGTAAACCATGTATCACAAAAGTTCGGTGTTTGGTTTATTCCTTCTGCTCTTTTAATAATTACTGTTTTCGGAATACTTCTTTTCATTATATATTTTAAACTGGCTAAAAAATATCCTTTTAAAACATGCGTTATATCTTTAGTGCTGATAAGTGCGCTATCGCTATTATTTGGGGTTAAAGAATATATAATTAATTATTACCTTCCGATCACGTTTGTATTTTTGATACCAATTACTGTATTTGTATTACAGTCTTGTTTTTCAAAGAGCAAAAAATGGCTTATTCCGGTATCGATGTTTGCGGTTTATATTTTGATGAGAGTTTATCTTATTTCTTCCGGAAGATGCAATTTCAGAAGCCTTTTTGGAATGATAATATTTACTATTATTGCTTCTGTTTATTCAATAGATTCAGATTTGATAAAGAATATTTCAGATAGGTTTGCAAATTCAAAAAAGATTATGAAAATATTCAAGTGTGTTTTTATTGCTCCGTTTGTTATTATGATCTTATTTGTAGCGGACACAACGCTTAATTATTACAACACATTTTACAAACAGGATTCCAATACTAAATTTGAAAAGTACTTAAATGAAAATAAAGACAATTTGTATATTTGCGACAGTGGCGTTGTATCTGATTGTGTATTTCGCCCTTTAAAATCATACAGTGCTATGCCTGATAATTATACTTCACTCGGAGGTTGGACATCAAAATCGCCCTATAAGAAAGATATGTTAAAAAAATACGGTGTTAACAGATTTATGCAAGACACGATTGATAATCAAAGAGTGTTATACGCTTTTAAGAGCGATGAGGAAACAATAAAGTTTAGGCAGGATTATTTTAACCGACATTATGCGGATGAAGGGGAAGAGATAGTATACAATTTGATTGATGAGGTGGACGGATATAGAATCTATAGCCTAATTACCGTTAAAGAACAAGATTGAAAAAGTTACAAAATTATTACTAAATTTTAATTTGCTATTGAAATTTGGAAATAACTGTGATAATATATCCCATAGACTTTGGCGAAAAATATGTGCTGATTCGTGAAGAATAATATGAAGGAATAATAAATATCAGGAGGAATAAAAAATGCCGTTAAAATTAGCAAATGAGATTGGCGAAATACGCAGAGTTATTAAGGTTATTGGTATAGGCGGCGGCGGCGGAAACGCCGTAAACAGAATGGTTGACGAGAGCGTTTCTTGTGTGGAATTTATAGTACTTAATACCGATGACCATGTTTTACAATTTTCTAAGGCAAATACCAAAATTCAAATAGGAGCTAAGATCACACACGGACAGGGTGCAGGCTCAAAGCCCGAGATAGGCAGAGAAGCCGCACAGGAAAGTGAAGAAGAGATAACAAACCTTCTCCGTGATACCGATATGGTGTTTATAACGGCAGGTATGGGCGGCGGCACAGGCACAGGCGCGGCTCCTGTTGTTGCCAAAATAGCAAAAGAACTCGGTGTTTTAACCGTTGCAATAGTTACAAAGCCCTTCAATTTTGAGGGTAAGAACCGTATGGCCCAGGCTGAGGCGGGAATTACCGAACTCAGCAAATATGTTGATTCGCTTATAGTAGTACCTAACGAGAGACTTAAAAACGTAAGCACGGAGAGAATTACCCTTAAAAACGCTTTCTCCATCGCCGACGACGTTTTAAGACAGGGCGTTCAGAGTATATCCGATCTTATTCTTGTTCCCGGTTATATCAACCTTGACTTTGCAGATGTTACAACAATTATGAAAGACGCAGGCTATGCTCATATGGGTGTTGGCTTTGCAGAAGGTAAAGATAAAGCAACAAAGGCTGCAGATATGGCTGTTTCCAGCCCGCTTCTCGAAACAGAAATAGACGGCGCAGCCGGAATTATCATAAACATTACCGCATCACCCGATATCGGTCTTGACGAGGTAGATACTGCCGCGACATATATAAGTGACAAGGCGTCTGAAGACGCAAAGGTTATTTGGGGCGTTGTTTTCGATGACAACATGGAAGACGCTCTCAAGATCACTGTTATAGCTACAGGCTCGCTTAAAGGCACAAAGGCCGCAGACGACGTTGTAAAATTTGCACATGCAGTTGACGTTGAGAATACAAGCGTTAACAAAGCGGTGGAAGATATGAAACAAGGTTCCGACGACGAAGACGATACTTTCCGCGATATAATGGACATACTTAACTCTAATAAATAAAAAAAGATATCTTGTAAAATTTGATAAAAGGTATTGACAATATGTAGTGTATGGTGGTATAATCACTAAACGTGAGTTATGCGAAAAGGAGGTAAGACAAGTGCCGAATATTAAATCAGCAAAAAAACGTGTTAAGGTTATAGCTGTTAAAACCGCTAAAAACAAAGCAGCCAAGTCAGCTTTGAAAACATCTGTTAAAAAGGCAAATGTTGCTATAAGCGAGGCGTCTGTTAACAAAGAAGCAGCTGTAAGAGAAGCAATAAAAACTATAGATAAGGCGGCTGCAAAGGGCATTATTCATAAGAATAAGGCTGCAAGAAACAAGTCAGCTCTGGTTCGCAAGCTTAACGCTGCCGGTTAATTTTTATTCAGCTTACAAGAGTCCCCGTTCTTGATCGGACGGGACTTTTTTGTGTGACCCCAGAATATCAAAAAATTTTAAAAAATACTTGCTTTTTTGCAAGTGTTCTGTTATTATATTTCTGTTGTGTATGAAACATACTTCAGCACTAAGGAGGTGCAACAAATGGCAAAATGCGAAATTTGCGGAAAGAGCATGGCTTTCGGTATTAGAGTATCTCACTCTCACAGACGTTCAAACAGAACTTGGAAGCCTAACGTTAGACGTGTAAGAGCTATCGTAAAGGGTACTCCTAAGCGCGTGTATGCTTGCACTCGTTGCCTGCGTTCAGGTAAGGTTACAAGAGCGGTTTAATTTTTTATTGCCTTGCAAAGGCAGTTAAACAGTGCTTAATATCTGCATAAAATTACGGTCAGCCCTTTTGCGGGTTGACCGTTTGTTCCTTTTATGGCAATTAATATATTCTCTGAACAAGTGATAAAAATGTGAAAATTAAATTAATCTAACAAAAAGGTTGATTTTTTCCTATATATTTGTTACAATGAGTAACACAGTAGACTCTGGGTGTAGTGTGACTTTTTATCCATCCGGAGATGTTTAAATAATTGTAAAATACACAGCAAAAGGATTGATTTGTATGAAAAAATTCGTAAGCTTGCTCTTAGTATTGTTGCTTGCGCTGACAAGCGCAGCAGCTGTTAATGCCGAGGGCATAAGAGACATTTTCGGCACGGAAAACGCGAAGGGTGCCACTACTGCTATTACAGATAATCACGGTATACGGTTATCTGTCGTTGATTATTCTTATTTGCCTAATTCTCTTGTTTACGCAAGCCATAACTTTTATTCAAGTGAAACTAATTTAAAGCATTCGCTCGACAGCAACGGATTTCCGCAGCCTGTTGCCAATGGTGAAGATAAGGCGCAAACTTCTCAGAAGCTGTGGGATACCACCTCAAGAAATGATTTGAGCTACGTGACATATAAACAAGACAATGTCGGCTCGTTTTTGCTGTATGATTCTGCGACCAACACATATCATATAGATTCTTGGAACTCAAATGATATTGCACAAAAGGTTGTTTACAACACAGATTCTGAAATATTTGAATACGAAGATTATTTCTGTACTGCTGATGTGACTGCCGTAAGCCCCACACAGGGAAACTCGGAACAGTTTTTGGATGACTCTTTTGGCGATTATTATGCTATTACACTCAGAACAAATTTTACAATGCCCGAAGGCGGTTGTTTGACATACGAGCATAATAATACTACGGTTACGGAGCCAATGAAATTTGAGTTTACCGGAGACGATTTAATATTTGTTTATATCGACGGTATAAGAATTCTTAACGGAAGTATACAGAATTTCTCATGGCCTTACAGAGCAAACGGACATACTCCGAGTATCGACTTTTCTACCGGTGAAGTATATACGATGACAGATAAAAACATGGGCGAGTATACGACCTTGTATGATCGCTTTGCTGCTTATTGTGACGAAGAGGGAATGTCTGCTTCGGAAAAGACTGCGTACCTTAACAGTAAGTTTGATCTTGTTAACGGGAATCACATACTTAAGCAGGGCGTTCACAAATTTGATATGTTCTATGCCGAAACAGCAGGAGCCAGCGCTAACTGCCGTCTTAGGTTTAACTTGCTTGCCGACGATAACTTTATAACAACTACCAGTGAGCCGCCTTACAATCTTTTGTTTGTAAATTATCAATATAATTCGGATGTGGCAGAAATTTACAGAGAGATGTCCGGATATACCGGTCAGGTCTTAGAGTTGACCCGTGATATAGCAAAGGACTTTGAATTTGAAACACTGCCGTTTGCAGGATGGTTTAAAACAAGGGAAGCTGCTGCGTCGGGATATGTTTATAACAACACAATGCAGCACGTTGATCTGTTGTATGCTTATCCGCATAATGTAATCCTTACGAATTATCCTAAAGGCGACGTAACACTACCTGTTATGGTAAACGGAACGAAACAAAATGTAACTTATCAAAATGCGATAGTATTTTATGCCGGGTGGATTCCTGAGGTTTCTCAGCAAAAGGCAGCGGCAGACACAAACCAATACGGTACAACTACAGTAGGGGCGTTTGACCTTGCAGGCGTTCAGATAAGAGGCAGCGATGTTGATGATAAATATCAAAACCCCATTCGTAACAGAACAACCGATGCTCTCAGATTTGTAACGTCTTACAGCTTAAGCTTCCTTGATGAAATAAAGAGCCTTTCACGAGCAAACGGTGGCTCAACAGTTCAACCTGAGTATGGCTATTTTGCTGTTTCTGATTTGAATGGAAACATTTTTAATAAAGGCGGTCACACAATTAACTCTCAGGGCGGTTCCATTAAAGTTAACTGTACAAAAACGGGCGACCAAAACCACCATTATTACAGCGGTTATCTTCTGTCAACGTTGGTAATCAAATACGACGATCATCCTGAATATAAAGATGTGCCTGTTGAAGCAAGAGCATATATTTATTATAAAGACGCCAACGGAAATATGAGATATAATGATGATACTTATGGTACAGAAACCGGCGAAACTACTTTCTGGGGCGGCTGTCGCACATCGTTTAATGCTGCTTATCAAGCTTTGTTGCAACAGACAGACACAATGCATTACGTTTGATTAGAGCAGGAGGTAGATATGTTATGAAAAAATATTATAATACTCCGGAATTGAATATTAGCAAGCTTGTGTCAAACGATGTTATCACAGCTTCGGGCGATGAACCTTACACCGGAAAGAGATCTGTTGATAACCGATTTTTGGATATAGTTGACGTTAACCAAGGATTGCTTAATTATTACAATTAATTATCAGAACAAATAAAACAAAAGGTCAGCCCTGTTTTTCGGGTTGACCTTTTCATTTTTAATTCTTGATATTATAAAATTCCCGGGAGGTATTTTGCAAACCTCTCGGGAATTTTTTATTCAGCTTATACTATTTGGTTTCATATGAGCGTTTGGTACCCTTTATCGTAATGTCGTAGTCTACGATATAATCGGAATATTTTGCGTTGCACTCGCATGTTATGTTGCCTTTTTCAATTTTGAAAGTGAACTTGTATTCACCGCCGATAGTACCCTTTTGGGGCTTCGCGACAAGCGTTTTTGTTTTCGGGTCATAGGTTCCCTTAAACTTGCTCACCTGATCGGGCGCCGAATCATAAATTATGGAAACATTTATGATTTCATCGCTATCTTCCCAAATTTTCATTACACCTTTTGTCTCCATATTGTTGTAATCGTCCATATAAGAACTGTACATATCAATATAATCGCCCATTTCATCCGGCATAAGACCTATTATATCATCTGTAAGGCTGCTTCCGAAGGAATTGTTCTTTTGCACGATATCATAATCTCCGAAGATGCTGTCATCGTTTAAGCGAAGCTCTATTACTATGTAATTCTTTTCGGGCTTAGGCGCGACTGCCATTTCAATATCCGTAGTAGGCGCGGCAGGGTCATCTTTGCCCTTGCCCTCAAAATGTACGCTTGTGGGCGCGCCCATTTGATAATAATGATATACCGTGCATGCGTATAAGGTATTGTTATCCTTGCGTGGATAGGGTGTAAAAGCCTCGGGTCCGTAGTCTTTTGTGTTTGCGTTCAGCGGCATAAACAGATAGCTTTTTGTGGGACGGTTAAAGTATATCTTGTTTTGCTTGTAATAGTCTTTTATTGAAAACGCGCTGTTGTAGAACGCGTACGGCGAT
>JAEEGL014983128.1_pt1 | contig 11166 bp, 9 predicted proteins | sample 9134231 | NCBI WGS metagenome assembly JAEEGL01 (sample SAMN16246548, study PRJNA631951) | gut metagenome | biome: gut microbiome; feature: rumen; material: fiber-attached | host: Bos | place: Iran: Karaj | collected 2018-10
ATAATTATAATATATAATATAATTAAAATACTTACAGTTTGTTACTTTTCATGTCCATATACTTTTTCAATAACACAAATGTTGCTCTGGTGCACTGGTGCACAAGACACAACTTTTCGCTCGGAAATGAAAATAAATCGAGATTAATTTTGCATTTCGCTCATTTTGCACTATCTTTGTAGCCGAAACATAATGCCCTAAAAGCATGATACAATCTAAACTACTGAAAATCAGCAAATTAGCTATAGGGGGGGGTAATTTAAGACCCTCGCCTGTTACGCGCGCCTGCGCATTCCTCTTCTTTTTATTGCCATTTCTCCTGCCCGCCCTCACCAGCTGCGAGCAGGTTGATCCTGTTGAGTTCTACGACACCACCACGCGTGCCGACAGCACCGCTGCCGACACGTCGCTGCATTTCACCCTCAGCATCGACACGACGCTGGAGGTGTATAAACATCTTGAATTCTAGCCCCCCCTGCCCCCTCCCCAGGGGAGGGGAGATTTGAATACGATGTAAATTCAAAAAACGCTATAACATGAAAAAGATCGTAATTTTGTCATTAGTCGCCCTGTTCATGCTGGGCACCGTCAGCTATGCCGCCCCTGCCGATCCTCCCACCAAGAAGGAGCTGCGCAAGGAGCAGAAGCGCATAGAGAAAGAGAAGAAGAAGGAAGAAAAACGCCTGAAGAAACTCGAGAAGCAGAAGGCCAAGAAGCAGCAGGAAGAAGTGAAATTCGACCCTGCCGATGCCACTGAAGGCGATGCCTCCAAAGCAGTATGACTGTTTCCTGGGCCAGCCGTGAGGCCATGCCCGATGTTTTAAGAGAGAATCCCAACCCATGAGGTTGTACAAATAGTTGGCGACAAGAAACAGCACACGTGGCAGTCACGTGACGCTTTCAATTATGTAGTATATCCTCCTCAGTCTGGGAAGATCGGGGAGGTTTAAAAGTAAACAACGTAAAATTAGATATATGGCAAATAAAGAACCAGGCTATGTCTACATACTGACCAACCCCAGCTTCAGGGAAGACTGGGTGAAGATTGGCAAGAGCTCGCGCCCTGTGGACGTGCGCAGTAAGGAGCTTGACAATACGGCTGTGCCACTGCCTTTCGAGATCTTTGCCACGATGAAGACGGTGAAATATAACGAGGCAGAGAAGCTGGTGCATCGCTACATCGAACGTTTCACCAACCTTCGTATTCGCAACAATCGTGAGTTCTTCAATGTGAAGCCCGAAGAAGCCTTGGAAATATTCAAGGATGTATCACTTTTGCTTGACGATGCCGAGATTGACGAAGTCTACAAGAAAGACGTCGTTGAAGAGACAGAGAAGAGTTCTAGAGCAATCCGCCGCTCAGATAGTGAAAACCGTATTTGGATGATCCCATGCAATCAGAAGTTCTTCGACTTGAAAGCATGCTTCAAGAAGTACGGCGAAATGTACTGGTCGCAATACTTCAACTATCATAAAGGTGATACCGGCTACATGTACATGTCGAGTCCTGACAGCGCCATCATTTTCAGCATCGAAGTAGTGGATTCTGAACTGCCATATTCTGAGGTTATGGACTTCAAAAAGGAGTTCTTTATTGACAAGAGCGATTTTGAGACGTGGAAGGCACACAATCGCTTTGCACATTTTCGTATGACAGGTGAAACGAAATCATCACGCCTCAACCTTGCTCACCTGATGAGTCATGGTCTGAAGATGGCACCAAGAGGAGCATTAAATCTTTCTTATAAAGACTACGACGAATTGAGGAAATATATCGAAGACAACTTTTAGCAATGGAAACAACCAACCAGAAAGAATTCAGCGTAGAAACTGCTGACCTGAATAGGAACCTCCAATATTTCAGTGGTTCAATCCTTGTGTATTATCAAGATGTTTTGAAAGACATCGAACTATCTGTTTGTAATCTCCTGATAAAGGGACATACTTTGCTGAGCGTATCTAAGGCACTCGGCTTGACAAGAGAGCGTGTCAGGCAGATTTTTCATAAATCAATCAAAAAGATCGGGGATGCTCATCAACAAAAGCTAAATGAATTGGCAGCATTAAGGGATGAGAATGCAGAGTTGAACTACCACATTAATATCCTGAAAAAAGAATATCTTTCTGAGCAAAGTCTGAAAAATGCTGACCACACTATGAGTCAAAAAAGGCCTCTTTGTGACAATGCGAAGCGACTACTAAACACTCCTGTTCAATTTCTCCAACTTCCCCAGCGTGCCAAGAATGTTCTTAGTTCAGCCAGGGTGTCATATTTTCGTGAGATACCTCTTTTATCAGAAGAAATTCTAATAAATCGCAAGAATTGTGGCATGAAGACAATTTACGAATTAAAGGCATACTTGCACAAATACAATTTAGAACTTGGGTTGTCGTATGATGAAATCATTAATAGAATGGCAGAATTGAACGACGAAGATATCTCTGACGACAATTTCAAGTACTCTACGAGAGTAACGATGGACGAATTCGCAGCGTTCTTGTCACAGGGAAATAAACCAACTGAAGATATAGTTGAAACCAAAGACCTTGATACGTTCCAACAATCAAATAAAACAAAAAATCTGACCTTAGACGATATTTGTGGCGAAATAGGCAAAACAAAGAAGAGCAAAAAGAAATGGTCGCGCGTAGTAAAACGTATTTTACTCAAAAACAAAATCGACACATTAGAAAAACTGTTATCTCTCAAGCCTAGTGAATTTATGGAATTTGAAGGTGTAGGCAAAACAACACTTTATTACACTAGAAAGGCCATCGAGAGTTTTGGCTTTGTTTGGAGTGATGTTAAATGAGACATCTCAGTGGCATAGTATTAATTTTGTAAGAACAAACAAGATATGGCAAAGAAAGAGAACACAGCTTCAATTGGATTTGAAGAAAAGATTTGGAGAGCTGCTGATAAACTGCGTGGCAATCTTGATGCGTCTGAATACAAGGGCGTTGTGCTGGGGCTGATCTTCCTGAAATATATTAGTGATAAGTTCGAGGCTAAGTTTAAGGAGTTACAGACCGATGAATATGCAGACCCTGAGGATAAGGACGAGTATGAAGCAGACGGCATTTTCTTCGTTCCTCAAGAAGCGCGATGGGCAGTTATCCAAGAGGCAGCCCATACGTCGGAAGTTGGCGTAGTGATTGACAAGGCTCTGCGAGCCATTGAGGATGACAACCTAAAGCTGAAAGGTGTTCTCCCTTCAAACTACGCACGACCTGAATTAGACCAGCGTCGTTTGGGTGAAGTTGTGGATCTATTCTCGAATGTCAAGATGCACACCGCTGGTGACGAGAAGGATATTTTGGGTAGAGTTTATGAATACTGCTTGCAGAAGTTTGCTTCTTTGGAAGGCAAAAACGCTGGCGAATTCTATACCCCAAGCTGCATTGTGCGTACCATCGTGGAGATATTGCAGCCCTACGAGGGTCGTGTTTATGACCCATGCTGTGGCTCAGGTGGTATGTTCGTGCAGAGTGCCAAGTTCCTGACAAGTCATCAGAAAGCACTTTCTGGTATCAGTATCTACGGACAGGAAGCTAACAGCACCACATGGAAGATGGCACACATGAATGTGGCTATTCGAGGATTGGAAGCCAACTTGGGTAAGTCGTATGCCGACACCTTCTTCGATGACCAGCATCCTACATTAAAAGCTGATTTCATTATGGCAAATCCTCCCTTCAATCTTAGCGACTGGGGAGCAGACAAATTGCAGAACGACAAACGCTGGATGTATGGCCTGCCACCATCAGGCAATGCTAACTTCGCTTGGATGCAGCACATGATACATCATCTCTCGCCAACAGGACGTATTGGTTTGGTATTGGCTAATGGAGCACTTAGTTCACAAAGTGGTGGCGAGGGAACAATCCGTCAACATATCATTGAAGCTGACTTGGTAGAGGGTATTGTGGCTTTGCCGAATCAGTTGTTCTATAGCACAACCATACCTGTATCGCTGTGGTTCCTCTCTCGCAACAAACAGCAGAAAGGTAAAGTGCTCTTTGTTGATGCACGCAATATGGGCAAAATGGTGACACGTGCTTTGCGTGAGTTGGATGAGAAAAACGACATCAAAAAGATTGCTGACACCTTTGAGGCTTATCGTCAAGGGACACTTGAAGATGAAGCTGGCTTCTGTGCAGTAAAGACCTTAGAGGATATCAAGGCACAGGACTATGTATTGACTCCAGGTCGCTATGTTGGCATAGCAGAACAGGAAGAAGAGGGTGAACCTTTTGTAGAAAAGATGCAGCGACTCACTACTGAACTGAGTGAATTGCTGGCTAACGGCTATCGCATGGATGCAGAGATAAAGAAACAACTCAGTATTATTGGCTTTGAAATGGAGTAAGGCTATGAATGAGTGGAAAGAATATAAGTTAAGCGACATTACCAACATGAAGAATGGAAAAAAACGACCTCAGACAAAAGGTCGATATCCAGTCTTTGGTGGTAACGGAATAATGGACTATTCTAATGAATACAATTCTGAAAGAGTAGTTGTAGTCGGACGTGTAGGAGCTTATTGTGGTTGTGTTTATAAATGCGAAGAAAAATGTTGGGTTTCTGATAATGCAATTGCAGTCTTCCCTGAAGAAGATGTTGATTTTCAATTCCTTTATTATTTGATGATAATTATTGATTTTCATCACCACCATATAGGTGGAGCACAACCACTAATGACCCAAGATATTATAGGAGGCTTCAACGTTAAGATTCCATCCATTTCAGAACAGAAGCGTATTGCAGCTATTCTTAAAGCTCTTGACGAAAAGATTGAAAATAATCGTCGCGTTAATGAAAACTTGGAGCAGCAAGCACAGGCTTTGTTTAAGTCGTGGTTGACCAAATGTAAAGATGAAGTAACAATACGGGATTTATCATTGAACATAACGGATTATACGAAATGTAACCAAGAAAAGGTTGTTTTAATCAACAGTAGCGATGTTACTGATGGTCACTTTGAACACCATATTTTATCGGAAAATAAAGACCTTAAGGGGCATTTCAAAAAACGCTTTCAGAAAGGCGATATTTTATATTCACAAGTTCGTCCAAGAAATAGGCATTGGGGGTATTGTACTTTTGACGCAGATAATTATCTTGCATCTACCCAGTTAATGGTTATAAGAAACAAACCTGAATTGATTTCCAGTATTTTATTATATCAGTACATTATTGACGATAAAGTTTGGCTGGATTTTACGTTAAAGACGGAAACAAGGTCCGGAACTTTCCCACAAGGGAATTACGAAGAACTTTCCTCTATTAAAGTGCCATTTGGGGCAGAGACAAGTCAAATTTCATCAGTTTTAGAAAATTTATACTCAAGAATCTTCAATAACGAAAAGGAATCAAATCTCCTATCCTCACTTCGCGACACCCTTCTCCCCAAGTTAATGTCTGGCGAATTAAGAGTGCCTGATACAGACTTGATTAACGAAATGTTAGAAAAAGGAATAAGATAAACCTATGAGCAACGAACGATTCACAGAAGACAGCTACGAACAGGCTTTGATAGACCTGTTTAAGCAGATGGGCTACGAATACGAATATGGTCCAGATATGGAGCGTGACTATCGTGAGCCTGTGAATAAGGAAGAATTGTGGAAATGCCTGAATTGGGTAAATGGTTTGGAGTCATTCTCTCATCTACCCAAAGACGTTTATCATAAAATCATAGACGAAGCTGTGCGTCTTGTTACCAGTATCAACGAAGGTACTTTGGAGCAGCGCAACGAGCGTTTTATGGACTATCTGCAAAACGGTGTACCTGTATCGTATCAACACGAAGGCAAGACTCGTACAGAGATAGTGAAATTGATAGACTTCCGTTGGCCCACACGCAGTTTCTTTAAAGTTGTGAACCAATACAGCGTTGAGGAGTTTGGCAAGATACGCTGTGATATGGTTGTTTTTGTGAATGCGTTACCGATGGTGGTGATAGAACTGAAATCACCTTCACGCGAAGAAATCAACGACGATGATGCTTTCCGTCAGATAAAGCAGTACCAGCAGAAATGCCCTTCTCTGTTTGTCTATAATGCTTTTTCTGTCATCAGCGATATGCTGACTACAAAAGCGGGAACTATAACATCACCCGAGGATAGGTTTATGGAATGGAAGTCGAAGAATGGTGACTATGAAAGTACATCAGTTGCCGATTATGAGACTTTCTTTAAAGGCATCTTCTACCAAGATCGTCTTGCCGACATTATACAGAACTTCATCTGCTTTGACCACAAGGGAGGTAAAGCTGTAAAAGTGATGGGCGCTTACCATCAGTACTTTGCTGTGAATAAGGCTATGGATAGTGTCAATGATGCCTATAATCGTCAGGATGGTAAAGGTGGCGTTTTTTGGCATACTCAGGGTTCTGGCAAGTCTTTCTCGATGGTTTTCTTAGTACATAAGATGCTGTCAAGAGCGCCTGGCTTGACTATTGTTGTGGTGACAGACCGCAATGATCTGGATCAACAATTGTATGAACAGTTTGCAGGGTGCAGCAAGTTCTTACGCCAGACACCACAGCAGGTGGGCTATGACCTGAACGAGAAAGGCAAGAAAGTGGCAGCGACAGCTGGAGGACGTGCTGACCTGAAAGCCAAACTGAAGGATTTAGAGACTGGTGGTATCATCTTTACCACCATTCAGAAGTTTGCGCAGGATACAGGTTTGCTTAGTGACAGAAAGAATATTGTAGTTATTTCAGACGAAGCACACCGCTCGCAATATGGAGATGAACACTGGGAGGAGAAGTCAGAGACGATGAAGAAAGGCTTTGCTTTGTTATTACGCGAGGCTCTTCCCAATGCCATTTTCTTAGGCTTCACCGGTACACCTATATCAGAGCGAGACAGGGACACCCAAGAAGTGTTTGGTAACTATATCGATGTTTATGATATGACACAGGCTGTAGCCGATGGTGCAACATTGCCTATCTACTACGAGAGTCGTGTCATCAACCTGCAGCTTGACGAGAAAGCGCTACAAGAGCTTGATGATGCTTTTGATGAGTTGGCAGAAGAAGGTGCTTCTGATGAGCAAATCAATAAGACCCGCCAAGAGAATAGCGGCATCAAAGGTATTCTATGTAACGATGCAACCATCAATAGCCTATGTGATGATATTCTGAAACACTATGAAGAGAATCGCCAGCAAGAGTTAACTGGTAAAGCAATGATTGTTGCCTACAACAAGAAAGCTGCTGTTAAGATTTACAGGCGATTATTGGAACTTCGCCCTGAATGGACTGAGAAAGTACACATAGTGGCAAGCCCAGGCAACCAAGACGATCCTGAGTTTCACGAGCTTATTAACGACAGAAACAACAAGGAATATGCAAAACTCTTCAAGGACGATGACAGTCCTATGAAGATAGCTATTGTTGTGGATATGTGGCTGACAGGTTTTGATGTGCCGAGTCTGGCAACTATGTATGTTTATAAACCTATGAAGGGACATAACCTGATGCAGGCAATAGCCCGTGTAAATCGTGTTTATCCAGGCAAAGTAGCTGGCATGATTGTGGACTATGTGGGTATAGCTAGCGCTTTAAAAGAGGCAATGTATGACTACACCCGTAGAGACCGACAGAACTTCGGCGACCCTGATATTCGAAAGACAGCCAGAGTGAAATTCCAAGAGAAACTGGAGATATGCCGAGACCTGCTACATGGATATGACTATGCTCAGTTCTTTGAGGGTACTAACGCAGAGCGTGCCAAACTGATAACAGGATGTGTGAACTTTCTGCTCGACCCCAAGAACGAAGGAAACCTGAAAGATTATCAGCGAGAGAGCCAGTTGCTGCACAATGCAGAGACGCTATGTCGCTCCTTGTTGACACGACCTGAAAAACTGGAGGTAGCCTTTATGGATGCCGTAAGGGTGATGCTGAGTCGTTTCACCCAGAAAGGCAAAATAAGCAAAAAGGAGATCAATGACCGCATAGCAAAATTGCTGGAACAGAGCATACAAAGTACTGGTGTTATCAACCTCTTTGAAGGGAAGGAGCGCGACTTCTCGCTCTTCGATGAGGGCTTCATCGAGGAGATACGCAATATGAAGGAGAAGAATATTGCGGTGCAACTACTGGAGAAGCTACTGAAAGAGCGCATCAGGAAGTTTGAACGTACCAACGTTGTGCAGAGCCAGAAGTTCAGCGAGCTGATGAATCAGGCCCTTTCAAACTATCTGAAAGGAATGCTAACCAACGAAGAGGTGATTGAGGAACTGCTGAAGATGGCCGCTGAAATCAAGAAAGGTGAAGAGGAAGGCAACGAACTTGGATTGACCGTCGAGGAAAAGGCTTTCTATGATGCCCTATCTTCGCAAGAGGGAGTGAGGCAAGCTTATACTGACGAGGAATTTGTTGCGCTGACTAAGGAACTGACAGAACAACTGCGCAAAAACCGCACCATCGACTGGAACCTCAAACAATCGGCTAGAGCCAAGATGCGTGTGATGGTGAAACGCTTGCTGAAGAAATACAAATACCCGCCTGAAGGTCAGGAGAAAGCGCTGGAAACCGTAATGGCCCAGTGTGACAAGTGGGCTGAAAATGATAATAATCTGCTTTAAGCCACAATGACAGTAGACGGAATCAAGAAACGATTAGCACTCTTTGAGCAGTATGACGAAGCGATGGCGCAACTGGTTGAAGAGATGAATAGTTTCTATCGTCGTAGCAAGGCGATTATCAGGCATGAGTCAGAATCTATCAAACTATACGGGCTGGCATTTAGCTTTGCGTGGACTTTGCGCAATAGCATTGAGTTGTGCCAGAAGTACGAGGAAGAAGTAAAGAACAGCCTGTTGCACGAACGCTTTGACATCAACGAAAAGCTATCTGATGACGTAGATGCAATTGTCAATGACATTGTACCCCACTTGGAGCGCATTATCCAGACATGGAGTGCCAACTTCGATGACAGCCGGCATGTAAGCCCCATTTTCGAAGAGGATTCAGAGAAGCTGTTATCGGATAGCAAGTATCTATCGGATCTCAGCAAAAACCTGACCCAAAACGGAAATAGGATATTGAATATCATCTGTTTTTATTTGAGGCATATCTCTAGGCTGCTTATCGACATTAAGAATGTAAGGGCTAACCTAACTGATAACGAGTATAGGTTTCTATTCGAACGCGAGTTTAATGAATATATCTCTACCGACGAGTGGAGCGACTTGAAAAATGGTTTTATAGATAGGACTATTAAGTATAAGTATCACGGCGTAGAGCCTACAAGAGAGCAGCTTTATGAGTTGCGTTCTGTTGAGATAGAAAGAATCGAAGACATGTCTTGCAACTTTGGTGCCATTGACTCTTATTTGGACGATTACGTCAATCTCTCACGTCACATCTTAAATAGAGATTTCGACACAATAATCAATACTCCCGTCTTAGATTTGTTTAAACATTTAGGTTGCATACAGATTATTGAGAAATGGCAGGAGCAGTTAGAAGAGGAGGAATTATGCTATGTGCCAGAAGATGACGGAGAGGCAGAGGTGGCATATAGTGAGCGGTATTCAGAAGCCATCTGTAAGAGAACGATACACAAGATAGTAGCACTCTACAAAGGAAAAGATGCAATGGATTGGGTGTGCTTCTATCATGTGCTCGTTTTTTACAACTATATTGGCTGTGATGACTTCAACGCTTTCAACCGTTGGCTGACAAAAATCACAGGACAAGAAATAATAAGTACAGGCCATGCCCGAAAGATAAAAATGTCGTATTGGGCAAAGGAGGCAAAGAAACTATGGACTTTACCAAATGCTTTGTCTGAGACCAACACACCACAGCAAGAGTCAAAATTCAGAAACTACACTCTTCTATGTGAAGATATACGCAATATAATCAACGAGGCTAAGAGGGCAACTTCTTAGCCTTTTTTCTTGAACTGGTAACGACACCAGTAACACTTTTATTCTTTATCAGTAACGCTTGGTGGCATAAGTAGTAACACGGATTTGTGTTGCTTTTATGTACAAGAAATAATGTATATATTTGCAAAAAATCCAGAGCGGCCGAAAGGAACGGGACTCAATCAACTCCCAAGTTCGCTGGGTTTACATAAATAAATATAATTGTTAAATTCGAGATTTGTGAGGTCTCATGAGGGAAGTCCGGACGCCGACCACACATCTCACAAAACTCGAAGGAGATGAAGACTATTTCGAATGAGTACATATACCTCGACGGTATGTGGCTGAGAAGGGAGCAGCTTATACAGCTGGCTCTGAATGCAGGTCGCTTTGACGTGGCTGAACACTATCTCTGTGCGCTGCTGGCCGACGCTGTGGTCAGCGGCAGGCGAGAGGCTATCGTGGAAGTGAACGAGGTGAGGGAGCACTATGGCGTGAAGGCTATACCCCTGGCCGATGGTGAACTGGAGGATGACAGCCGCCGCTTCCAGAACATGCAGACAGCGGCTGACGAGGAGGCACAACGGCTCTTCCTGAAGATGGACGGACAGCATAGAATCGACGTGCTGCGCAGAAGCATGTCACGTCTGCTGAGCGACTACCACCTATTTACATACGCGCGTCATTGGCTGGCCATCTTTATGGTGGTGAGAGACCGCCTTGTGGGTGAGAGTCTGAACCAGTTGAGCTTCATCGATCTTGCCTTGGAGATATCGCCTGACGATTTGCCAGAAAGATTGAAGATGCACAAGAACACTACGAAGAACTTTGGGCGCGAAATCAATGAGGCAGATCGCGGCGAGGTGTACTACAGGATGAAGAGCAACCCTCTGAAAGAACTGTGTGATACTTTTTGGAACATCATCAAAAAGACGATTTTGACGGAATTTTGACGGAAAAAAGAACCAAAAAGACGGAGATTTGACGGAAAAGAGGATAATTGACGGATATTTCCCAACGCATTCTTTTTTCGTGTATATTTGCAAAAAATTTTAATAATAACAATGGAATTAAAGAACAAAAAAGAGACAGTGATGCAGCCAAGGCTGAACATCACATTGCGGACGGCCCCCAACGGCTATCTGCTGGACGTGGACGACGAGGGCTACATGTACTTCGACGAGCAAAGCCTGCTGGAGGGCTTCTGCATCCACGTGGGACTGCAACGGCGCGGCGAGATGACGCGCCAGGAGATCAACGACCTGCTCAAGGCC
>JAEEGL016549791.1_pt1 | contig 11166 bp, 11 predicted proteins | sample 9134231 | NCBI WGS metagenome assembly JAEEGL01 (sample SAMN16246548, study PRJNA631951) | gut metagenome | biome: gut microbiome; feature: rumen; material: fiber-attached | host: Bos | place: Iran: Karaj | collected 2018-10
AATCCGCTTGCAATAATCGTTTTTGTATTGTACAATGATATATAATCATTTATTCGGAGGAAGCTTTCAGGCATGTCCATTAAACTGAATTGCAGATTTCTTGATCGGTATATCACCGATTCCGATCTTCAATCGATCGCCCCTGAGGTACAGACGGCGCAGAGCAATCTGTACGAAAATAAAGCGCAGGCCCCCGGCAGCGACTATCAGGGTTGGCTTACGCTGCCGGAAGATTACGATAAAGAAGAATTCGCACGCATTAAAAAAGCTGCGCAAAAGATAAGATCCGATTCCGCCGTGCTCGTTGTGATCGGTATCGGCGGATCTTATCTCGGCGCGCGAGCCGCAATCGAATTCGTAAGATCAAAAAACTATAATATTGTAACGGATAACGGTCCCAAAATCTTTTTTGCGGGCAATAGTATTTCTCCCACGGAGCTGAGTGAAATCCTCGCGATCTGCAGAGACTGCGATTTCTCCGTCAACGTGATCTCCAAATCCGGTACGACCACCGAGCCCGCAATCGCGTTTCGTCTGTTCAAAAAAATGCTGGAAGAAAAATACGGCAAGGCGGAAGCGGCAAAGCGTATTTACGTTACTACCGATAAGGCGAAGGGAACGTTGAAGGCGCTGGCGGACGGCGAAGGATACGAGGAGTTCGTTGTGCCGGATGACGTCGGCGGCAGATATTCCGTGCTTACCGCCGTTGGGCTTCTGCCCATCGCAGCAGCCGGGATCGATATCGACGCGCTTATGGCGGGCGCTGCGGACTCGATGCGGCAATACCGCTCCGGCGATGTGTTTTCCAACGACTGTTATAAGTACGCGGCCATCCGCAACATTCTGTACCGCCGCGGCAAAAAAGTAGAAATGATGGTATCGTTCGAGCCTGATTTTACGATGATGAACGAGTGGTTCAAACAGCTGTTCGGTGAAAGCGAGGGCAAGGACGGCAAGGGGATTTATCCGGCTTCCGCCGTTTATTCCACCGACCTTCATTCCATGGGACAGTACGTTCAGTCCGGCGAGCGCCAGCTGTTCGAAACCTTTGTGATATTTGACAAGCCGAAGTGCGATATCGTTATCGAGGCGGACGAGCTGAATGCCGACGGGCTCAACTTCCTCGCCGGAAAAACGCTTTCGTACGTTAACCGCAAGGCGTTTGAGGGGACCGTGCTCGCGCACAGCGACGGCGACGTGCCCTGTATCATTCTCGAAGTGGATGCGGCGGACGCTTATTGCCTTGGCCAGCTGTTTTATTTTCTGGAAAAAGCGTGCGCGGTTTCCGGATACATCCTCGGCGTGAATCCGTTTGACCAGCCCGGGGTGGAAAGCTACAAGAAAAATATGTTTGCGCTGCTCGGCAAGCCCGGTTATGAAGACCGGAAAGGCGCGCTTGAAGCGCGTATTAATAACTGATAATAGAAAAAGAAAGGATATAGGAAAATGGTTAAGCTTTTGATCGGAGATAAGGGTTCAGGCAAAACAAAGAAACTGTTGGAAGCCGTAAACGTTGCGCTGCAGGAATCCAAAGGACACGTGGTATGCGTTGAGAAAGACGACCTGCTCAGATATCAGGTCAGTTACAGAGTGCGTCTGCTGGCCGCCGCGAACTACGGCATCAGCGGTTACGACTCGTTTTATGGGTTTTTAAGCGGTCTTTGCGCCGGCGATCACGATATCACAGATATCCTTGTGGACGCCACGCTGAAGATCGGCGGCCGCGACTATGAGGCCTTCGCTGCGTTTATCGAGCGGATCGCAAGGCTTTCCGACCTCACCGGCACGGTGTTTACGTTTACCGTTTCCACCGCCAAAGAAAACCTTCCCGCGCGTATCTTCGAGGTTTGCGAGGCCATCTGAGAAGCAAATTAAAAAAATGTATTACCGTCCTTGAAAATTATTATTGACAAATGTTAAAGGACTCTATATAATATATCGTGCGTTTATCCCATCGGACGGTATCTCTTTACGGAGGACAATCGATGTATATTGAATTGGACGCCATTTTCGGCAACGAAGGCGCCGTAAGAAAATTTGATTATGAATACGTCCTTCCGGATGAGATGATCGCCTCGCCAGTGCACGTTTCCGGCAGTATTTACAACAAAACCGGAATCGTAAGTCTTAAGGCGGAGGCGGCATATACCGTGAACGCCGTATGCGCCAGATGCAACGCGCCCATCGTTAAAAATACGGTTGTGCCCGTGGAGCATTGCCTGATCGCGCACGCAGAAAACGACGATAACGATTATTATATCGTTGTGGAGAACATGCGGCTGGATTTGGACGGGCTTGTGAGCGAGGATATTTTTCTCGCGATGCCGACCCGGTTTTTGTGCAGCGAAAGCTGCAGGGGCCTGTGTCCCGTTTGCGGCGCTGATCTCAATGTGACTTCGTGCGGCTGCAAGGCGGAAACCGATCCGAGATGGGACGTTTTAAAAAACTTATTTTGATTATTACTTAGGAGGATTACAGATATGGCAGTACCTGCAAGACGCGTTTCGAAAGCAAGAAGAGATAAAAGACGTAACAATCTTTGGAAGATCTCCGCGCCCTCGATCGAGAAGTGCCCCAACTGCGGTGAACTGAAGGAATCTCACAGACTTTGCCGTGCCTGCGGTTTTTACAACGGCCGCAAGGTTATCGAAGTGGAAGACTGATTTTTGTTTGTTTCGCAATAGGATTGGTTAGATCAAGATAGCATAGGTGGGAAAGGATCTTCCCCGCCTTTTTGCTGTTTATATAGGGGAGAATACAGATGTCCGTTAAAGTGTATGATGTACCGCCGGCCTCCCTTTGTTATAAAAAAGGGATCCGTTCCGGCGATTTGCTGCTGTCTGTAAACGGCAGCGAGATCGCCGACGTTCTGGATTACCGTTTTTACTGCGACGATGATAAGCTGCTGCTGGAATTCCGTAAGGCTGACGGCAGAATAAAAAAAGTAAAAGCAAAAAACGTTGCGTCGCCCGACGATCTCGGCCTTGAGTTCGAAACTTATTTGATGGACGCGCAGCGCAGCTGCAAAAATAAATGCATTTTTTGCTTTATAGATCAGCTGCCGAAGGGCCTCCGTCCGTCACTGTATTTTAAGGATGACGACGCCCGTCTTTCTTTTTTGTTCGGCAATTACATCACGCTTACCAATTTAACGGAAAAAGATGTTGCCAGGATCGTAAAAATGCATATCAGCCCCATCAATGCTTCCGTCCACACGATGGACCCGGAGCTGCGCGTCCGTATGATGAGGAACCCGCACGCGGGTGAAGCGCTGAAGCACTTATATACGTTTTCCGAGGCCGGCATCCGCATAAACGCGCAGCTTGTGCTTTGTCCGGGCATCAACGACGGCGAAGCGCTGGAGTATTCTTTGCGGAAGCTCTGCGAACTGAACAGCCTGCAAAGCATTGCGGCAGTGCCCGTAGGGCTTACAAAATTCAGGGACGCGCTTTGTCCGCTGCGCAAGTTCACCGCCGGGGAAGCCGCCGCAGTGATCGATACGATCGACGCCTTCAACGCCGGAAGGGAAGCAGACGGAAAAGAAAAAACGGCGTATGCGTCGGATGAGTTTTATCAGCTTGCCGGACGCCCGATTCCGCCGTACGGTTATTACGGCGATTTCCCGCAGCTGGATAACGGCGTGGGCCTGCTTGCGAGCATGCGGTATGAGTTTATGCAGATGCTTTCCGAAGCGGAGCCCGATGCAAAACCGCGCAGCTTCGGCGTGGTTACCGGCCTTGCGGCAAGCGGGCTGCAAAAGGAGCTTGCCGAGGCGTTCTGCGATAAGTTCAAAAACTCCCGGATTTCCGTTTACGGCATAAAAAACGAGTTTTTCGGCGAGGACATCACCGTGGCGGGGCTGCTTACCGGGCAGGACGTTCTGCGGTATTTCAGGCTGCATCCGCCGCAGCACAGGAAGCTGCTGTTTCCGAGCGTGATGTTCAAAAGCCGGGAGGAACGCATATTTCTGGACGATATTACGCTGGAAGAGCTTCAGGAAGAGCTCGGCGTTGAAGCTGCTGTAGCAGACTGCGACGCCTCCGCCCTGTTCGATTTGTTTTTGGAATCGTAATTGTTTTATTTCGGCTGTTATTATTATGTGAGAGGTGAAATGTGTGGCGAAACCTGTTGTTGCCATCGTTGGCAGGCCCAACGTGGGAAAATCGACACTGTTCAATAAACTTTGCGGTCAGCGCCTCGCGATCGTGGATGACCGTCCCGGCGTTACGCGCGACCGGCTTTATGCCGATTGCGAATGGTTGGGCAGAACGTTTCTGATCGTTGATACAGGCGGTATCGAGCCGTTTTCAGACGACGTGATCCTTTCGCAGATGCGCCGTCAGGCGGAGCTTGCCATCTCGAGCGCGGATGCGATCATTCTGGTCACCGACCTGCGCAGCGGCGTTACCGCAAACGACAGCGAAGTGGCGAATATGCTGCTGAAAAGCGGCAAACCCATTGTGCTTTGCGTAAACAAATGCGACGGCATCGGCGAGGTGCCTCCGGAGTTTTACGAATTCTATAACCTCGGCCTCGGCGATCCGATCGCCGTTTCTTCCGTGCACGGGCACGGCACGGGCGACCTGCTTGACGAGGTGATCAAATATCTTCCCGCGGCGGAGGAGGTAGGCGAAGAAGACGAAACGATCAAAGTCGCCATCATCGGCAAGCCCAACGTGGGTAAATCATCACTGGTCAACGCGCTCTGCGGGCAGGAGCGCATGCTGGTTTCCGATATCGCCGGTACCACACGTGACGCCTCCGATACGCTTGTGGAAAACGAGCACGGCAAATTTGTTTTTATCGATACCGCCGGTCTGCGCAGAAAATCACGCGTGGACGATAAAATAGAGCAGTACAGCGTTATGCGCGCTGTTATGGCTGTAGAACGCGCCAACGTGTGCGTTATTATGATCGACGCGCTCGAGGGCTTTACAGAGCAGGATTCCAAAGTTGCCGGAATTGCGCACGAGGGCGGAAAAGCGTGCATTATTGCCGTGAATAAATGGGATGCCTATGAAAAAGACGGTAAAACCATGGACGCCTACCGCAAGAAGCTGATGAACGATTTTTCATTTATGTCCTACGCGCCGATCATTTTTATTTCGGCCAAAACCGGGCAGCGTCTGGACAGGCTTTACGAGCTTATTAAGTTTGTGGACGACCAGAACGCGATCCGCATTCCCACCGGCAGGCTGAACTCCGTGCTTGCGGAGGCGGAGGCGCGCGTGCAGCCGCCGACGGATAAGGGCAAACGGTTAAAGATCTTTTATATGACGCAGACATCCACCCGCCCTCCGACGTTTGTTGTTTTTGTTAACAAAAAAGATCTGTTCCATTACAGTTACCAGCGATATATCGATAACCGTATCCGTGAGGTTTTCGGCCTTGAGGGAACGCCAACGCGCTATATTATAAGAGAACGCTCTTAAAACGGACTGCCGTCCTGCCGAACGTGCAGGACGTTTTTTTTCTTATAATAAAATTCTAAATAATTATTAAAATAATATTGTATTTGTAAATTCTATGTGTTACAATGTAAATGTTAAATCATGCCTTAATGGGAGAATAGAATATATGGATGAATTAAGGAGTCGGTCCCCGGAAGCGCTCCGCTCTTATTACGCTGAAGCAAAGCAGGAATACAATGCCTTCCTGAACGCCGGCATTTCCATCAATATGGCGCGCGGAAGGCCCTCGCCGGAACAGCTTGATCTTTCCGACGCGCTGTTCGATCTGACCCGCGCGGATACCGGCGTAAAGTCGTCTGACGGTCTTGACTGCAGGAATTACGGTGGATTATACGGCATTCCTGAGTGCAGAAGTCTTTTCGGTGAAATCATGGGCGCGCCGGCGGAAAATGTGATCATCGGCGGTCCCTCAAGCCTCAACCTTATGTACGATTATATCTCGCAATGCTGCACGCACGGGACCGGCGGCTGCCGTCCGTGGCTGTTCGAGCCCGAACGCAAATGCATCGCGATCGTCCCGGGATACGACAGACACTTCGCCATAGCGGAGCATTTCGGCCTTAAAATGGTAAGCGTCCCCATGACGCCCGCCGGGCCGGATATGGACCGGATTGAGGAAATCGTGAAAGATCCTTCGGTAAAGGCCATGTTCTGCGTGCCGAAATACTCGAATCCGGATGGTATCACTTATTCAGCGCAGACGGTGGAGCGTATTGCCGCCCTTGTACCTGCGGCGCCGGATTTCCGCGTGATCTGGGACGAAGCGTATATAGTACACGATCTTTACGAGGAAAAAGACGAGCTCGAAAACATTTTTGAAGCCGCGGCGCGTTACGGGCATGAAGACCATTTTGTGGCGTTCGCATCCACTTCAAAAATCACATTCGCAGGTGCGGGGCTCTCCGCCCTTGCAGCGAGCGACGCGAATATTAAGGAAATCAAAAAACGGTTTTCGTATCAGGTGATCTGCCACGATAAAATCAATCAGCTGCGGCACGCACATTTTTACCGGTCGCTTGCGGACGTGCACGCGCAGATGCGCAGACACGCGGCGCTGCTCCGCCCGAAATTCGACGCCGTGCTGAACGTGCTCCACGCGGAGCTGGACGGGCTTGGGATCGCTTCGTTCAACTCGCCGCGCGGCGGATATTTTATCAGTCTCGACGTTAACGTCGGCTCGGCAAAATACGTAGGCAAGCTGTGCGCCGACTGCGGACTGGTGCTTACGGGCGTCGGCGCGACTTATCCCTACGGAATAGATCCCAACGACGCGAATATCCGTATCGCTCCGTCCTGCCCGAGCGTGGAAGAACTCGATACGGCGGCGCGCATCCTCTGTGCGGCGGTAAAGATCGCCGCGTGCGAATCGATTTTGGCGGAAGCCGAGTGACGGGGGCGCGCAGATGTTTCGTATAGGACACGGTTACGACGTGCACCGGTTCGCTCCCGAACGGGCGTTGGTGATCGGCGGCGTTAAGATCGATTATGAATTCGGCCTCCTTGGCCATTCCGATGCGGACGTGCTTGCGCACGCGGTGTGCGACGCGCTTCTCGGCAGTCTGGCGCTCGGCGATATCGGAAAGCATTTTCCCGATACCGATCCCGCATATAAAAACGCAGACAGCATGGTATTGCTGAAGAAGTGTTATGATATGATCGCCCAGCGAGGATATACGGTTTCCAATATAGACGCTACGGTGATCGCGCAAAGACCGAAGCTCGCGCCGTATATTTTACAAATGCGCAGTAATATTGCGGACGCCTGCGATACCGGCGTTTCCAACGTAAGCGTGAAGGCAACGACGGAAGAGGGACTCGGTTTTACGGGGGCGCTGGCGGGGATCAGCGCACACGCTGTTGTTTTGATACAAAAAAATAAGGATAATATCGGTGGTGTTGAATTATGATTTCAGAAGCGCTTCAAACAACTTTCCTTCGTTTTAAGGATGTTATCTCAAACTTCCACTTTTTTCCTGATATACTCGATATCCTTCTGGTGGCGCTGCTCGTGTACGCCGTGATCGTTCAATTGCGCAGAACGCAGTCGATCCAGGTGGTAAAAGGCATAATATTCGTTGCGATCGTTTACGCGTTGGTATCCATTCTGAATATGTCGGCAAGCTCGTACATATTCAACAGGCTGATGAACGATATCATTCTCATCGTGGTTATCCTGTTTTCGGGAGAAATCCGTCAGGCGCTGGAGCATATGGGCACCCGGAATTTCGGTAAGAAGCTTCCGTTTCTGAACCGTAAAAACGAGGAGGATGAGCTGAACGCGATCAACGCCGTCTGCCGCGCCTGCGGCGCGATGAGCCGCAATAAGGTAGGTTCGTTGATCCTGTTTGAACGCGAAACGCTGTTGGGCGACCTTACCAAGCAGGCCGTAATGATCGACAGTGAAACCACCTTCGAAATGCTTTGCAGCATCTTTTATCCCAAAGCCCCCCTGCACGACGGCGCGGTAATCATCAACAACGGACGGATCGTTGCCGCCAGATGCGTCGTTCCCATGAAGAACGACCGCGTGATCACCGAAAACGTGGGCACGCGTCACAGGGCCGCGCTGGAGGCGAGTCTGAATTCCGATTGCGTGGCCGTCGTTACCAGCGAGGAGACCGGGATCATTTCCGTCGCAGTAGAGGGCAAACTGAATCGCGGCATCTCCGACAGCGAGCTGCGCGAACTGCTCGGACAGTATCTGCTTCCCGCGTCCGGGGAAAAGCGTTTGCGTAAAAAGAAAAAAGAGGACGCCGAAAAGCCCGCGGACGAAAACGCGGAGGCCGCCGGGCAAACAGAGAACGCTGCGGTAAAGGAGGAATTCTAAAATGGCGAAAACGGATAATGACGTAAACGGCATGCGAAAACCGCGCCGGCGCATTTTTGATAAAAACGGATTCGTTATGGTGTTTTCCCTGGTGATTGCGATCATTCTCTGGTTCGGCGTATCCATGTTCCAGACGGTTCCCGTTACCAAGCAGTTCAATAACATTAAAGTGCTTTTGAATTACGAAGGATCTGCCGCTGCGAACAACGGTATGAAGATCGTGGGAAATCAGGATTATTATGTCGACGTTACCGTACGAGGAAAAAGCTATCTTGTGAACGCAGATTCGTTCTCAAATAAAATATCGGCTTCCGTTTCTTTCGACACCGTAACGGCTCCCGGACAGTATTCTCTGAACGTAGACGTTTCCGTCGCGAATTCCGAAGCGGAGATCGTAGCCCCCTTAAAACCTACGATCCTTGTAAATATCGATCAGATCGTTGAAAAAGAATTTCCGCTGCTGGACGAGATCATTGAACTGGAGCATTACAATCTGCCCGAGGGGTATACGCGCGAGTCTCCCGTTTTAAGCAAAGACAGCATTACGCTTCAGGGGCCCGCGATGGAGATCAACCGCGTATCGGAGGTCAGAGCCGTTGTGGAGCTGAACCAGGAGATCACGCATACGGACGACTATTCGGCGGAGATCAAGATTATAAGCAGCACCGATAATGCAAATATCTCTAACGTGGAGTGCGCGGACGCGGAACAGCCTGTTTTTATTACGATCCCGATCAAATACGATGCATCCGTAAGCCCAGTGGTGAAGTTTACAAACGCGCCGAAGTACTATACGGAAAACGACGTGCCTTATACGATATCTCCCGCGTCGCTCACCATGACGGTGGAAACGGGCGACGGCCGGCAGGAGATCGGAGAGGGCGTTACCGTAGGTGAGATAGACTTCAGCAAATTGGATAACGTAAAGAACGTTATCCGTATTCCCGCCCCGGAGGACGATTATCCTTTCAACGAAGACGTCAAGCAGTTTACCGTTACGGTGGATATGTCCGCCATGCACAAACGGTGGCTGCAGATAGACGTTTCGACGGACGGGATCAAACTGCCGGAAAACGCCCGGATCCTCGAAACAACGGTCATGTCGATCCAGCTGATCGGCCCCGCCGCGTCTGTGGATAAAATTGATAATTCCGAGGCGTATGCGGTCCCGCAGCTTTCGGATGTAACGCTGCAGAAGGGCGTTAACGAAGTTCCCGTAAAAATCTACATGAAAACCCTTACCGACAGTTGGATCAGAGGAGAATACTACGTCCATATTCAGTTGGATTGATAAGGAGATTCAATGAAAACAGCGCGTTCGTTTATAAAAAGCAGTGTGCTTCTGGTTACGGTCGCCGTTCTCTTTTCTTCCTGTACGTTTTTTGATTTGTTTTCCGTGGATTCTTTGATCCGTCCGCCGAAGCTTACCGGAGAAAACGCTGTGATACAGCAGGCGTTCGAAGCGGCGGTGGGGAATGATACGATCCTTTTGAGTCCTGTTTCCGGCGCGTACCGGTCCGCATTCGTGCAGTTCGATATCGACCGCGACGGCTCTAAAGAAACGCTGGTTTTCTATGCCCGGAACAATTCCCCGAACGAAGCGCGCATGCATATGCTGAAATACGACGGAGCAAAATGGTACTCCGCCGGCGACGTTCCCGGTAACGGCAGCGAAGTTTACGCCGTCTCGTTTTACGATTTCGACAAAACTCCCGGATTTGAAGTCGCCGTAACATGGACGGTTTCGGATTCCAAAAGAAACAAAACACTGTCGCTGTTCCGGATAGAGAATAACGGCGATGAGATGCTCTCGGCGCTTTCGGTATTTCAGCTTTTTGATTATCTGGTAAGCGATCTGGATTTCGACGGCCAGCCGGAACTGCTGTATCTTACGGAAAACAGCGCCGATCTCGATCAGCCGTTCAAAGCGTGTGTTATAAAGATGGCGGAAGACGACGCGGAGTTCCGGTTTGTGTGCGAACTGCATTTGCGTCGGCATGTAAGCCTGCCTCTTAAAATAAGCTACGATATCCGGAACGGCAGGTACCGCCTTTATATTGACTGTATTAATAACGACGGCACATATTATACCGAGCTGCTGTATTACGATCTGGAAGCCGCGGTTCTCTCCCGGCTGACGGATCTCTCCGGCGGGGAGCTTTCCCAGAAAACCGTACGCAGCGTCAACGCGCTTTGCGAAGACGTAAACGACGACCGGATCATCGACGTCCCCGTTGAAGTCCCGATCCCTACAGGCGCATCCGGCGAAAGCCTTTCCTGCATCAAATACGCTGAATGTGATAACCACGACCTGCTTGAACAGGCTGTAACTTACTATTATGCGGCAGACGGCGGCTTCCGTTTCCGGCTCGATCCCTTTTTGAAAGACTATACCGTACAGTTTGACCGTTCTTCCGGCGCGCTTTGCTTTTACTATTTCGGCAAAACGGAACAGCCCGATTTTACCGTGCAATGCAGCGCGGCTACGGGAAAACGGCGAAGCGTTACCGTTGTGATTTCTGACGGTGCCGCCTCGGATATTACGGAAAGCGCTGTTGCGCAGTACGCGGAGATCCTATAAAATACGCAGGAGTTGATTACCCCCTTGAAGCGAATACTGATTGCGGAAGATGAAAAATCCATAAGGGAATTTATCGTTATCAATTTAAAACGGAGCGGCTTCGAAGTGATTGAAGCAGAAAACGGCGCTGATGCGTTAAAGCTTTACGACGATTACGGCGGCAACGTCGACATTGCCCTTCTGGACATCATGATGCCGGTAATGGACGGGCTTGAAGTATGCAAACAGCTCCGGAAGAAGAGCAGTACCATCGGTATTATTATCCTTACCGCTAAAACGCAGGAGAT
>JAEEGL010160511.1_pt1 | contig 11165 bp, 4 predicted proteins | sample 9134231 | NCBI WGS metagenome assembly JAEEGL01 (sample SAMN16246548, study PRJNA631951) | gut metagenome | biome: gut microbiome; feature: rumen; material: fiber-attached | host: Bos | place: Iran: Karaj | collected 2018-10
AAAATTTAATTAATATTGAATGTAATAAATTAAAAAGTTTAAGTAATGAAATTATTGATATTTATAAAGTTATTCAAAAAAAAAGACAAAGAATTAATGAATTATATAATAATTTAAAAAATGATGATAATAATATAAAAAATAATAATGATAAAGAAATTGCTTCAGGGAAAATAATTGAAACATTATCAGCAAAAAAAAATAAATTTTTTAAATCTTATAAATTAATAATTAATTATAAAAAACAACAATGTATTTTTGGTCCATATAAAAGTAAAAAATTTTTAAAAATTTTTAAAACAAATATCATTGAAGAATTAAAAAAAATAAATATTAAAAATAATAATAATAATAGTAATAATAATAATAATAATAATGATAATAAAGATTTTATAGAACCAACTCAAGAACAAAAAAATAGTATTAAAAAATGTTTTCAAGAATTAAAAGAACAAATTGAAATATTGTATCCTCCTTTAGATGAATATCAAAAAATTGATAAAAATCATAAAAATGAAGAAGATATTGAAATTGATATTAAAAGTTTTGATGAAAGTAATAAATCTTAATTTTATTTTATTTAAATATAATTCAAAACTTATATAAATAATAAAATGTGTTTTAATTTAAAATATTAGTAAATATTTCTATTATTTTAATATAAAAAAAATTAATAATACTTAAAATAATTTTAATAATCTTAATTATAATAATACAACAAATTTAAAATTTAAATAATATTTTTTAATTAATAATTTAATTTTATAAAAACAAATTTATTCAAAATTTTTATTTTTTTATCATTTAAATTATATTATATATATTAAAAATATCTTCATTTATAATTAATAATATATATTAAATTATTAAGGTGATTTAAATAATATTTTTATTTAAATAGATATATTTTTATTTCTAATTTTTTATTATTAACTTTCAAAAAAACTTTAATTAAAATTAAATAATTAAATTTAATATAATTTAAAAGGAAATTTTTTATAATTAAATATTTACTACTTTTTTAATATATTACTCTTTAACATTTAACATATTTACAATTAAATAATCTAATTGAACAATTAACTTTTTATGATTAAGCATCAAACATTTTTAATTTTTCTTCATTTTTTTTATTTTTATACTTTATTATTGCAAATTTTATCATATTATCAAGATATTTCTTTTTATCTTTATAAAACTCAATAGATATATCTGAAGAATATATATAAAAAAAATACAGCCCCCTACGAGATTTGAACTCGCGACCTTTTGATTACGAATCAAACGCACTAACCACTATGCTAAGAGGGCATTTTAAAATTGTTAATAAACAAATATTTTTATATTTTCAATATTAATATAAAATAAATATTAATTAATAATTTAACAATAAATATTAAAATATTATAAAATTAATAATTATTTATTTTATAATTAATAATTAATTAAATATATTTTAACGAATTTTTTTATGAAAATTAACAACATTAAAATTACATTAATCTAATCATTAAAAAATATAATTTATTTATTATAACTCTAAAATAAAAATTTAAAAATAAAAGATTTTTTTTGCATAATTATTAAAAATAATATATAAAATCGATATCTAAAAATTTAAATAAATTAAATATAAATATTTATCTGTCAATGTATCAAGCAATAAGAACAAATACTCTTTATGGTTATCCTTTTTTGAAATTTCAAAATAAAATTAATTATCCTATGACTGTTCAACAACAAAAAATAAAAGTTAATAGACAATTAAGTGAAATTTCAAAAACTCCAGAAATTCAAAATGAAAAATTCAAAAATGTAAATTCACCTGAAATAAAAATCAATTTGAATAATAAATTTAATTCAACAGAATTAAATAAAGAAAATAAAAATGTTAATAATAAAAATATAAATCAAAAATTACATACTCAATGTTCTATGGATGATTTAAAAACTGCAGCTTCAATAAGCAATGAATCTTTAATTTCTGGTTTATCAGAGTCAAATAGTACAATTAATTTTAATAATCTTAAAAATAATAAGGATAATTTTATTGTAAGTCCAATGACTCAAACTTTTTTAATGAATAATAATAATAATACAAATAATAATATTATTACAAATAGTTACAATAATTTAAATGAAATTAATGAATTATGTAATAATAATGTAATAAATCATCAAAAAAAAATTAGTATGAATAATTTGAGTAGTTTAAATTTATTTTCTCCAAATATTAATTATAATAATAATAATGGAAATCCTATTCAAAGATCAGCAAGTAATAAATTTAATTCTACAAAAAAATCATCTAAAAATTTTTATAATAAATTTAATTCACCAAAGGATACAAGTTCTTCAAATAAAAATGAAAATACTGTAATATTAACATTAAGAATTAAAATTGCTAAAAATGATTATAGAGTATTTAATCTTAAAAAATATGATGATTTATTTATGAGTTTACAAAAATTTTTTGAACTTAATCAAATTAAACAAGAATTAGTAAAACCAATTGTAACAAAAATATTTTTTACTTTAAATAAAATATTTTGGCTTTTAAATAGTAAAATTGGAATTTATGATCAAGAATATTTATCTTCTTTATATAAATTATGGATGAAAGATAAAGATAAAATTCCTAATACTAATAAAAATAGTAATAATAATAAAGAATTAAATACTTCTAAGGAATCAACTAATAGTAGTGATTCAAACAGTAGTATTTCAATGAATAAATGTAAAACTAAATTAAGTAAATCTTACCAAGATGAAAATAGTATGGATAATTCTAGACAAGATACAGCAAAAAGTTTTTAATTATTTTATTTTTGTATTCTTGTCTAATTTATTATTTTTATTATTTATTATTTAATTCTTTCCATTAAAAATATTTAAATTCATAGAAAATATAAACTCAATATAAATATATAAATATTAATTATATAATATATATATTATATTTTTAATTTTAAATATTATTAAATTATTGTTGATATTTAAATAATTTATTATTTATTATTATTAAAATAAATATTAATATTATATTATGATATATTATTATTATGTTTATATAATTTAATTATATCTTTTTATTAATATAAATATTCTATTTATTTTGATATTTAATTCCTAAAAACAAATTTTTAAATTCAATATTTTTTGAATATTTTCTTAATGAATAAATAATTAATATCATAATAAATGTAAATAATACAATAACCTCAGCTTTAAAAGATTCTCTATTTAATTTATCATACATTTTATCAGGATAAACTTTTTTACAATTAACATTATTTCCAATAATACATAAAAGAAAAGTACTTTCATTTTCAGTTACTCCTATTCCAATATTTTTTACTTTATCATTCTCATTAAAAATCACATAATTATAATCTATTTCAATTACAGGATTATATGGTTTAAATTCATTATCAACATAAATACTATTTTTTTCAGGATCTAAAACTTTTTTTCCCTTTAATTCAATCATATAAGGTCTTCTTGGACTTAATTCTCTTTTATCTACTAAATAAAGCATATCATTATCTAATGTAAATATTACAAATTTATTACTATTACTATATAAAGTAGATGAAATTGATATTTTTTTTATTGCTCTACTACTTACAAATGTATTTGTTAAAATTTCAATATCTTCAAAATTTTCGAAAATATTTTTTTTATTATTTTTATCATTTTTATTATTAAAATGTTTTTTAAATAATGACATTAAAGATGTTTCAATTTTACTTTTCATTAATTCAAATGAAAAAATTTCATTTCTTGTAAAAGTTTTTAAATTCTTTTTATATGTAATAATTCCCCAATTATCTTCAAAAGCATATTTAACACTTTTTCCATCAACATTTCTAATGACTTGTTCATCAATAATTTTTCCATTTTGTCCATGAATAATAGTAAAAACTAAATTAGTTTTTTTCATTGAAATAATATAAACTAAATTATTGTTAATGTATTTATAAAAAATTTTTCCTTCATTAAGATAAGTATTAGGAGCATTAATATTAATATTTGGAGTTTTATATGCTATTAATTTTTCGTAATTAAAATTAAATATTAAACTCATTATTATTTCATTTTGAATTAAATTAAATTTAAATGCATACAATGAATTATTTTTTGCATAAAATGAATATTTATTAATTAAATAATTTATTAATTGTTCATTATCATTAATATTTTTTGAAATTTCTTTATTTAAATTAATATAGCCATTATTATTATCTTTTTCATTTTGAATTAATTTTTGTTGTAATGAAATTATATTTTTTTTAAGTTCATAAAAATCTGAATTTTGGAATTCAATTTTATTTTTTAATAATAAATATTTATATGAAATAATTTTCTTATTTTCTTCAAAAATCATTTCAACAAAAGGTTCAATTAAATTTTTATTATAATTAATATTATTTTTTGATATTTTAATTAAATTTCCTGAAAATTTATTTTTATATAAAATATCTCCATTATATGCATTTAATACATATAAGTAATTATCACTTGTAAATAAAAATAAATAATTATAAATAGAACCATAATTCATTTTTTCATTTTTAAAGTTTCTCATAAATTGTCTTCTATTTTTAATAAAACTTATTATTTCATTTAAAATATTTTTTGAATGTTCAATGAAAGTTTTTAAATCTGAAATAATTATATTAATCATATTTGTTATAATTTTAAGAAAATCAAAATTATTTTTTAAATTATTAACAGTAGAATAAGAAAATTTATTTAAATTATTATTATTTAAATTTTGATTAGGAATATTTATTGATATTAATTCACTATAAACAATATTTGTAATTTTATTAATAAACATAGAATTATATTTAATAATTTTATCATCTTCATTTAATTCAAATTGAAAAATAATATTATTATCTACAATAGTTATTATATTTCCATTGTAAGGAAAAACAGAAAAAACTTGAATATTATTAATAGGTATTTCAGTTAATAAATTATATTTTTTTTCATTTTTTTCAGAATATTTAATTAAATTTAAATTATTATTAATACATAATAAACTGTTACTTTGTCTTGAAGAAGAACATAAACTATAATTTTTAATATTATATTTATTTAAAATATTTTCATTTTCAATTAAATATATTTTTTCATTAGTTTTAATTATAATAAAATTAGGTTTTAAAAAATCTTTATAAATATTTTCTATATTACCATCTATTTTTATAGAGTTAATTTTATTATTATCAATATTAATAATATTAATTATATTTTTTTTAATAATATAAATAAAATTTTCTTTTAAAATAACATTTTCTTTTTCTTTTTGATTTTCAAAACTTTTTGTTATATTTGGTTTTGATATTGAAATTTTTAACATATTTATTTCATATAATTCATATTTATCATTATTTAATATTAAATAATTAATAATTTTTTTATCTTCATTTAAATTAAAATCCAAAAAAAATTCATTATTGTTGTTATTTAAATTAACTTCAAATAAATTTTTTCCTGAATTAAAAATTTTAAATTGTTTTTCATTTGAAACAAAATTAATTTCTTTTTGATTTTTATTAACATAAGATGCATTAAATTTATTTATATTTTTAAAATTATTAAAAGAATTTGCTAATATTCCTGTTGAACTATAATATAAATCAGAATATGAATTATTATTTATCACCATTATTATATAATCATTAACACTAATTTGATTTTTTGTATTTGATAATAGTTTACTAAATTTTATTTGATTTGTTTGTAAATCTAATTTATTTATCATATCATTTGAAAATGTTAAAATTTCTTTTGGATTTTCTGAATTTAAATAATGAATTTCATTTATATTTCCTAAATAATTTGTATTGAATAAATCAGTTGAAATTATTGACTTATTATTTATAGTTGATATTAAAAATATTATTATAAATGAAATTTGTATCATTTTTAATTTAAATAAAAATAAATTAATAATGAATAAAATATATTAAATGTATTATAATAATATTATTAATATTAAAAATTTAATTTATTTAAATTAATAATTTTTTATATATTTATTATAAACAGAATATTATTGAAATAAATATTTTCTATATAAACAAGTTTTAATAATTATTTATATTAATTTAATAAATTTTTTTAATTCAACAATTTATTATTATTATTTTTAACATTATTATAATTTAATTCATATACATATTCATCATTTAATTCATTTGCTTTTTTTTTCTTATTTAAATATTTCTTTAAAATTATATAAATAAAATAAATTAATCCCAAAATTATTCCAATTAAAATAATAATCAATATTAAATACACATTTATTTTATTATTATTTTTATTCTTAATAGCTAATCCAATAGTTTTTGAATCTTGATTATATGTAAATTTATATTTTTTTAAAAATGTGTTTCCAAAAACCCATCTATCATCATTCTTAATAAAATACATTAAAAAATAATAATATCCATTATTAAATTTATAAAATAAATCATTATGATCTAATATAAAATTATATTTTAATTCTTTATTGATAATTTTAATTTCTTTAAAATCTTTAAAATTTACTTTTTTATTACAATACCAAAAAATAAAATTATTTAAATTTCCAAAATTATCTCTAAAACAATTATTATTACTTTTATTAAAAAAATCATTTTCTAAAATTTCTAAAAATTTATAACTACCTTTTATTAATCCTTCTTCTAAAATAAATTGAATACTAATTGAATCATCATATAATAATTTATTATTATATTCAATATTAAATTTTAAACCATACATCATATTACTCTTAAAAAATACTGAATTTGTTTCTCTATAATTTTTTTCATTATATAATTTATTATCATATTCATAAGGATATTTTCCAATTATTATATTACCTTCATTATCATTTTTATAATCTATTGTCATAATATAATTATTAATGATATCTTTTTTTTTTAATTGTAATATTAAATTACTTTCAAAAATATTATGAATATCATTAAAATCAGGAATAGTTAAACCTAAAATATTATAATCTATTGTTTTTGAAATTTTTATTGCATTTATAAATACAAAATCATTAACTTCTAAAATCTTTTTATTATCAAATAAATTAAAAAATATTTTTTCTTTTGCTTTTGTTCCATTATAATAATCAATTTCATAATAATTTCCTTGCTCTAAAGGATTTGAAGAATAACTTTCAGATAAATTTGAATTGTAAAATTTTTCTAAAGTAATCATTGATTGTCTAGTTAAATAAATTCGAAAAGCAATTTTTTGTGATTTTGGAGAACCAATATTAATATCAGTTAATAAAATATTATCATATAATGTATATATTATATCTTTATGTAAATTAGATTTAAAATTTAAGATTCTTTTAAAAGGGAGAATAATTTGTGATAAAAAAATATTAAAATTAAAAATAAAAGAAAAAATTATTAAAAAATTCATTTTTAATTTTAATAATTAAAAAATATATTATTATAATATTAACTATAATACTAATATTTTAAGAATTAAATAACATTTAATTAATTTATATAATTAATATTATATTTTAATTATTAATTTTGTGGAAAATAATGATTATCAATTAATTCGGTTGTTACCATCCTTTTTCCTTTTTTAGTTATTGAAACTTTAAAAATTAAATAAATAATTCCAATTATGATTATTATTAAAATAAATATTATAATCCATAAAGAATCAAATGAATTTGAATAACTTTTTCCATAAAAACCAATTTCTTTTCTATCAAAATCTAAAACAAAATCATATTTTTTTAAAAAAGGTTTACCAAAAATCCAATTATTAGGTTCATAATTATTTTTAAATACAATTAGAAAATAATATTCACCTTTATTAGATAAAAATAAATCTTCATAATTTAATTCAAAATTATATTTTAAATCTTTACTTTTAAATATTAAAGTTTTAAAAGTTTTTATTTGTGCACTTCCTTTACATTTAAATGTTTGATAATTATCTTTTATTTCATTTTCAAAACATTCACCTTTATTTATTAAATTATTAAAAAAATTATTTTTAATATAATCATAATAATCATTTGGTGCTAAAATTCCTCCAAAATCATATATTAAATCACATTGTCTAAATTTTGATTTAACATTATTATCAAATAAAATTTCTTCAAATTGAATATTCCATGAAGGAATATGAGATATATAAGAAACTTTTGTTTTATAAAAATTATCAATTGAATAAATATCTTTATCGAAATTATGTGGAAAATCTCCAATATATAAAATACCATTACTTTGTTTTTTAGAAAATTTAATAAAAATAACATTATTCTTTAATACATTTTTCTTTTTTAATTTATCCATTATTTGTTCATCAGAAGAAGTTGAAGTAGAATCTAATTTAAATCCTATTTGAGCTGATTTTAATTTACTTTCATTTTTTCTTTCAGTGGGTAGTATAAAAATAAAAGATTTTAAAGGAGTTTGTTTTTTAGTTTTATAATCTATAAAATATATAGAATCTGAACTTATATTTCCTTTACTAAAATCTTCAAGATAAAATTCTCTTTCATAATTACTTTCTAGTTTATATGTTGATGATTTATGAGGGTCATATTGATAACCTGAAATACCTGTTATATAAAAAGTTGAACTTGAAAATGTGATTTTTGCATTAATAGTTTGAATTGGAGTTCCTATTTTTATATCAGTATATATTTCATTATTTAATATATCTTCCATTGTTTCTAAACCTTCCGGAGCACTTAAATATTTTTCGAATGGAAAAATAAAAACACTATTGATAAAATTTAAAATATTTATTAAAAAAACAATAAAAATAATATTTATCATTTATTAATATTATTATAATTAATTTAAAATATTAAATTACTAATTATATAATAAAAATATTAATAAATATTTAAATATTTTATAATATTAGCTTATTATATGTATTTATCATAATTATATTATTTTTATGAATTTGAAATTAATAAAAGTAATTTATTTTAAATATAAATAATTTTTTAATAAAAAATATTTTTTTCATTTTATAACTTTATTAAATAAATTAATATAAATAAATATGTCATCTGAAGCCACAGATCAAGATAATTCAAATAAAAACTCAAAAATAAAATTCCATATTGAAAATATTTTAAAAAATTTAATAGAAGATGAAGATTCGATTGATTTTATAAATCATGAAAATAAAGATTTAAGTATTTCATTAGATAATTCATTTGATGATGAACATAATGATTTTATATTAAATAATAAAATAAATTTGGATTTATTTAATCATAAAAGTTTTTCTAATGAAATTATAAATACAACTATAAATGAAACTCAAAACACAGCATTAAATAATTTAAATAATTATAATCGTCAAAAAGAAATTAAATACCAAACGCAAAAATTAAATGCACCAATTATTTTTGATAATATTTCTAATAATAATTATAATCATAATATTAATAATAGAGCAAGACGTAAAACATATATGAATAAAAATAATTTAAATTTCAATCTTAATTCACAAAATTTAAACTATAGTGATAATAAAAATTTTTTATTCTTTCAAAATAAATTTAATACAAATAGTTTTTATGATCATTCTCAACTTAATTTAACTCAAAGTTTAAACGCTTCTCAATTGAATGCTAGCTCAAATGCAATTAATCTTGTAAATCCTATTAATAATTTAAATAATATTAATCAAAATAATACAAATAATATTAATAATAATAATAACAATAATAATAATTTTTTTGTTAGAAATCAATATCCAAATTATAAAACAGTATGTATTCCGAATACTTTAACATTTAATATTAATAATCCAAACATTCAAAATAATATAATTCTTCAACAAAATAATGTTATAAATTATCCTATTATGAATATTAATAATAATAATACTAATAATAATAATAACAATAATAATTTTCATTTTAACCAACATTCAATTTCAAATAATTCTAAACGATTTAATACAGTTCAAATAAAATCTAAACAAAATGCTATTATGGAAATTTTTTTAAATGAATTAGATATTTGTTTATCAAAAGAAGGTTGCATTTCTCTACAAATTTATAAAAATATAAAAAATAAACTATTAATAATTATTAAAACTCAAATGGGAAGTAGAATATTACAAAATTATTTAAAAAATACAAATAATATTATTATTCATCAAATTTTTTTAGAAATTTATGAACATTTACAAAGTCTTTTATTAGATCCATACGCAAATTATTTTTGCTTAAATTTATTTAGTTTATTAAATCAAAACGATCGAATGATTTTTTTATCAATAATAGTAAAAAATATTTTTTTATTTTCAATAAATAAAATAAGCACTTATCCTATTCAATTTATTGTAGAGCATTTAGAAACAAAAAATGAAAAACAAATGATTATTACTTATATTAATCAATATTTATTAAAATTAGCTTTAGATATTTATGGCACTCATGTTTTAGAAAAAATTATTACATGTTTTGAATATGAATATTGTGAAAAAATATTTGATTTTGTTAAAGAAAATTTTGTTAATTTATCAAATCATGTGAATGGCTTATGTTTAATAAAAAAATTGTTAATTATCTCATATCAAAAAAATTATTATTTGATATTTAAAGATATATTAAAAAATAATTTATTTAAATTAATAGAAAATCCTTATGGAAATTATGCTTTACAAATTGTTATTGATTATTGGAATAATAAAGATGTTTTAGATATATTTTCACAATTAATTGGAAATTGTACTCAATTTTCTATGTTAAAATATTCAAGTAATGTTATTGAAAGATGTTTAGAAAAAAATGAAAATATTTTATATTTTTTTATTAAAGAAACTTGCTTTGATAAAAAAACGATTGGTCAACTTATTAAAAATAGTTTTGGAAATTATGTTATACAAACTGCCTTAAAAAATAGCAAAGGAAATATTAAAAATAGCTTAATTAATTGTATTGAAAAAAATTTGGGAGTTTTAGAAGAAAAAAAATTAATTAATAAATGGAAATGTATTTTAATGAATAGTAAATTAAATAATAATAATAATAATAATAATAATAATAATAATAATAATAATAATAATAATAATAATAATAATAATAATAATAATAATAATAATAATAATAATAATAATAATAATAATAATAATAATAATAATAATAA
>JAEEGL010703566.1_pt1 | contig 11165 bp, 11 predicted proteins | sample 9134231 | NCBI WGS metagenome assembly JAEEGL01 (sample SAMN16246548, study PRJNA631951) | gut metagenome | biome: gut microbiome; feature: rumen; material: fiber-attached | host: Bos | place: Iran: Karaj | collected 2018-10
TACTAAGAGTATTGTAACTATTATTAATAAATATGATAAAGATCATAGTAATAAGATTATGTATGTGTATAATACTTTGAAAGATTTCTTAAAATAATTTAAAAATATATCAAAATATGATATATTTTTAATAGGTGAATAGTATGAAGAATAAAATAAAAGTAATAAGTATTTTAATTATTATGTGTTTAATTATTACTGGTTGTGATGGTAGTGTTACTAGAGATATTAGAAGAGATGGATATAATATTCAAGATGGTAAATTTGTTTGTTCATTTTTTATAAATGATTCTAAAGAAGAAAATACTACTGAGAAAGTTAAGTTTTTAACTAATAATTATATTATTAGTGAGAATGGTAATGTTTATGAGATTAATTTAGGTGGATTATACTCTAATAATATGAATTGTAAGAAAGCTGCTAGTTTTGATGGTAATAATGGGGTTTTTGATGGTAGTAAAGTAGTTGCTATAATGGATGAGAGTATAGTTAAAGCTTCTAATGGAGCATTTTATTATTTAGATTCTAGTGATCCTGGAGCTAGATTTACTAGAGTAACTAGTGATGATAAGAATTATCAAATATATAAGTTATTGATGGAAGAAGAAGGGGTTAAAAAAGTTGTTACTGTTAATTCTAATACAAATAATTATTATATATTAAAGACTGATGGTACTATTACAAATAGAGTTTTATATAAGAAAGATAATAGTGATAATTATATAGTTAAATCTAATACTACTGTTTCAAATCCTGTAAATGGAGCTATAATAGATTTTAATTATGCAGGAGATAGTTCTTTAGCTACTTTCTATAGAACTCCAGAAAAAATAATGACTTATAAGGTAACAAATGCGAAAGAATGTAATAAATATGTAGATGTTCCATGTCAAGGTAGTTTGCAAAACGATACTGTTTTAAATGAATATAAGGATAGAATTATTGCGTTTAATGGTACTACTATAATTACTGATTATGGAAGAGTGTTTAATGTAGGATCTTAGGATCCTTTTTTAATAGAGGTGATTAGATGAATTATTCTAAAGAATGGAAAGATTATGAATTAATAGATGCTTCATTAGGACAAAAATATGAGAGATGGGGTAATATTTATTTATTGAGACCGGATCCAGCAGTTATTTGGGATAATGGTAATTTAGAAGAAAAATATAAAGGTAAAATAGATGCGATATACTATAGAAGCAATAGTGGAGGAGGACATTGGGAAAACTTAAAAGTTGTTCCTCCAAGATGGAAGATTAAGTATAAAGATTTAACTTTTAATATTAAACAAATGGGATTTAAACATACAGGTTTATTTCCAGAACAAGCCTATAATTGGGATTATGTGATGGAAAAGTTAAAGGGAAGAAAAGCATCTGTTTTAAATCTATTTGCTTATACTGGAGGTGCTACAGTTGCTTGTTTAAAGGCTGGTGCGACAGTATGTCATGTTGATTCATCAAGAGGTATGGTAGATTGGGCTAAAGAAAATGTCAACGATAGTGGATTTGGTGATGGGCCAATTAGATATATAGTTGATGATGTCGTTAAGTTTGTTAAAAGAGAAATTAGACGTGGACATAAATATGATGTTATTATTATGGATCCTCCTAGTTATGGAAGAGGAGCTAATGGAGAAGTTTGGGACTTAGATAAAGATTTAAATGATTTAGTTAATCTATGTTCACAAATATTAAGTGATGAACCTATTATGTTTTTAATTAATACTTATAGTGGATTATCTCCAATATCATTAAAAAATGTTTTAGAATTAAACGTTAATAGTAAGTTTAAAGGTAAAATAACTTGTGATGAAATAGGATTAAAATGTAGTTCAAATGACTTAATCTTACCATGTGGAAATTATGGTAGGTGGGAATGTGAGTAATATAAATATTTTATATGAAGATAATCACTTATTAGTTGTTGAAAAACCTATTAATATGTTAAGTCAATCTGATAGTACTGGTGATGAAGATATTTTAACTTTATTAAAAGCATACATTAAAGAAAAATATAATAAACCGGGTAATGTTTATTTAGGACTTGTTCATCGCTTAGATAGAATGGTTGGGGGAGTAATGGTTTTTGCGAAAACTAGTAAAGCAGCCGCAAGATTAAGTAAGATGATTCAAGAAAATAAATTTAATAAAACATATATTGCGATATGTCATGGTAAAGTAGAAAAATCAGGTGAATTTAAGGATAAAATAGAAAAATTAGAGAATGGAAATAGTATTATCAGTAATAATGGAAAAGAAGCAATTTTAAAATATGAATTATTAAAATATGATGAAGAAAAAGATGTAAGTATCGTAAAAATTAAACTGATAACAGGACGTCATCATCAGATTAGATTACAGTTTTCATCACGAGGTTTTCCACTACTTGGAGACCATAGATATGGTATCGATAAAGATAACTTACCAATTGCATTATATGCATATAAATTAGAGTTTATACATCCTGTAAAGCAAGTGTCTATGAGTTATGAAATTGTGCCCAAAAACTATGGTTATTTCAAAAAATATAACGTAAATAATTTATTATAAAAACGTTGTAATACAACGTTTTTATTTATTGGTTTACATTTTTTAAACAAAGGTGCGAAAATTTTGTCATGTCCAACGCTGTATATGAAATAAAATGTTTGCATAAGTGTTTTTTTTTTGATATCATATATTATAGATATAGAATATAATAAAGGGAGTGTATTACATATGATACTATTTGATTTAAAGTTTTTTACCGAAATACCTAATTTAATAATTACTATAGGTATATTATTATTGGTAATTGCCTTAGTTTTAATTATAGTTCAAGGAAGAAAAGGAAAGAAAGTAAAAGCTGAAGAGGCACCTGCTGCTGATACTCAACAAGGTAGTGTTGATCCTATTACTGGACAACCTGTTGATATGCAACAAATTAGCCAAGATATGAATATGCAAATGGCTGGAGCTGTTCCAATGGCTCAACCAGTTGACGTTCAACCAATGGCTCAACCTGTTGATGTTCAACCAGTAGATGTTCAACCAATGGCACAACCAGTGGTTGAAGCTCAACCAGTTCCTGTTGAAGCACCTGCAGTAGATGTTCAACCTGTTCAAGAAGCACCACAACCAATTGTTATGCCAGAAGATAATGGTGGAACAATGGCTGATGTTAAGATTTTACCAACTGATTCTCAACCAGTTGATGCAAGTGGAGATGTAATGGCTACAAATCCTTCTGAATTAGCAACACCTGAGGTTGCTCCTGTAGTAGAAGCACCAGTTGCTCCAGAAGTAGCTCCAGTAGTTGCGCCTGAAGCTCCAGCAGCACCTGAAATTGCACCAGTAGCTGCTCCAGAAGTAGCACCTGTTGCACCTGAAGTTGCACCTGCAGTTCCAGAAGTAGCTCCAGTAGCTGCTCCAGAGGTTGCACCTGCTCAACCTGAAGCTCAACCAACAATCTATGGTGGAGCAAGTCCAGCAGTAGACAATATTCAAATAACTGATGATCAACCACATCAAATATATGGTGGGGCTGATCCTTTAGAAAATACACAACCTGTACCTCAAGTAGCACCAGTTGCTGTGGCACCTGTAGCACCAGCAGTTCCTGAAATGACTCCGGTAGCTGCTCCAGAAGTTGCACCTGCTGCACCAGCAGTTCCTGAAATTGCTCCAGTAGCTGCTCCAGAGGTTGCACCTGCAGCACCAGCAGTTCCTGAAATTGCTCCAGTAGCTGCACCTGAAGTTGCACCTGCTGCTCCTCAAGTAGCTCCAGTAGCTCCAGTAGCTCCAGAGGTTGCACCTGTAGCACCAGCTGTAGCACCAGCTGTGGCTCCAGAAGCTGCACCTGCTGCTGTACCTACAATTCAACAAAGCTAATAAGATGCATATGCATCTTTTTTTGTGTCAATTAACCAATGTTAATTTTTGGTTTTATTATATAAAATATATTGTTCAAGAAAGATATTTGACATTAGTCTAATATCTTTTTTTGATTATTATTGATTCCTTTGGTAAAATTAAAGTAGGGTGAGGGTATTTATGAAGAAAGTAACTATTTTGGCTTTGCACTTAGGATATGATGGAATAGCTAAAAGTATTGTGCATTTAGCTAACTGTTTATGTTCTAAATATGATGTAGAAATTGTTTGTTCATACAAATTGTATGATAAACCTAGTTTTCCTTTAGATTCTAGAGTAAATGTCAATTATTTGATTGAAACTAGGTTACCTGTTTTATTACAGGATTATAATACTTTACTAAAACAAAAGAGTTTTATTCAATTAAACAAACGAATTAATGAAGAATATATTACTAAGAATAAGACTAAAAAATTATTTAAAGATACTTATGCTGGTATAAGTATATATAACAAAAGAGCTAAAACTATGAAACATTTTATTAAGATGTGTGATTCTGATATTATTATTTCTACTAAAGATGTATTTCATAAATGGTTAAGTGAATATGGTAGTGATGATGCTTTAAAAATAGGTTGGGAACATGAACATCATCATGGTAATAAGCAGTATGTTAAAAAGTTTATTGGATTCACTAAAAATCTTGATTATTTAGTTGTAGTGTCTAAGAACTTAAAAGATTATTATAGTCATAAATTAAAGAAGTGTAAGTGTGAATGTGTATATATACCTAATGCTTTGGATAGAGTACTAAAAGTTGGTTCTAAACTTAATAATCCAAGAATGATTAGTACTGGTAATTTGATACCTGAAAAGTCTCATTTTGATATGCTTGAGATATTTAAGAAAGTTAATGAAAAATATCCTGAATGGAAATTAGATATTATAGGCGATGGAGTATTAAAACCAAAATTAAAGGAATTTGTTAAAGATAATGATATAGATAATGTTAAGTTTTATGGATTTAGAGATAGAGATTTTATTTCAGATTCTTTGAGAAATAGTTCAATATTTTTAATGACATCTATTACTGAATCTTTTGGTATCACATTGATTGAAGCTATGAATGAAGGGCTTCCTTGTATAGCTTTTGATTCTGCTGAAGGTGCTCGTGAAATAATTGAAAATGGTTATAATGGATTCTTGATTAAGAATAGAAATATTGATGATTATGTTTCAAAAGTTGAAGAATTAATCAATGATGAGAAACTTCGTAAGAAAATGGGCGATAATGCAAAGAAATTTGCTTCTAGATATGATATAAAATATGTATCTAAGGAGTGGTTAGATCTATTAAATAAGGCGGTGTAAACCGTCTTTTATTTTACAATATTTTCGTGTAAATCTTTATGTAATGTATTGTGTAAATTTACGTAATTTGATATCATTACTGTAGATAATAAGGAGAGGTTTACATGAAGATTATAAGTGATAGAAAAACTGTATATGTATTACTAAGCATGAGTTTTCTTATGATTTTTGGTGGTGCTTTCTCTTGTTATATCAATGGACTAAGAGAAGATCATGAAATGGTTAATCGTAGAGCGGTAGATGTTAATCTTACTTATGAAGAGTTAACAACTAATGTTAGTCTCTTTGAAGATGAAAGAGAAAAACTATATGGAACTTCTCTAAAGGAGATTTATTTTGATAATTTTTATAAAACTAATGCTGAAATAAATGAAAAATTATCTAATTTTGAAGCAATGGTTAATGAAATAGAGAAAAAAGTTAACAATATGAATGCTTTATGTGATACATATTACATGGATGCGAGAGTTAATAGTAAGTGTGCTAACTATAAATTAATCTACGAACAAGTTAATAATTATTTTGTAGGAGACATAGAAAATTATAATAATAATGTTAAAAGCTATAATATGGTCAATGTTAATAGAGTTAATATATATCAAACTGATAGAAAATATATTGATTATAACAAAGATAATAATTTAGATGGGAAACTTTAGTTATGTTACTTAAGATAAAGAGGAAATACCTAATTGCTTTTGTCGTGCTAGATTTTCTATTTCTATTTAGCTTTGTTTTTTTATTTTATGGACCATGGAGTGGCTTTAGAACATTTTGGATTACTACTAGTATGACAACAAAATCTCATCAGTATTTAGCTAAATGGTTTTATAGTGATGAGGCAATTAATAAAGTATTAAATGAAAATATAGTAGTACCAGTTGATGAGGTGACTGATACTTCTTTAATAAAGTTTAAAAAGTATTCTACTAGTATATATAAAAATAAATATGAAAAAGAAATATTAGAACATGAACAAGGTGATTTATATAAATTAATTGAGGTATCTGGTAAAGGATATAATGGTTTCTTAGTAGCTATTTATGATCCTTCTAGAGTTTATTTAACTACTACTAGATATTTAGGGGTTACTGGTGAAGATATTTTAACTGTCAGTAAGAGAGAACGAGCTACTATTATGATTAATGGTAATGGTTTTCATGATCCTAATTGGAATAGTAATGGTTCAACTCCTCACGGAACAGTTATTCAAAATGGTAAAATTGTGAGTAAATTTAGAAAATCTAATTGGGGTGGTGGATTTATTGGATTCACTCCTGATAATGTTTTAGTTCTTGGTAATATGACTGATGATAAAGCTCTTAAAACATATCGTGATGCGGTTGAATTTGGACCATATTTGATGATAAATGGAAAGAGAAGTTTTGTTAAAGGTAATGGTGGATGGGGGTTAGCTCCTCGTACTGTTATTGGACAAAGAAGAGATGGAATAGTTTTATTCTTAGTTATCAATGGACGTTTAGCGACTAGTATTGGTGCTGATATGATTGATCTATGTGATATTATGGAAAGATATGGAGCCTATAATGCATCTAATTTAGATGGAGGATCTTCTTCAGAATTAGTTATTAATAATAAAATAATTAATACACCTGTTGCGGGTGGTAAGAATGGACTTAGAACTATACCGACATTTTGGGCCGTAAAATAGTAGACTTTGTCTACTTTTTTTCATTGTTTTATGATAATATATATTATAGGAGATTGTTATGATATTAGAAGTTACTTGTAGTGATTATGGAATTATACAGTTTGTTAGAATAATAAGAATTGTTTTTCAAATGATTCAAGTCATTGGACCTATTCTAGCAATGCTTTCGCTTGCGATAATTTTCTTTAGATTGATGTCAGTTTCTTATGATTATGATTCTGATAAAAAGTATGAAAAAGATAAACATAGAATTAAGAATTGTATAATCGCATTACTTGTTACATTCTTTTTACCAGTTTTGATAAATTTAACTATGCAAGCTACTTATATGGCTAATACATTTGAAGTATCTGCTTGTTGGAAAGCTGCGAAAGATTATCAACCTGGTGGAGGAAGATATATTGATAAAGATGAAGGTGAAGATAAAGATGATAATAAAACAGGAACATTTATTATAGATCCTAGTAAATATTCAGGAATAGATGGAGATCCAAATGCTTCAATTAGACGTGGTGGTTCTGGAGAAATCAATAGTGTTGGTGCATCTAGTAGTTTAAAAGATGCTTTAGCTAGTTTGGCTGTTGCTCAAAAGAAAGATCCTTCTGCTAATGGTGGTAAAAAATATTGGACTTTTATGGGTTATAGTAGTCGAGTTGCTTGGTGTGCTTGTTTTGTTTCTTGGAATGTTCATAATGCGGAATTTAATGGTCAAAAAGTATCTAGTGTTTTAAATCATAAAGCTGCTGGATGTTCTAGTTGGATTAGTTTTTGTAAGAAGGATAAGAATACTACTTGGCATCAAGGAAATACTTATACTCCACAAAGAGGTGATTTGATTCTCTTTGACTGGAATGGTGGAGGAGAAGATCATATTGGTATAGTAACTGGTGTTACTGATACTGTTGTAAAGACTATTGAAGGTAATAGTAGTGATAAAGTAAAAAGTTCTTCTTATTCTAGATATGATAAGAGAATATATGGTTATTGTGCTTGGTAAAGAATAAAGAGTAATAGGAGGTGTTTATGAAAAAGAAAGTTTTGTTGTTAACTGCTTCACTGTTTTTATTAACTGGATGTACAAATGTATATAATATTACTATTAATGATAATACTATTAGTGAAGAGATTATATCAGTTATACCTGATACTGATATAATACCTAGAACTCAACAAGAAATAGCTGATGGAATAGAAGCTGATGATCAAATAACACCTTTTATTAAAGAAAATCAAAATCCATTTATTGATAATGATAAAATTAAGTATAAAAAAACAGTTTCTAAGAGTGGAAATAATACAATAGTTAGATTATCTTATGATTATGATATTGATAGTTTTAAACATAGTAGAGTTTACAATGAATGTTTTGAAAAATCTGTTGTTAAAAGAGAAAATGGTTATTTAAGATTAGGATTTGTAGGTGAGTTTTATTGTTTACGTGGTGATTCAATTACTATAAATATTAAAACTAATCGAAAGGTATTAAATGATACAGCTGATGATGTAGAAAATAATGTTTATAAGTGGACTATTAATGATAGTAATCAAGATAAGGTTAATATTCAAATGATTTTAGATGACAAAGTTGATACTGGTAGTAGTAATGGTTACACATTAATATTAGTAGTAGTATTAATTATATTTATTGGAATTGAATTATATTTTATATTTCATAAAAAGGAGAGGAAGAAAAAATGATTTTAGCTACTTGTAGTGATCCCGGTATCGCGGTTTTTGCTAAGATACTAAAAAATGTTTTTGATATGATCTTAATAATTGGTCCAATTGTTACGATGGTATCATTAGGAATATTATTTTTTAGATTAGTTACATTTGATTATGATGAAAAGACTAATTATAATGCTACAGCAAAATATAGAATAATAAAGAAGCAAATTAAGAATGCTGTTATGGCATTAGTAATAGTTATCTTTTTACCTGTATTTGTTAATTTAACAATGCAAGCTACTTTTATGAAAGATACTTTTCAAATTGCAGCATGTTTTGATGAAGCTAAAAGTATAGTTTTTTCTACAAAGAGTTCTGATTATAATAATAAAAATGATGAAGCTAAAAAGAAAAATGATAAACAAAAAACAGAAACAGGTACTTTTATTATTGATCCTAGTAAATATCGTGGAGTTGAAGGAAACCCTAATGCTACTGAGGGGGGAGATTATTCAAATTTAAATGGTAATGTTGATTTAAGTACTAGACAAGGTCAAATTCAAGGAGCAATCAATTGGGCTATAAATATAGCTAATGATGATTCATTTAACTATGGACAAAAACCATATGCTTCTGATTGCGGTTGTTATTTCTGTAAGACTAATGGTAATAAAGCTAGAGCTGCTAGAGGGCATGCTGATGGTACTCCACCTGCTGGAAAAAGTTGGGATAAGACTTATGTGTGTATGACTTATGTTGGTGCTGCTTATGCTCACGGGGCTCAAGATCCTACTTTCTTGAAATATTGTAAGAATGGAAGTACACCTATTGATGGAAATGCTGATATTCAGCCTACGATGAGAAGACTAGGAAACGTTTTGGATTATGTTGGGAAACCTGCTTACGATGATTTGCAACCAGGTGATATCTTGATGTGGGAAGGGGTTCATACTTCTATGTACATAGGTAATGGTAAATATGTTGAAGCAAGTAGTGGTTATGGAGCTTGGGATCCGCAATCTATAGCAGTTAGGGATTTTTCTAGGAGTAATTATTCTCAATATACTGGAGTATTAAGATATAAGGGACGTTAAAAAGCAATTTTAAATTGCTTTTTTATTTTATTGAATATGATTATTATTTTTGATATAATTATTTAGGAATACTAGGAGTTAATTATGATGAAGAAAAAGAAAAATAGAAAGAAAGTTAAAAGACCTTTTAAAAGAGGAGAATTAGTTTTTAATGTAATTAGTTTAATCCTATTAATTTGTGTTGGTCTATATTATGAGATTAGATGCTATAAAGCATTTGATAAACAATTTAATAGTGTTGAGATGTCTGTTGGTAACTTAAGTGGAATAGTTATTAATAAGACTAGAATTACTACTAATGGAAAAGGTTTATATAAAGATGAAGATGGTTATTTCTTTAAAGGTAATGTTGCGAATAACTATGTTAAATTTGGTAATAGATTATTTAGAATAATAAGAGTTTATAATGATGGAAGTGTTAAAGTTATCAGTGATGATGTTAATGCTAGTTTTATGAATGGAGAAGCTGATTATTTAACTGGTAATGTTAAGATGTTCTTAAATAAAACTGATAATAATGTAAATGCTAAAGATAGAAGTGGCGTTTATTTTGATACTATTCCTTATCCTGAAAAGTTTATTACAAAGACTAGTTATACTATAGATACTGTAGGAGAAAAGACTATTGAACATGGAGAAGAAGAGTATAAAGATTATGTTACTACTTTGAATGTAGATGATTATATTAAAGCTGGTGGTAAGAATAGTTTTCTTAATATTAATAAGTATTTTTATGTATTAGGTATTAAAGACAAAGATCAGTTTTTATATATTGATGAAGAAGGTAGTGTTAATGGTATTACTCCTACTGAATCATATGGTGTAAGATCAGTAATTACATTTAAGAAAGGTGTTAGTATTACTGGTGGTAATGGTGCTATGAATAAACCATATGTTATTAAACAAGAAAAGAACACTAATTATGTAGGTTCTTATGTCAGATTAGGTAATGATAAATGGAAAGTATTCTCTGATAAACAAAATAGATTGAAACTAGTTTATACTGGTTATATTAGAGAGAATAAACAATTTGTTCTTATGGAATTTTCTGATGAATCAAATAAATTTAATTTAGATGATTATGGAAGTGTAACTAGATATTTAAATTATGATTTTTATGATTCTAGGCCATACAAGAAATTATTATTAAATGAGTATCAATTTATTGGTGAATTAACTTATAATAATAAATATAAATATAATAATATTTATAATGATAAAGTTGTTTCTAAAGTTGGTCTTCTTAACTTATTTGATTATAATAATACTTCATTATTAGATGATTATTATTTAGTTAATTCAAATGATGCTGATACATTATATGTATATCATAATAATGGTAGTATTGAAGAAGCTAGTTTTACTGATGCTAGATATTTAGTTCCTGTAATAACAATAAAGAAACAATCGATTAATAGAGGAAATGGATTAGAAGATAGTCCATATATGGTGTAATTATGTTAAAGAAAAAGAAAAAGAAGAAAATGAGATTTAAATTTAAAA
>JAEEGL010932729.1_pt1 | contig 11165 bp, 5 predicted proteins | sample 9134231 | NCBI WGS metagenome assembly JAEEGL01 (sample SAMN16246548, study PRJNA631951) | gut metagenome | biome: gut microbiome; feature: rumen; material: fiber-attached | host: Bos | place: Iran: Karaj | collected 2018-10
CTGCTTCGCCGAAGAGAAGGTGGGTGCTGAGTGCGTGTTCAACTCAGACATGACGCTTTACTACCTCAAGAGCCTTGTCGAGAAGGGTGAACCGCCGAAGAACATGGTGGACGCCAACATCAAGACGGACTACGACAAGCTCAAGACGATCTCCGACCTCCAGCGCACCGTGTTCAAGATGGAGCCGCTTGAGGCTCTGCCGATGACGGAGCAGGTGGTCGCCAAAGGCGGCGTCCAGTTCTCGCTCGTGGAGTCGTTTCCCGCCGAGGCGATCGTCAAGCCCGAGAATTTCCGATCGCTCTTCTTCTACTACGGGCTTCTCACGATGACCGGCTGGAAGACGGGGCGTCCGGTTTTCGGAGTTCCGAACAACTGCGTGGAGAAGCAGATCTACGGATACCTCCGCGACAGGTACTTCCCGCCGTCAAAGAGCTTCCTCGACTGGGACGATGCCGCTTTCGCCTTCGCCTACGATGGGAAGTGGCGGGAGTTCTTCGATCTTGTCGCCAATAACTTCGCGGAGACGACGCCGATACGCGGCGGCATTGACGGCGATGTGCGCATGCAGGGGTACTTCCAGTGCGAGATGGGACACCTGCCGCAGTTCATCACCTGTCCTGAGCTGGAGATGTCGCACGGCAACTGCGACTTCTTCCTCTTCCCGGAGCGTCACTACTACGGTGACGTGCCGCACAGCTACATCGTCGAGTTCAAGTACGTCAAGAAGGGCGCGAAGAAGGCAGAGCTGGAGGCGCAGCGCAAGGAAGGCATCGCGCAGCTGAAGGTGTACGCGAAGGACAAGAAAATCCCCGCGCTCGCGAAGGACACGACGCTGCATCTCATCCTCGTCCAGTACCGCGGCCCCAAGATGTGCAACTGCGAGCTGGTCGGCGAGAAGCAGTACTAATGAAGGGGGGAACGATGACCTACGACACAATCAACGACGCGCGGACGATCGCAGAGAACGCGGAGGGGGCTATCCTTGCGGGACGGTACCGTGTGGTGCAGCAGCTCGGGCAGGGCGGCATGGGGAGCGTGTGGCTTGCGGAGGATACGCAGCTCGACAACAAATCCTTTGCGATCAAGATGCTTCCGAGCATCCTCGTCTCGAACAAGCGCGCGTACCGCCAGTTGAAGGACGAGGCGCTTGTGGCGATGAAGCTCACGCATCCCAACATCGTCACGCTCCGCGCCTTCGAGGAGAACAACGGCAATCCGTTCCTCGTGATGGACTACATCGACGGCCAGACGCTGGACGACTACCTGGCTGATTATAATAGCCGTGTAGAACATGTAGAACGTGTAGATGGCGAAAATGGTGGGGCCCGCTTCAGCACCGCGCGAAATCAGGTGGTTGCCTATAGCTTCCTTGTGATACTCTATTTTCGCTCCTGATATTTTTGGAGTTTAGGAGGCTTGGAGGATTTTTATAGTCATCCCCTAGTCTCCCAATAGCGAAAGCAATCAAAGTTTTCCTCATGTTCGTTCCTGCGTGAAGTGTAGGCAGCGGGTTACACGCTCTACATGGCAATGTGCGCCTTCTGTTTCTGATTTGCGCTGATTTGTGGTATAATATCCCCGTTCCGGGAAAGGCAAGACAATGAGAAGAAGAGATTTTCTGTGCATGCTGGCCGCGTCGGCGGCCTGCGCAAGGTGCTCGGCGGAGGATTCCGCCGTGAAGAGGGAGCGTCTGCTCAAGTGGTTCCTCGACAACGTCTATGGCCAGGCGCCCGTCGGGCGGCCGAAGGACATGGCTTTCGAGGGCAGCAGCATCGTATTCGGGGGCAGGGTGAGGGTGAACCTCACGGTTGCACTGCCGAAGGGCGCGTCGAAGGAGAAGCCGTGCCCCGTGCTCGTGATGGGCGACTTCCGCACCTGGAACAACGGCATGCGCGACGACGACAAGTCGCGGAAGCAGAAGGCGCAGCAGGACGACATCGACGCGCACGCGACGTCGCGCGGCTACGCGGTGGTGCACTACGACATGAACGAGGCGGCGCCCGACCAGCCGCGCCGCAGGGAGCTCGACGGCCTGAAGAAGGAGGGCAAGCCGCTGCCGAAGTGCCCTTACGGCGTGTTCGAGGTGTACGGCGGCGAGGCGGACCGCACGGCGACGAGCTGGGGCACAATCAGGGCGTGGGCGTGGTGCCACAGCAGGGTGCTTGACTGGATCGAGACGCAGCCGCAGCTCGACGCGAAGCGCGTGGCGGTGCTGGGGCATTCGCGCCTCGGCAAGACGGCGCTCTGCGCGGGCGTGACGGACGCCAGGTTCAAGGTCGTGTATTCCAACGCGTCCGGCTGCGGCGGCGCGAAGCTGAACCGCATGAACCTGCCGCGCAGCGAGCACATCGCGCAGATCACGCGCGGCTTCCCGTACTGGTTCTGCCGCAACTTCAACTCGTGGTGCGGGCGCGACGGCGAGATCGAACACGACCAGGACGAGTGGATGGGCCTCATCGCCTCGCCGACGCGCTACCTGTACGTGGCGAGCGGGTCCGCCGACGCCTGGGCCGGCCCTGCGGGGGAGAAGGCGGCCGCCGAGGGCGCGGCCAGGGCATGGGAGGCGCTTGGGCTCAAGGGCATGGGAGGCCACGTGGGCTACCACTGCCACACGGGTCCGCACGACCTTGGCGTGCGCGACGTCAAGCTGTTCCTCGACTTCTGCGACACGCGCCTCTAGGAGGTCAAGATGGAAAAAATCGTCATACTCGACTATGGCTCGCAGTACACGCAGCTGATAGCGCGGCGCGTGCGCGAGATGGAGGTTTACTCGGAAATAGTCGGTTGCGGAGTTGCCGCGGACGAGCTGAGGAGGAACATGCCGTCAGGCATCGTCCTCTCCGGCGGGCCGAGCAGCGTGTTCGAGGACGGCGCGCCTTCCGTTGACCCGGAGATCTTCGGGCTCGGCGTGCCCGTTCTCGGCATCTGCTACGGGATGCAGCTCATGAGCCAGAAGCTGGGCGGCAGGGTGGCGCCAGGCGCGGAGCGCGAGTACGGCAAGATGCCGATAGAGGTGATGCCGGGCAATCCGCTCTTCGAGGGAATCCCCTCGACGATCACGGTGTGGATGAGCCACGGCGACAGGGTGGAGGCGATACCGGCGAGCTTCGAGCGCGGCGCGGTGTCGGCCACGTGCCCGTTCGCGGCGATGTTCGACAACGAGAGGCGCCTCTACGCGCTGCAGTTCCATCCGGAGGTGGCGCACACGCAGTACGGCTCGCAGATACTCGCGAACTTCGTGTTCGGCGTGTGCGGGTGCGAGCGCGACTGGCGGCTCGACTCGTGGGCCGACGCCACGGTGGCGCGTCTCAGGGAGGAGATCGGCGACGACGAGGTGGTGCTGGGGCTCTCGGGCGGAGTCGATTCGTCCGTCGTGGCCGTTCTCCTAAACCGCGCCATAGGGCGCAGGCTGCACTGCATCTTCGTGGACAACGGGCTTCTTCGCTGGCGCGAGGCCGAGCAGGTGGAGGAGATGTTCAAGCGCAACCTCGGCCTCGACCTCACCGTGGTGCATGCGGCGGAACGCTTCTACGCCGCGCTGGCGGGCGTCGACGACCCCGAGGCGAAGCGCAAGATCATCGGGCGGCTGTTCGTGGACGTCTTCGCGGAGGAGGCGCGCCGCTTCCGCGACTGCCGCTACCTCGCGCAGGGCACGATCTACCCTGACGTCATCGAGTCGAAGAGCCCGAAGAACGGCCCGTCGCAGACGATCAAGAGCCACCACAACGTGGGCGGGCTGCCGCCAGACCTGAAGTTCGAGCTGGTGGAGCCGCTGAAGGAGCTGTTCAAGGACGAGGTGCGCGCGGTCGGGCGCGTGCTCGGGATGGCTGACGAGCTGCTCGACCGCCAGCCGTTCCCGGGCCCTGGGCTTGGGGTGCGCATCCTCGGCGAGGTGACGAAGGAGAAGGTGGAGCTGCTGCAGCTTGCCGACCTGCGCGTGCAGGAGGAGATCAGGAAGCTGCCCGACTACAAGACGATATGGCAGACGTTCGCGGTGCTGCTGCCGGTGAGGAGCGTGGGCGTGATGGGCGACCAGCGCACCTACGAGTACACGTGCGCGATACGCAGCGTCAACTCCATCGACGCGATGACGGCGGACTGGACGCGCATCCCCTACGACGTGCTGGCCCGGATGTCAAACCGCATCATCAACGAGGTGCGCGGGATCAACCGCGTGGTCTATGACATATCGTCCAAGCCCCCGGCGACCATAGAGTGGGAATGACGATGGCGGGCGACATAGTCATAGAGGGCGCGAAGGTCCACAATCTGCGCGGCATCGACGTGCGCATCCCGCGCAACTCGCTCACCGTGGTGACGGGGCTTTCCGGAAGCGGCAAGTCGTCCCTCGCGTTCGACACGCTGTACGCCGAGGGGCAGAGGCGCTACGTGGAGTCGCTCTCGGCCTACGCGCGCCAGTTCCTCGACCAGATGCAGAAGCCGGACGTCGAGCGCATCGAGGGGCTGTCGCCGGCGATCGCGATCGAGCAGCGCACGTCGGGCGGCAATCCGCGCTCGATAGTGGCCACCGTCACGGAGATACACGACTACCTGCGCCTTCTCTACGGCAACGTGGGCGTGGCGCACTGCCCGAGGTGCGGCAAGCCCGTGCGCCGGCAGTCCGCCGAGCAGATCGTCGAGGCTCTGACGAGGCTGCCGCGCGGCGCGAAGTTCATAATCTACGCGCCCGTGGTGAAGGGGCGCAAGGGCCTCCACGCGGAGACTCTGGCGGAGATCAGGCGCGCCGGGTTCGCGAGGGTGCGCATCGACGGCGCGACGCATCCCGTGGAGGAGGTGCCGGAGCTGGACAAGAAGAAGAGCCACTCCATCGACGTCGTCGTTGACCGCCTAGTGATCCCCGCGGCGCCGGATCCCCAGTTCGTCACGCGCGTCACCGACTCGGTCGAGCTGGGGCTGAAGACGGGCGGCGGGCTCATAACCGTGGAGTCCGTCGGATCCGAGGGGAGGCCGCTCGTCTTCTCCGAGAAGAACGCGTGCCCCGACTGCGGCATCTCCTTCGACGAGCTGAAGCCGCGATCCTTCTCGTTCAACTCGCCTTTCGGCGCATGCCCGGAGTGCGGGGGGCTCGGCTCGATCTACTTCTTCGACGAGGACCTCGTGGTGCCCGACAAGACGCTTCCGCTGCGGGAGTGCATCCACCCGTGGCGGCGCGCGGGCCACATGGCGATCATGTACTACAACGAGATACTGGCCCGCATCGCGAAGCAGTACAAGGTCAGGCTCGACACTCCCTACGAGAAGCTTCCGGCCGACTTCCGGCACAAGCTCATGCACGGCTTCGACGACGACCTGGTGCTTCCGTGGCGCAGGGAGGACAAGCCGTTCGCGGGCGTGCTGGACAGCGTTAAGCGCATGATGGAGAACGCGGAGAGCGACGAGAGGCGCGAGAAGTTCGAGGCGTACCAGAGCGACCGCCCGTGCCCGGCGTGCAGCGGCTCTCGCCTCAGGCCGGAGTCGCGCGCCGTCACCGTCGCGGGAAAGACGATAGTCGAGGTGATGGCCATGCCTGTGAAGTCCTCGCTCGCCTTCTTCAGGGAGCTGCTTGAGGCGTCCGGCGGATCCGGCGAGCCCAGAGAGGACTTCTCCACCGTGAAGGAGGTGCTCAAGGAGATCGTCAAGCGGCTCGGCTTCCTCAACGACGTCGGCCTCGACTACCTCACGCTCGACCGCGCGAGCTCCAGCCTGAGCGGCGGCGAAATGCAGCGCATCCGCCTCGCCTCGCAGATCGGCAGCGGCCTCGTCGGCGTGCTGTACGTGCTGGACGAGCCGACCATCGGCCTGCATCCCCGCGACAACGAGAAGCTCATAGCGATGCTCCGCGAGCTGCGCGACAGGGGAAACACCGTGGTCGTCGTGGAGCACGACGCGGAGATGATGCGCACGGCGGACTACATCGTGGACCTCGGCCCGGGCGCCGGGCGCGAGGGCGGCCGCGTGATGTACCAGGGCGATTTCAGTGGCCTGCTGAAGGCCGGCACGCTCACCTCCGACTACCTTACGGGAAGGAAGTCGATTGCGGTCGAAGGCAGTCGGGGGCAGTCGGCGTCGAAGGCTGCCGACGGCAGTCGGAAGCAGCGGAAATATCTCACGATCTCCGGCTGCGCGCACCACAACCTCAAGAACGTGACGGCGCGAATCCCGCTCGGCACCTTCACGGTCGTGACCGGCGTCTCGGGGAGCGGCAAGTCGTCGCTCATCGACGAGACGCTCAAGCGCGAGCTGATGCGCCGGCTCTACCGCGCGAAGGCCGCGCCGGGCAGGTTCCGCAGCCTCAAGGGCGTGGAGCACATCGACAAGGTGATCGAGATCGACCAGTCGCCCATCGGGCGCACGCCGCGCTCGAATCCGGCCACGTACGTGGGCTTCTTCTCGGACATACGCGAGCTCTTCGCGAAGACCGAGGGCGCGAAGGCGCGCGGCTACGGCCCGGGGCGCTTCAGCTTCAACGTGAAGGGCGGACGCTGCGAGACGTGCGGCGGCGACGGCGTGCGGCGGCTTGAGATGAGCTTCCTGCCGGACGTCTATGTGACATGCGAGCAGTGCGGCGGGCGGCGCTTCAACAAGGAGACGCTGGAGGTCAAGTACGGCGGCAGGTCCATCTCGGAGGTGCTCGACATGACCGTCGCGGAGGCGTACGAGTTCTTCGCGAAGGTGCCGCGCCTTGCTGCGAAGCTCAGGACGCTCGTTGACGTGGGGCTCGGATACATCGGCCTCGGCCAGCCCGCGACTACGCTCTCGGGCGGCGAGGCGCAGCGCATCAAGCTCGCAACAGAGCTGTCGCGCAGGTCCACGGGGCGCACGCTGTATCTGCTCGACGAGCCCACGACCGGGCTGCACTTCGACGACGTGGCGAAGCTCATGCGCCTTCTGCTGAAGCTGCGCGACGGCGGGAACACGGTGGTGGTGATCGAGCACAACCTCGACGTGATGAGATGCGCGGACTGGATCATCGACCTGGGGCCGGGCGGCGGCGACGCCGGCGGCCGGCTCGTCTGCGAGGGTCCGCCCGAGGCGATAAGAAAATGCGGAGAAAGCGTAACAGGGAGGTTCCTATGAAGAGAGCATCTGATGAATGGAGGCTGCTTGCCGCCGCGTGCGCGGCGGCGGGGGCGATGGGCCTCGCGGCGGCGGTGCCGTCGCTGAAGGGCTCGGCGGAGCCGGCGGGCGCGATGGGGCTGAAGGTGAAGCCGCTCGCGTCGTCGCAGGCCGTTCCCGCGCCCACGCCGCAGGCGCAGCACTACAGGTGGACGCGCGGCGCGGAGAGCGGCGAGGTGACGCACCACGACGTGAACGAGATATGGAGCCTGCACGAGCGCGGATGCCAGTGGAAGGACCGCAAGGGGAACGTGCTCACGCTTGCGACCGTGACGGCCCTGCGCCCGGAGTTCGAGGAGGACCACGAGGAGCGCGCCAAGATCGAGGCGGCCATCAGGGAGGGCGCCGCCGAGATGAAGACGCCGTCAGACGAGCTGCTCGTCAAGTGGGCCTCGCAGTTCTCCGGCAGGAAGGCGGAGGGCGTGTCGCCGTTCGCCGCGAGCGGAGTGCTGGACGCGAAGCTCGTTGACTTCGGCGGCGCGCGCTGCGCCGCGTTCTTCAGATCGAAGGACGGCGCGCTGCGGTACGCGGAGTTCCAGTTGGCGCAGGAGGCGAAGCCGAAGGAGGCGGAGAGGCTGATGAAGCAGTTCCTCTCCGGCGTGGCCGTCGACAAGGCGAAGCCCGCCTCGGGCGCGGGCGGCGGAATGGTCACCGAGGGCCGCTGGACCACCATGAGGGTGCCGGGGTACATCTTCAAGACCGACCTTCCGGCGTCCCAGCGCGGCGCGTTCCTGAAGGACGCGTCGAAGTACATGACCGCCATGCAGGCCGCGTACCGCCGCTACGTGCCGCCGCAGCGCCCGCTCGGCGACTCGACGATCCGCGTGTTCGCGACGAAGGCGGACTACGAGTCGTACGTGAAGGACACAACCGGCGAGGCCGGCTCGCGCTCCATCGGGCTCTGGAACCCGTCCCTCGAGGAGCTTCTCATCGCCAACCAGGGCAAGGACGTCGCCGAGCGCCGCGAGACGATGAAGATACTCCGCCACGAGGCGTTCCACCAGTATCTCTTCTACGCCACCGGCAACGGCGCGCACGCCATGTGGTTCAACGAGGGATACGCCTGCTTCTTCGAGAACGTGATGTACAGCCCGAAGAAGAACGCCGTCAAGTTCCTCGAGGACCTCAAGGACCGCAGGGCGGGCTCGGTGGCCGAGAACCCCGGGAAGTACGCGCAGCTCGTCCCGAAGATACTGTATCTGGACCACGACGCGTTCTACGCGGGGTCGCTTTCGACCGTCAACGACAAGTACACCGCGGCGTGGGCGGCGATATACTTCCTCTCGAAGGGCGCGCCGTCCTTCCAGGAGTTCGCCGCCTACAGGAACGTGCTTCCCACTTACCTGAAGGAGACCGCAGCCGGGAAGGACTGGCGCGAGGCCACGAAGACCGCGTGGGAGGGCCTTGAGGCTGGGTTCCCGGACGACTTCGTCAAGTTCTGGAACAAGCGCGCCGGGGCGAGGAACTACGAGCCGCAGCCAGAGAAGGACAAGTCCAAAGAGTGACTTGCGGGCCCGGTTTATGGTATAATTCAGTTTCCGATTTCAGCAAACGAGGCAAGAGAACATGAAACCTATTCTGCTTTTTGGCTCTGCGGCTTTCTCGCAGTTCCGCATCGACGCCCTGCGCGCGGCAATGGGCGCAGTAGAGCCGTCCCTTGGATCCGCCGACCTGAAGGCGACCTGGGTGTACGCCATCGAGCCCGAGGGAGACGGGCCGGACGCCGCCACGCTCGAGCGCGCGGCGCTGCTGCTGAATGCGGGGAATGGGGAGCCGGCGACGGGGAATGTGGAAGGCGGCGTGCACTTCTACGTGACGCCCCGCAAGGGCACGATCTCGCCGTGGAGCTCGAAGGCGACGGACATCTTCCGCAACTGCGGCCTCAAGGGCATCGCGCGCGTCGAGCGTGGCATCCGCTTTCAGATATCGGCAGACGGAAAAGACTTTCAGCCTTTCAACCCTTCAACCTTTCAACTGGCGCCTGCTGTGCAGGCGCTGTACGACCGCATGACCGAAGGCGTGTACGACTCGCTCGACGACATCTTCGACTGCCCGCCTCCGCGGCCAGGGCGCTCGTTCGACGTGCTGTCGAGGGGCGTAGATGCGATCCGCGAGGCCAACGTCGAGCTGGGCCTCGCCATCAGCGAGCCCGAGATGCAGTACCTTGCGGAGAGCTTCAGGGCGGCGGGCCGCAACCCCACCGACACCGAGCTCGTGATGTTCGGCCAGGTCAACTCCGAGCACTGCCGCCACAAGATATTCGGCGCGAAGTTCATCATCGACGGCGAGGAGATGCCCAACTCCCTCTTCGGCATGATCAAGAACACGCACAAGAAGAACGGCAAGGGCACGCTCGTCGCCTACAAGGACAACTCCTCCGTGGTAGAGGGCTTCGAGACGGAGATGTTCGGGCCGTGGGGCGACGGCCGGCGTTCGACGGCCGGCGGCGCGGACGACGGTTGCCGGATGTCGAAGGCCTATTCCTTCCGCAAGGTCCAGCTCGACCAGCTGATGAAGGTCGAGACGCACAACCACCCGACGGCCATATCTCCGTATCCGGGCGCGGCGACCGGAGTGGGCGGCGAGATACGCGACGAGGCGGCGACCGGCTCCGGCTCGCGTTCGAACGCAGGCATCTGCGGCTTCATGGTCAGCGACCTGCACTTTCCAGGATATCCGCAGCCGTGGGAGCGCGAGTACGCGGAGTTCCCGAAGCGGCTCGCGACGCCGCTCGCGATCATGACCGAGGGCCCGATAGGCGGGGCTGCGTTCGGCAACGAGTTCGGCCGCCCGCAGCTCACCGGCTTCTTCCGCACCTACGAGGGCGAAGCCGACGGGCGCTACAGGGGCTACCACAAGCCCATCATGCTCGCGGGCGGGCATGGCATGATCATCCGCGACCAGGTGGAGAAGAAGCCGGTCACGACAGGCGCGTACATCGTGCAGATAGGCGGGCCCGCGATGCGCATCGGCCTCGGCGGCGGCGCGGCTTCGTCGATGATGACCGGCACAAACTCCGAGGCCCTCGACTTCAACTCGGTCCAGCGCGGCAACGCGGAGATGCAGCGCCGCTGCCAGGGCGTGATCAACGCCTGCGCGGCGATGGGACGGAAGAACCCCGTCCTTTCCATCCACGACATTGGCGCAGGGGGGCTTTCTAACGGCTGCCCCGAGCTCGTCGAGGCGACAGGCGGCAGGTTCCAGCTCCGCAAGGTCCACAACGAAGAGCCCTCCATGAACCCGATGGAGATCTGGTGCTGCGAGGCCCAGGAGCGCTACGTCCTCGCCCTCAGGCCCTCCGCAAGGGATTTCTTCGAGGCGCTCTGCGCGCGCGAGCGCTGCCCCGTCGCCTTCATCGGCGTCGCCACCGGAGACGGCCAGCTCGTCCTCGAGGCCGAGCACTTCTCCGACCGCCCGATCGACATGGACATCAAGGTGCTGCTCGGCAAGCCCCCGCGCATGGTGCGCAGGGTGAAGCGCACGAAGAAGCGCCACATCCCGACGAACTTCGAGGGAGTGCGCCCGCTCGACGCGCTTACGCGCATCCTCCACCTCCCGGCGGTGGCAGACAAGACGTTCCTCGTCACCATAACCGACCGCACCGTCACCGGCCGCGTCGCGCGCGACCAGATGGTGGGCCCGTTCCAGCTGCCCGCCGCCGACTGCGCCGTCACGACGGCAGGCTACAGCACATACGAGGGACAGGCCATGGCCACTGGCGAGCGCACTCCGGTCGCCCTTCTCGACGGGCCGGCCTCCGGACGACTGGCCATAGCGGAGGCGATCACAAACCTCGCCGCCGCGGACGTCGGCGACATCTCGCAGATCCGCCTCTCCGCCAACTGGATGGCGCCCTGCGGCGAGCCGGGCGAGGACGCGATCCTCTACGACACAGTGAAGGAGGTCGGCCTCAGCTTCTGCCCGAAGCTCGGCGTCTCCATCCCCGTCGGCAAGGACTCCTGCTCCATGCACACCACGTGGACGGACTCGCGCGGAGAGCAGAAGAAGCAGGTCGCCCCGCTCTCCCTCGTGGTGAGCTCCTTCGCGCC
>JAEEGL011960757.1_pt1 | contig 11165 bp, 11 predicted proteins | sample 9134231 | NCBI WGS metagenome assembly JAEEGL01 (sample SAMN16246548, study PRJNA631951) | gut metagenome | biome: gut microbiome; feature: rumen; material: fiber-attached | host: Bos | place: Iran: Karaj | collected 2018-10
ACAGCCGGTTTGAAATGTTGAAACAAGGCAGACGGAGTATGCCGGTCCACCGTAGCGTTTTGCAAAGGTGGATGTTTCAACATTGGCGAAGCAATCCGGTCATCCGCCCCATTATAAAAAAGCGTCCCATTTGGGGCGATTTTTTATAATCGTGAATGTTCGAGTTTGAACCGGCGAAACAGCCGGTTTGAAATGTTGAAACAAGGCAGACGGAGTATGCCGGTCCACCGTAGCGTTTTGCAAAGGTGGATGTTTCAACATTGGCGAAGCAATCCGGTCATCCGCCCCAGAATTCATATTTTATTCTGTTAATTTGTATGATGTTTCTATTAATTTTTGAACATTTTTCATTGGCAATGTGCCGTCTAACAATATCGTAATCCAATGATTTTTATTCATATGATATGCCGGCAAAACACCCCGTACGCCACGAAAGAATTCTGCATCATTTGTTTTTACATTTATAATATCAATATCACCATCACCCGACAGACCCAAAATACTGCGCGGAACAGTGCCCAATAATGCAAACCATTTATTGTTGTTATGATGTCTAAATATGCAATATGTCGGATAACGCCGCCACAGATATTCTGGGGCGACGTTGTACCGATTGTTTGTAAAATTTATAATTTTTTGTTTCATTTAATTTCTTCATCGGCCCATGTTTTCAATTCTTCCACAGACACATCGGTCGGAAATCTTTTACCATTTAAAACCGTTGCATTTGGAGCCAAAGATTTCAGATTTGTCGCAACATCACCAATATCACTGGACCCGGATGTTGCAAACGGAACTATCGTTTTACCGGCAAAATCATAACTTTCCATAAATGTATCTATTATTGACGGTTCGCGTCCCCACCAAATTGGGAATCCAATAAAGATTGTTTTATATTTGGCAATATTTTCAATTTTTGATGCGATAATGGGTCGCGAATTTTTATCGGCCATTTCAATTGAAGAACGACTTTTATCGTTTTGCCAATTCAAATCATCGGACGTATAAATGTTTTCCGGTTTAATTTCGAATAAATCGGCACCTGTTGCCGTCGCCAGCCTTGAAGCCACAGATTTTGTATTGCCGGTTGCACTGAAATACGCGACCAATGTGTCATTGTTTGATGTGGTTGATTTTGCGGCACGTACAACGGCCAACAATCCAACAACCGCCACAATTGCAATCAATATATATACTAAATTTTTCATATTTTTCTCCTTTGGTTATTTTTCGTCTAAATCTACCAGTTTATATTTTCGAGAACCGACACCGATTTTTTCGGCCGCCTCTAATGTATGCAGACCATTTCTGTCCGCAATACGTTCCATAAGTTTCTGATTACCGTCGGCACGGGACACCATATCTATACCGGCCTGGTCAATGGCAACCGGATCGTGTGACACCAAAATACCAATATCATGGATATCCGGTTCGGCCGGGTTCGCATTACAATCACAATCTATACTGATGCGATTCAATACATTGATATAAACCATATTGTCACGTCCAACATAATCGGTGACCGCACGCGCCGCATCCGCCATAGATTCCAAGAACGCGTCTTGTTCGCCACCCCACGGATTATCTTTGGATGTGCCACCACTGTGAATCCATGCCTTGCCCATGGATGACGCAAAACCAATAGAAATGTTTTTCAATGCACCACCAAATCCGGCCATTTGATGACCCTTGAAATGCGATAAAACGACATATGATGGATAATTTGCAAAATGCGTTCCAACATAGTTTTCAGAAAGCCTGTTTCCATCTTTGACCGGCAATGTCATGCTGCCCTCTTCGTCCATAATATCAACCGGCGCAACATCCAAAAATCCACGTTCACGTATTGCCGCCCAATGTGATTTACTGTCGTTGCGGTTGCCGGCATATGCGGTATTACATTCAACGATTGTTCCGTCCAATTCATCAATCAAATCTTTGATAAGTGCCGGACGCAGATAGTTTGTTTTGGCGGATTCACCGGTACTCATTTTTACACCGACTTTCCCGGTTGGTTTCCAATTTAATGCATGATATGCACGCACCAAACCCGCCGGCGAAATATCGCGCGTAAAATATACAACCGGCACATCATTCGAAGCGGTTGCATAATGCAACCCGACCCCCGTTGTAATTACAGCCGCAGCCCCCAACGCAGCAATAGTTGATTTCTTCATATGTTTATCCTTTTTATTTCAAATTTGTTTTAAAAAATTGTTCCAGTTTATCAAATGGTATTTTTTCCATATTATCGTATAAATCAATATGGTTTGCCCCCGGAATAATCATTAACTCTTTGTTGTCGCCGGTAAGTTTGGCAAATGCACCTTCGCTGAAATAACGACTGTGCGCTTTTTCACCGTGTATCAGTAATACAGGGGTGCGAATTTCATGTGCATATTGTAACAACGGCATATTGATAAACGACAAAGAACTTGTTTTGTTCCAACCACCATTTGAATTCAATGAACGTTTATGATATCCACGTGGTGTTTTGTAATACGCATAATAATCTTTGACAAACTGTGGTGCATCATCTGGCAATGGGTCGACCACCCCACCGGCCAAATCATACTTGCCGTTTTTATAGTCAATTGTGCGTTGCGCGTTTAATGATTTTTTATTTGCAAAACGTGCATCTGCATTATCATCAACATCATCATAACCCTTGGCAGAAATACGCGTCATATCATACATGGTTGATGCAACAGTAGCTTTGATTCTGGTGTCCATTGCCGCAGCATTGATTGCCATACCGCCCCAGCCACAGATGCCAATAATACCAATTTTTTCTGCATCAACATCACTACGATTTGCCAGATAATCAACCGCAGCCGAAAAATCTTCGGTGTTAATATCTGGAGATGCGACATAACGAACATTACCGCCACTTTCACCGGTAAACGACGGGTCAAATGCCAACGTTATAAATCCACGTGAGGCCATTTCTTGGGCATACAGGCCAGACGATTGTTCTTTGACCGCACCAAATGGACCAGACACCGCAATCGCGGGCATTTTGTCGGCACTTTTCTTTTTCGGCATATATAAATCACCGGTCAATTCGATACCATACCGATTGTGAAAATGCACTTTTTGGGTGATAACTTCGGAATTCTTTGGAAATACGTTATCCCATTTATTACGCGGAAAAAGAAAATATCCAAAAACACCTAACACCAAAATAATTAAAATTACCCATTTCATTTTTAACTCCTTTGTACTTTGTCAGGATACAAATTGAGTAAATTTTTTGCAAGAAAAAAACCGCCACAATGTATGACGGTTTTAATAAAGTGATGATATTTTTATTTTTTAATCTTTATGATTTTTTTCAGTTTCTTGATACCTTTGTTCAAATCGCTTTCTTCTGCGGGTTTGACTTCACCAGCCTTTAATGCAGAACAGCAATGTGGACATTTTGTTGCCGTGATATCAACCGTTTGTTTGCAATACGGACATGTCGTCGTCGTAACCGCTTGTTTAGATTTCATCTTGTTAACAGTGCGAACAATCAAGAACGCCGCAAACATTGTGATAATGAAACTGATTACCGTGTTCAAGAACACACCCAAATTCAATGTAGTGGCACCCGCCGCCTGGGCTTCGGCAATAGTGTTAAATGTTTGGCCGTTGCCACCCGCCAACACAAAGAACCATTGTGAAAAATCAACACCACCAATCAACAATCCAATCGGAGGCATAATAACATCTTTGACCAATGAATTAACAACACTGGTCATCACAGAACCTACGATGATACCAATCGCCATATCGATTGCATTACCGCGTTCTGCAAAACTGCGAAATTCTTTGATAAAATTACTTATTGCCATTTTTTTGTTCCTTTTGTTTCAAATGTTGTTCCAGTGCATCTATAACCTTGGCCAACGTTTTACGCAAATTTTCGTCAAACGTTTCAACAGTTATATCCGCCAGTGCATATGTGTTATACCGCTCCGCAATCAATTGAGCAAGGATTTTTTTACTATCGTTATGCAAAAGTTGCGGGCGCGTATCGCGAAAACGGGTTCGTTTTACCAACAAATCCAAATCTGCCTTTAACCATATGCTTATCGCCTGGCCCAGGACTTTTTCCCGAACCGCAGGCGTTATGAACGCGCCTTCACCTGTGGATATAACCTTGGGTGCCGGTGGCGTGTCCAACAGACGCGATACAACCTGTTGTTCAACGCGTCTGAATTCTTTTTCACCATAAAGCGAGAATATATCAACAACACTGCAACCGGCGGCGCGTTCTATTTCTTTGTCCGAATCGACAAACGGCACCGCCAAATGGTGCGCCAATGCGCGACCGACACTGGTCTTGCCCGCCCCCATAAGCCCAACCATAACAATCGGCCGGTCTAATTTAATTGCAGATTCTTTTTTCATGCCGGTCATTCTAAATAAAAAATAAATTTTTCACAATAAAAACTTTTCAAACCGTATTCTTATATGCTAAAATAATTTCATCATAGAAAACAAAGGGGGAAATGCTTATGAAACCAGCATATTTTACATTTGGTTTAATCGCAACTTTATACGCCGGCAATGCAGTGGCGGTGGATTTTGGTTATAACGCGAACTCAATCGCTGCGCATAATATTATTGGGATGCAACACTATATTGTGAATCGCGCAATTGTTCTGCCGGAACACGATAATGTAACACCGCGCATAAAGCAGAAAGCGCAAGATCCAGATGCATACGGCGAAATGATTTACTATGGCGAATATGGTGATGATACTGGTGTTTTGCCTTTGATTGGCCGCAGTGGTGGCGACACATCAAATGCATATATCGGCGCAACATGGGAACATATGGATGAAAAATTAAAATTCAAATCATATCCACACATGGATACAACACTAAATTTGGGTATGCTTGAATTCGGGAACAATCATGAAACACTGTATAATCGCCCGTTGGATTTAAAATTCTTTGGTGGATATGTTGGTGGAGACATCGAAAACAACGGTGTTGATATTGACCAAAATGGCGGATTTTTTGGCGTATTGGCACATCAAAGCATCGATGATTTTGACTTAAATTTTGTCGCAGATTTTGGTTTGATGGCAAATGATGTTAATGACATGACGACGGCCAAGAACTTTAACAATGTTTGGGTTGCGGTCAATTTGGACGCGGCATATAAATTTGCAATTGATGAACATCTTGTTCTGCGTCCAAATGTTCGTGGTGGATATATGTGGATATTTTCGCCAAACTATGTATTAAAAAATGGCGAAAACATTGACAACAAAAATTTTGGCGCGTTTGAATTAACCCCGGGAATTGACATTATTTCCGACCTTGGTAATGGATGGTCAATTGGGGCACGCGGCGCGTATGTTATGAACTTTGTAAGTGGTGGCGAAACATACGTGGAATATGCCAAAATAGAAAAACTTAAAACAGATAATTATTTTGAATACAGCATCAAGATTGAAAAGTATGTAGATGATTTATTCTTTGGCATAAATGTTGGTCGTCATGACGGTGGCCGCACCGGTTGGTTTGGCGGTTTAACGATTAAGTATTTGTTTTAGATTTTATATTGATGAATAAAAACGGATGATAAAATATCATCCGTTTTTTATGTGACAATAAGTTATAAAAACACACCGCCCGATTGGGCGGTGTGAAATACAAATCAAACCATAGTTTAATTCAAAGCATCTTTCAAAGCTTTACCAGGTTTAAATTTCGGCTGAGTAGAAGCCGGAATCTTAATCGCAGCACCTGTTTGTGGGTTGCGGCCTGTTGTTGTTTTACGTTTTGCGGTTGTGAATGTACCAAAACCGACCAAACGAACGTCGCCTTTCTTTTTCAGAACTTTGGTGACAGTGTTGATAAATGCATCCAAGCATGCAGCAGCAGTTGCTTTGGTTACATCTACTTCGTTTGCGATTGCTTCAATCAATTGTTGTTTGTTCATATTTTTCTCCTTTCATAAATTTATTTAAGGTGTCCCAGCACCACACGGCAATGTCCACAAAAACCATATTTCATGCCCAATTCAACAAAATGATTTGCCAAATCAAACTATTTCTGTGGGCATTGCCTGTGTTGCTTAAACGAATCGTAGAGAATTCCGCCATTTAAGTCAAGATGAATTTACAACATTGAAAAATTTTTTATTTTTCTATTTGTCATGGACAGAACTGCTGGGGACGACTTTGGCACCCAAAGACGTGTTTTCGCACAGGACATAATCGCCTGGGTGGCCCGTAACTTCAACCGTTCTGTAACGATTTGGTGTGTTCAAAATAAACAGCATAATAATGCCCGCCCAAAACAATAACTTGGTAAATCCCCACGGTTTGGCAAAGGCATCTTTGTTAAACGAATCTTTCAAAAGGTTTTGATATAATGCCCATCCCCAAAAGAAAGTTAAAAGAATCGCCGCAAAAAAGAAGCCCATCAATATATAACGATCAAACAGCCGAAAACTTGCCGCCATCGGGTCCCAGAAATTGCTTGCCGCCGGACAAACAAAAAGTGCCTTACCTGAAATATTGGGGTCCAGTCGAATCGGAGGAGACCCATCTAATGACAAATCAAACGATGCCATCAGTATAATGATGGTCAATAATATTATCGTAGATATCATAGATTTTTTCATCGTTTCTTTCCCGTCTATGCATCTATTATATCATAAAAAACTAACCAATTGCAATTTTTGCAACTTTTATTTACAATTTGGGCATGTTTAACAAGAAACCCCATATTACGGGCATCATTACAGTTCTTGATTTGGATGCTTTGCGCATATCGTTGCCGCGTTTACGAAAATTCCGCGGTCGGTTATCATTGGTTATATATAACCGCAATCCAAATCAGAAACTGTCGCATCGTTTGGTGCAAAGATTTGGCTGGCACGGTCGAACATATATTATAAATTCAGAAAAAACATTGAATGAATTAGAATCGACTTTGGCTGCTGTTGAATATATTCAAAGTAAAAAAATTCCCTGTGATTGGATTATATTCAATGGCGATACAGATGTAATTATTGATGTCGGTGTACCAAATGTAAATGACACAACATTTGCAATTGTTCAGGACGCAACAACAATTTATGAATCTGTAACTGATGTATTTAAAATATCAACAGATTGGGTAAATGGCGCACCAATTGGTAAAACAGGGCCACACTTTGATATTAACGGAACAATGATTCGCGCGAATATTTTATTTGAATTTTCAAAATTTGTCCAAGATATGTTACCAGACATATATAATTTATTATCGCAAACAAAATATTCTGTGCCGATTTCGGCAATGTTGTGGGCGGGATTAAACGCATTTGTGCGCGCGCGGCATCCAGAAATGTCGCCTATATATATGAATCGCACAAACTATGTTGCGGTTCAAATTGGTCGGACACCATCAAACAATATTGTAATGCGCAGAACAATATCGGCAACCATAAAAAAATTCACAAAAATGATAGAAACCGCCGCCACGCAAAATATGGTTGCAGACGGCATATAAAGTTCTATAATTCCACCAAATCGAAACATTAAGGAAACCCACAATGACATATGATGATATAAGAAAATTATTTTTGAATTATTTTGAATCACATGGGCATAAAATTGTACCTTCGGCATCACTGATTCCGAATGACCCGACACTGTTGTTCACGGTTGCGGGCATGGTGCCGTGGAAAAATATATTCTTGGGGCTGGAAAATGCCCCTGCCCCGCGCGTGGCGGACGTGCAAAAATGCATTCGTGCAGGTGGTAAGCACAATGATTTGGAAGATGTTGGTTTTGATGGTCGTCATCATACATTCTTTGAAATGTTGGGCAATTGGTCTTTTGGCGATTATTTTAAAGAAGGCGCAATTGAAATGTCATGGGATTTGTTGACCAATGTTATCGGAATCGATCCGAAACGTTTGGTGGTTACGGCCCATGAATCTGATGACGAAGCCGCGGAAATTTGGCGCAAAGTCGCCGGCAAAGAGGCAATTCGTTTGGGTAAAGATAATTGGTGGTCGGCCGGAGATACCGGTCCATGCGGCCCATGCAGTGAAATTTTCTACGATTTTGGCGAAAATGTTCCGGGCGGTTTGCCGGGTTCGCCAGACGAAGATGGTGGCCGATATGTCGAAATCTGGAACGATGTTTTCATGCAATATGACCGCGATGCAAATGGAAACCTTACACCACTTCCTAAGAAAAATGTTGATACGGGTGCGGGTCTGGAACGTTGGGCGGCAATGCTTCAGGGTAAAATCGATAACTATGATACCGATTTGTTTATGAATTTAAAACGCGCAGTAAGCGATGTTACCGGTGTGGCAGAAACACCTGAAAATATTACCAGTTTCAAGGTTATTACTGACCATTTGCGCTCTGTTGGTTTCGCAATTGCGGACGGTGTTATACCATCAAACAGTGATCGCGGATATGTTATTCGTCGTATCTTGCGGCGTGCAATGCGACATGGACAAATCTTGGGACACAATGGCGCATTGTTATCGAAACTGTACCCGGCATTGGTCGAACAAATGGGTGCGGCATATCCGGAACTGAAAAAAAACCAGGCGCATGTTGTGGAAATTATCACAAATGAAGAAAATGCCTTTGCCGATATGTTGAACAATGGTATGAAATTACTGGACAGTGAATTACCAAAAATTAGTGGCAATGTATTGCCGGGCGCGGTCGCATTCAAACTGTTCGACACATACGGATTTCCATTGGATTTAACACAAATGATTCTGCGCGATAAAAACATCAGTGTTGATGTCGCAGGTTTCGAATCAGAAATGGCGGCACAAAAAGAACGCAGTCGCGCAAACACACGCGGGACAAAAATATTCTGGGAATCGCGAACCGATTTACCCGCAACGGTGGATACGGCAAAATATGCCCCAGATGAAAATATGACATCAAAGGTTTTGGCGATTTTGTGCAACGGTGAATTTATAGATTCCGCAGAAGATGGTGCCGAAGTAGAAGTCGCATTGGATAAAACAAATTTCTATGGCACCCAAGGTGGCCAGGTTGGCGATATGGGCGAATTGCGTGTTGGCGATACGGTCGTGCTAAATGTGTCCGAAGCCGCACGCGCAAACAATATCGTTTTACATCGTGGAACGGTTGTGGGAAAAATTTCTGTTGGCGATGCTGTGCGCCCAATTGTGAATATGCAAAATCGTGCACAAACCGCACGCGCACACACCGCAACACATTTGTTGCAGGCGGCATTGCGTAAGATTTTGAATACCGATGTCGAACAACGCGGGTCGCGGGTTGCGCCGGATTCTGTGCGTTTCGATTTCTCGTTCGGACGCGCGATGACCGATGAAGAAAAGACCGCGGTTGAAAAACTGGTTAACCAATGGATTGATGCCGATATGGCGGTTCTGCACGAAGAGATGCCAATAGATGAAGCAAAAAAACGTGGTGCCATGGCATTGTTTGGCGAAAAGTATGGCGATGTTGTTCGCGTTATAACCGCAGGCGATGTTTCATGCGAACTGTGTGGCGGAACACATATCAACCACACTGGCGAAATTATCCGCGCAAAAATAAACAAGGAAAAATCCATAAGCAGTGGCATCCGCCGTATAACGATGTCCGTGGGCGCGTTGGCGTGATAGTAATCAGTGCGGGCGCGGTTGCGCCCGTTTTTTTCTGTTGACACAGAATTTGAATTTTTTTTATAATTTTCAGTATAAAGAAAAAGGGGAGAATTTGCATCCATCAAGATGGTTTTATGCCGTATGTTTTGCGTGGGGAATTGTTACCCCCGGGGTGTGTGGCGTAGGCGATGTGGATGAACGAACCGTGGTAGACGATCCATCTAAGCCTCCATATAATAAATATGTTTATTTAGACGCTGGTTCCACATATTGCACAGGACAATATGTAGCACCGAACATTATTCTTACCGCGGCACATTGTGTAAAAAGTGGCCCGCATTATATAATTCCGTACACCAAAAGCAAATATGAAGTCAGATTAGTGGAAAAGGGTAACTGGACTAAATTACATAAGTGCGATTCAGAAGGAACGGATGATTGGGCGGCTTTCGTGGTTGACGATCCAAAAGGCTATAGCAATGACTATTTTGATTTAACGACTTTAACAAACAATCCAACCCAAGTTATAAGTGCTGGATATGGGGCTCTGCGTATAATTGAAAATTCAGAAATGGGTCGCATCAGAAAATTAGCGAATCAAATAAATTCTAAAGAGATGGAACCCAGTGCCTTTATTACAGAATTAAATGAAAAATTGCAAGCCGAGGGTATAGATCCTCTATGGGATGAAAACCAGTCTTTAAAGACAATGCCATGTCTCATTAAAAAATCTACAATTGTAAACGAGTTGAGTTCAACGTGCGATATTTGGGGCGGAAATAGTGGTGGCGCGGTTATCAACATGGATGGCAATAAGGTTTATGGCATATCGCATTGTTCCATTCAGACAAGCGATCTTGCCTTTTCAGACCAACCTTATGCTGATGCCTCTTTTATATCAACCGCATTATTTGAATCTAGACTGAACACATTAATTGCAAACAATCCACCTAGGTACGCGCAACAAACAGCACCGGAACCAGAGCCAGAGCCGGAGCCGGAGCCAGAACCAGAATTTTCCCCCAGACAAGATGGCATTCAAATTTCACCAATAGGTTTGCAAGAACTGTTGAATCGCCAAAATGAACAAGATCAGCAAAATATTGAAGAACGCATGCGAGAACTGCAAGAAACATTGCAAGAACAAAAAGAAGAATTGGTGCCTCAGATACAAATAAGGGAAAGATTATCTGATCGGAATTTCCTGCGTTTTCTTGGAAACATCGTTGACTATCAGGTTACTGAAAGTAGATTAGAAAAATTAAAGAAACAATATGAAGAAGCCAAGGCAAACGAGCAAAGTTTTTCCAATCGTGCTTTGACCGCGGCCAGTGTCGCCGCAACAGGTCTTGGGACCATGGCGGCGTTTTCCGCATATTCTGAACAACAGGCCGATAAAGAGGCTGAACAAGATATGAGCAATTGGTTGGCAACAATGAGTTGTGAATATGGTAACCATCAACAGGTCAAGGCCGGTAATGAAGAAATATCTTTACCCGGTGGCGACTTGTTCGATTACTATAACGAGTATAAACAATTGGCGGACCGTTTAAAAACAACC
>JAEEGL012597808.1_pt1 | contig 11165 bp, 10 predicted proteins | sample 9134231 | NCBI WGS metagenome assembly JAEEGL01 (sample SAMN16246548, study PRJNA631951) | gut metagenome | biome: gut microbiome; feature: rumen; material: fiber-attached | host: Bos | place: Iran: Karaj | collected 2018-10
CAACCACTTTAATCTTAATACGTCTTAGTCCGGTCGTTGACGATCCAGCTGTGCTTGCAGATGGCTGTCTTCGGTAGGATTCATGTCTTTCGTCAATAGAACACATGACTTCCTATGGTATATTTTGCAGATACTCCCGACGAAGAAGACCTGAAATACAGACTGTTTCCCACATTATTAACTCCGGCAAGGGCTGCATCAGCCGCCTGGTAACAGCTCTCGGTGGCAGAGTCAAGGGACAGCGCAAGCGCAAGTCTTCCGCTTTTTGCCGGAGTAAACTGTTTGCCCTGATATATGACTCCGGTAATGCTGTCCGGAAAAGAAGGGCTCATCACTCTGTTCATTACTACCGCGCCAACCGCAACCTGACCCGTATAAGGCTCATTTCCTGCCTCGCACCATATCAGATTGGCTAAAAGCTTCCTGTCTGAGTCGGCTGTGGTAACCGTGGATATATCTCTCCATGTCTGGGTTGCTGCCTGTTCGGATATTCTCTTTTCCTCTTCTATCTGAGCCTTGAGCGAATCAATATCGTCCTGTTTGTCCGCAAGATCCTGCTCGTATTTCGATATCAGTTTTCTGGTGTCTTCTATCTCGTCTTCATATGCAGCGACTTTTGCCTGAACTGCTTCAAATTCTTCGCTTATGTCCTCATACTGATCCTGAACCGTAGCCTGATACTCCTCCAGAGCTTCCTTCGATATCTCAAGCTTCATGAGATTTTCCTCATGCTCTTCTTTGGTATCGGCCAGTTCCGTACAGGTCTGCTCAAGTTCATTGATAGTGTTCTGATAATACGCAGCGAACATCTGCATATAGATGGTGCGGTTGATGTAATCGGCGTAAGACATTTCGCCGGACATATAGACGGGGCGGAGACTCCCGCCCGTCTCATAAGCAAATTTTATCTGTTCTTTGGCTTTCTCGTATTCTTCGTCAGCCTTGACCTCGAGCTCTTCGATGGTGACAGAGAGTTCCTCTATCCGTCCCCAGGTTAAGTCGATCTCGTTTTGGGTGTTAGATATATTATCTTCGAGCCCCTCAAGGATATCTCCTGCCTCACTCATTTTGACATTGAGTTCATCAAGAACGCCGGCAAGAGAATCCTTATTGGAAGTCAGCTTATTAAGTTCGCTCTCGGCCGAGTCCTTTTTGTCTTTTGTACTGGTATAGTCGGACTGTGCTTCCTCAAGCTTGGACTGCGTCGTTTCGGCATAAACTCCCAGATACGGAGGCCCGAAGACCACTCCGCATACTCCCGTTAATACTCCCAGTATTAGTGATGTGATACGCCGAACATGTCCATTTTTCATGGAAATTGTATCATCCCTCGATCTTGGCTACTCTCCTGGCATGCTTCTCCATATTGGAAAAAGGCGTGTTAAGGAAGGTCTCGACTATCGAAAGCGCCAGGTTAGGGCCCACAATGCCTGCGCCCATAGCAAGCATATTGGCGTCATTATGCTCTCTGGTCAGCCGTGCGGATACCGTATCTGCGCACAATGCGCATCTTATGCCTTTTACCTTATTTGCCACGATGGAGATACCGATTCCCGTGGTGCAGATCACTATTCCTCTGTCTGCTTCGCCTGCTGCCACTGCCTCTGCCGCAGCCCTTCCGAAATCCGGATAATCACAGCTGGACAGGTCAAAGCATCCGTAATCCTTGTACTCCAGTCCCTGCTCCTTAAGGTATTCCTCCACTTTGAGCTTAAGCTCGTATCCGCCGTGGTCACTTGCAATTGCTATCATAACGTGCTCCCTTCTGATATTGATCAATTATTTTACTGCTGTATTTATTTTTCTCGTTTGTACGATCAAAACGTTTTTTAGATATACACTAACTTCCCGCCTGCTGCCTTACGCAAGCGGTTCATGTATGCTGCTCCGACTCCGCTCTCGGACATTCCTTCGGCGTATATGGACTGAACGCCTTCATCATCCATCTTACGGAGTATGGCAAAAAGCCTGTGAGCTGCTTCACCCTGATCATCCTCAGGACCTGTTGAACAGATAACATCTGCGTTATACAGACCGGTTCGTTCGTCTGTTGTGATCACGGCTGTTTTTAAGCCTGATGCGTGATCCTGTGCGAGATGGTCATTTATGTATGAGACTATCTCATCTTTCTCCGATATTTCACGAACGCCTTTGTCGTAATTGCCGGTACTTCTTTGACACACTATCACAAGACTGCCGTTCGGAGCGTAGTGCCGGTACTTCATTCCGGGAGCCTTGGGGTGGAGCAATTCACCGGTAGATCCTTCAGGTGTTTCGCCCGCGGCATCCGACTCAGGATGAAAGGCTGTTCCTTCAGGTTGAGCGGTAACATCACCGGTATGGATCAGCGCCGGATCCATGCAAACCGCCGGAATCACTTCCCGCAGTTCCTCATACGTGATAAACCCGGGTCTTAAGATCATCGGCTTATCAGACGTCATGTCAACTATCGTTGATTCAAGCCCGATCACAGAATCATCTCCCGTGATTATCATATCCACGCGGCCGTCAAGATCCTGGATCACATATTTCCCTACAGTAGGAGACGGCTTGCCGCTTAAGTTCGCGCTGGGAGCGGCGATATATCCGCCGGAAGCCCTGATGAATGCCTGCGCTACCGGATCAGAGGGGTATCTGACCGCCACTGTGCTAAGCCCGCCTGTGGTCTTATACGGAACGATATCTGACTTGCCTAAAATGATCGTCAGCGGTCCCGGCCAGAATCTGTCAGCCAGCGCCTTTGCCTCCTCCGGAATATCCGATACTATCGCCGGCAGCTTATCTATATCTGCAATATGCACTATCAGCGGATTGTCGGACGGACGTCCCTTGGCTTCGTAGATCTTGGCCGACGACTCGGGATTTAGCGCATCCCCGCCCAGTCCGTACACCGTCTCCGTGGGAAATGCCACTATCCCGCCATTTTGTATGATCGAAGCCGCCTGTTCTATGACGGACGTATCTATGTTATTAGGATCTATGAGAGATATTATCGTTTTCATAGAACTGTCTTATTTATTTATATATTCCGAGATCTCATCCCACACATCAGACGTCTCAAGTCCAAGTCTCCAATATGCGGCTCCGCCTATCCCGCAGCTGTCCATAACGCTCAACTTGACTTTGATGGATTCAGCATCTTCTACCCACACCTGGTGTTTGGTATCTCCCGAAGTGTATTCACCGTAATTCTGACAGGTCGTATCATCCCACTCGGTCACGATATTATGGTTGCTTAACCACTCTTTGGTCTCAGCCATACCATATGCCTTGGACGACACGTCAGCACCGGTGGTCTCCCATATCCTGTCGTAGAAGGGAAGTCCGTTTATAACTCTGGAGGCTTCCACTTCTTCTATGGTTTTATTTATTCCGTTCTCCACGTATCCGATACTTGCGACGCTTCCTGCTTCCTCACTTCCCGCGTAGTGCTCATCATATCCCATGATCACCACATAATCGGCATAGATTCCCTGCTCGGTGCGGTCATAGAAGTCCGTATTTCCGATGGGAACATAATTATCTACCGACAGGATGACTCCTGCTTTCCTGCACTCGACTGACAGTTCTCTTATAAACTGGACAAAATGAACTCCGCTCTCAACATTTAAGCTCTCGAAATCCACATTTACCCCGTCAAGACTGTAAGCCGACACAACTCCCATAATATTGGAGATAAGGTTTCTTCTGGTACTTGTCGAACTTAAAACCGCGTAAGTATCAATACCTTCGTTAGCAAAATTGCTCACAAGCCCCCATACCTGAACGCCCTTATTATGCAGGCTCTCAACTATGGCAGCAGATCCGAAATCCGATAATGATCCTGAATTATCTGAAAGGCCGAACCATGTGGGTGATACAACATTTACACTTTTCGTTGCCGCAAGTAACGGCTCTATCGTATCATTTCCGCCGGTTCCCGCTATGCTCACCCACGCAAGCGATACCTTGCCGTCTACCAGCTTATGATTAAACTCAGGCTCTTTATAATCCGTTACCGGAATCGGATCTATGGTCTCATAACCTTCAAGCTTCTTCTGCTCCACATATCCGATATAGCCGTCATCAGTCCGAACCTCGCTCCAGGTCTCCATCTCCTCGAGCACATATACTCTTTCGCCCTGCTCCACATCCTTAAGGATAGGGCTTTTTACTCCGCCCCTGTACCTGATCTTGGTATCCTTTGCTATGTAAGCGACATCACGCTGGGGCCATTTAGTGTATAGCTGTATGCGGTTTGGATCATCAAAGAATGTATACTCGAAATTAGTAAAATTCTTAACAAAATCGCAGGCGATATACAGCGTCCCGTCCTTATTGACCGCCGGCACGAAAGGCGTATCCTTATGTTCCCCGCCTGCCTCATATCCGGACTCTCCTATATGGACCGTATTGATGGTAAGTGGTTCAACGTATATGATCAGCTGTTCATTCTCATCATAATAGAATCTCTTATTAAAATACGTTTGCACGGTGTCTATATCAAAATAGCACTCACCGTCTATCAGCCTGGCTTTATAAGACGCTTCCTCATCTCCGTCAATGACCGCTATCTCCTCAGGAGAAGAGATGCCGAAATATTCCTCCGCATCCATTCGTTCATTAGAGTATGCATATTTTTCTTTATACACGGAAAATCCGTATAATCCCGCTATTATGACTATCAATAATATCGCTACGATCGCCGGTATTGCTTTTTTCATGTTCCTCCAGTCCGGTAGATAAATCCCGTATCCATATCGGATATAATTTATACTGATATATTTGTCTGTTCGTTCAGATCATGATCCTGCCCAAAACAATATGAGTATACATTATTTTACCGTGTACACGCAACTGCCTGCGGATCATACATTAAGCCGGATACTGACGATCCACGCGAAGACGGCTTTTCTCATACTATGGAACATGTCAATATCCGGCTTTTCAGATAGGCTTAGCCTGCGTCCATAAGGAGTGAGTCGTGATATAAATATCCTTGAGGCTGCAATCATAAGCATTGATCATACAGATGCATCCGGTCGTATCTTGCGAAGGAAAATGTATGTGCAAATGTACATGATCCCTCAAAAACGATCCTGTTATAAAAAAATGCGTACAACAAGTAGCGATCACATTCTTTCACAACAATATTTGAATGTTAAATATACAAAAGGTGGGTAATTTCTGACAGGCACTGAGCCTGAAGCGTACGGCAAAGGACATCTGCCGTACATATGGGGAAGAATCCCCTAAACAAGCTTAATCATAAAAATGGACCACATAATGAGCGTATCCATGATTATTTAATTATATGCGTTCCCTAGTGCAAATTCAGGACCCGCATAAAAGCTTTATCCGGCCTCCTTTCCGATACGGATTGACCGGATGCATCTGTAATGTGCATAATACACGTTTGCGCAGACAAAGTCAAGCCGTATTTTAAAATAATTTATTAAATAATTCTAAACAGAAAAAAACATATTGACTAACCAACACAGTGAGATTATAAATAAGTAAATTGGAAAACGAAAGAAACAGGAATATATGAAATTAGAAAAAATGAACGAGCAGCAGATACGCTGCACACTTACAAGTGAAGATTTTAAAGAACGCCATATCAAACTGAGCGAACTGGCCTACGGGACGGATAAGGCCCGGTCACTGTTCAGGGATATGATGGTCCAGGCTTCAAATGAACTTGATTTCGAAGTAAATGACGAACCCCTGATGATAGAGGCGGTTCCCATGAGCGCCGATACCATGGTCCTGACCGTGACCAAGGTTGATGATCCCGATGAGCTGGATACCAGATTCGCCAGATTTGCCCCCGATGTCCTGGAAGACAGAATGGATGATGATGACGATCTTCTGTCAATGATACCTCACGAAGATCTTCAGTCCTGGCTGTCCGGAGTATCGGAATCAGGGTCTGACAAGATAGACGCTCCTGCTCCCGAACCCAAAGAACTGGCAAGACTGTTCTCGCTTCCCACCATAGACGAATGCATCAATGTATCACGCATAATCGCCTCAGATTATCAGGGTGAGAACACATTATACAAAGATAACAGAACCGGACGCTACCTCCTCCTTGTCAGCCAGGCCGAGATGGATATCCTGAACTTTAACAGGATATGCAACATCATCTCGGAATACGGTGAAAGCGAGAAGAATTTCCTGGCAACCGGCGCATATCTGGCTGAACACTGCGAGATCATCATCAAAGATAACGCGGTTGCAAAACTTGCTCTGATATAACCGGGCATGGAAATCCATCCGTGGATTTTTGAACATGTTCTTTTTCATCCACAAATAAAAAGACCTTCCGGCTTCTCCCGAAAGGTCTTAATTATACTCTCTTTGATGAGAATGTCACTCTTCTGCTGTCTGTCTTTTTGTTGCAATATACTCCATAAGCTCGTCAATCGCTATCCCGTGCACCATTGCGGCTTCTTCTAAGGTCTCACCCTGTGAAGCGGGGCACCCTAAGCAGTGCATCCCTACTCCCATAAGAAGCGGTGCAACGTCAGGAGCGGTCTTTAATATCTCACCTATGGTCATATCCTTGGTAATCTCGCTCATTTCTATCTCCTTTCGGTCTGTAACACTATCTGATTGTCTTTTTTTCTTATGTAAAAAATCAAACATGATATCGTCTTCTCCGAGGGAGATTATAACGTATATACAGGCAATTATCAAGGAAAACCCTTATTCATTGTTATCCTGATCCTCAGACCCGGATTTATTCTGCGATATCGATGTTAACTCCGGTCAGTCCGACATAAGCTCCGTCTGCCGCTTCAGCTGATTCGGCATGGGCGATCAGCCATTTATTTCTGGCCCAGAGAAGCTTGTCTTCATCATTTACGGGATCGCTTATGCGATAATCGGTATTGGTACCCAAAGGAAGACCTACCGCTACTCTGAATCCCTCATTGGCGTCAACATGGCAGGGTGCATAGTGAAGAGCTGTTGCGTACACTTCGACAACGGTTCCTGCAGGCACTTTGAAGGCCTTCACTTTAGATGTATCCAGCTTACCGTCTTTTATCTCTTCTCTCTTGGCAAGGAGCAGTACAAAATCTCCGGTTCCGATATTGATCTCCGAATCACGATGATACTCCAGACAGTTCAGTTTGGTATTATGCCCCCAGCACATTCCCAGTTCAAAAGGCATTCCGCCGTATGCTTTATCCTTAAGTTCCGTGTATATAGCCTCTTTTTCAAGTTCGTCAATAGCCGGCTTATAATCCACACCGTCTGCGGGAAGCGGTATCTTATTCATGGCGGCGATAAGTCCTGCCGTATCATACCCCTTAAGAACCTGCCCGTAGTTTGCAAACTCTTCATCAAATACTGAATAGATCTTCATTGTGTAACCCTCCTTAAAAATGGTTTGAATGATTATATAATATCCTCTTCTTCATCATCTTTCTCCGAGACGGGAAGAGAGAATATGAATTCCGTGCCGACGCCCTCCGTTGATATAACATTTATCTGCTCATTATGGGCCCTTATGATCTCCTTGGTAATTGACAGGCCAAGTCCTGTACCTTTCTTGTCCTTGCCTCTGGACAGATCCGATTTATAAAATCTGTCCCAAATGCTCTTCAGGTCATCCTTGGGAATGCCTATTCCGGTATCCTTGACGCTTACAAAGACCTTATTATGCTTCTCGGTGGTCTCAATGGTGATCGCGCTGTCATGATGCGAGAACTTGACTGCATTGTCACACAGATTGTACAGTACCTGCTCTATCTTGCCACGGTCAGCGCTGACATACAGAGTCTCTCCTGTTAATATCAGGTCAAAAGTTATCCCTCGCTCCATACACGTTCCGCCAAAGGTTGCCGCAACACTCCTTATAGTCTCATTGATATCCCAATCCGTGATATCAAGAAGCATTCCTTTGGTATTCAAGTTATTAAGCGTCAAAAGCGAGTTGGTAAGCTTCGTCAGACGGTCAGTCTCGTTTAATACTATCCCGAGGTATTTCTCGTGCATTTCCATGGGAATGGTTCCGTCTGCCATGGCTTCCAGATACCCGTGCATGGAAGTAAGGGGCGATCTGAAGTCGTGGGAAACGTTTGCAACGAACTTTTTCTGATCGTCCTCCGCCCGGGCGATCTCTCCTGCCATATAACTCAGTGTAGCTGCGAGATATCCTATCTCATCTTCGTTATCCACAGAGAATTCATAATGCATATTGCCCGATGCATACTGCTCCGTTGCATCAGTGATCTTACGAAGGGGAATGTATACCATCTCCGTGAAGAATATGAGGATGATCATCGAGAGCAGAAACAATATGACCAGCATTATATAGCAGATGTTTAACAGATCATTGCTTGAGTTTCTTATTTTCTCAAAAGGATAATGAATAACAACATATCCGTTGACCTTAAACGACCCGGATATGGGAGCTATCACAGAGAGCATCTCCTCCTTGAATGATCCGAAGAAATCTCCGCATGTGTAAAAATCGCCCGCCGTGATCGCCGGATCAAATCCTTCGACCACAACCTCGGATTCGGGATGTATCATCACGGATGAATCCAGTATCATCCTGCCCGAAGGATTGATGATCCATATCGTGGCCTCCATATACTGTGAAAGCGCACTTATCTGCGAACTTACGGTGTCTAACGAAGCCTGTGAGTTATAGAGATCTCCGGCATAGGTATTTGCAATGATCGTTGCCTCGCGGTACAGTTCTTCAGACTTTTCCCTGGCCAGATGATCCGTGAGCATGCTTGAAACGAAAGTCGCCACGACCACAAATCCGAAGAATCCGAAAATGATATATGCAAGGACGAATTTCAGATAGAGAGTCTTCCTCACCTTTTCACCTCGAACTTATATCCGATGCCCCATATCGTAGAGATGGCCCATGAATCATGATCTCCCAGCTTCTCCCTGAGTCTTTTGATATGCACGTCGACCGTACGCGTATCTCCGACATATTCGTATCCCCATATCTGATCTAAGAGCTGTTCTCTGGTATAGACATGATTGGGACTTGAAGCAAGAAAATATAACAGTTCAAGTTCCTTGGGCGGCATGTCGACAGGTTTGCCCCTGTATAATACCGAATAGTCAGTCCGGTTAACCTTAAGATCCGGATACTCGATCATATCTATATCGGCATCATCTTCTTTTTCAGGAGCGGGAGCCGCTTTATACCGTCGAAGCACTGCCTTCACCCTCGCCACCAGTTCTTTTGAATCGAAAGGCTTCTCCATATAATCATCGGCACCGAGCTCAAGTCCGAGAACCTTGTCAAATACCTCGCCCTTGGCGGAGAGCATTATGATCGGAATATTCTTTTTGCTCCGCACCTCTCTACATACCTGATATCCGTCCATTCCGGGAAGCATTATATCAAGAAGGATCAGATCGGGATCATATTCCGCCGCTGCCTTCACGGCGCTTTCCCCGTCTCCGACTATCATAGTGTCGAAACACTCTTTTGTCATATACAGAGAAATGAGTTCCGCTATATTCTCATCATCATCAACTATGAGTATTTTTGTTTTCGCTGTCATATATTCATTCCTCCAAACTGCGTGTACATCCTGTGCGTACTCCGCTTAAGTCCGGTATCCCGCTATGGGTTATTTATCTCAGAATTAACAAGTTCTCCGAGTTCAACTTCACACTCAATATCCATATATCCGTCAACTGCCTGTCTGGCCAGTGATAACCTGACTTTGGTTCCGGGGGTCATATCCGCAAGCCACAGGATAAAATCATGATAACTGATGACCGGATCACCGTTAACCGCCCTTAGGATATCACCTCTTTGAACGCCGGAATTCATAGCCGGAGAATCGAGATCGACCTCCCTTAAATATATTCCTTCCGGAAGTCCGTAAGTATTCTTCATGGAATATGTTATGTCCATGCCCTGAACGCCCAGGTACGCCCTGGAAGTACCGTTTGACAGACTCTCTATAAGCGGCTTGAGTTCCGTGATGCCTACGGCATTGACAACATCCTCTGTCGCGCCGGATTCATAGGAATTGTCGATCAGTCCTATAACCTTACCGCGAAGACTCACCAACACCCCGCTGGAATCCTTGGTACCCAGGATATCCGTTGTGATGAGCATGTAGTCAGAATCCGTCATATACAGCTGCTGGGTTCCGCTCGTAACCATTCCATATGCAAAAGAATCAGCAACGCCTACAGGAGAACCCAGCGCTATAACCGGAGTTCCCTTAAGGCTTGTGGATCTGGATGTTCCGAGTGTTGCAGGTACCGCTATATTAAGAGTGCTTTCGGTAAGAAAATATTTCCTTACGCCGAGAATAAGGAGTCCTGTTGCCTCATCTCTTCCCACGATCTCACACTGGCAGTTTACGCCATCCGCAAACACTGCCTGCAGTTCCTCCGCCTCTGTCAGACCTGCATCCTTGACCAGTATCAGAAGCTGCGCGCCGTTATCCGCCACAATAACCCCGGACACACGGGCCGCGTATTCATATGGATTGTTGAGCAGATCCGTAGTTTCGGTAAAACCATTTACAGTTACAAGCGAATTGCTTATCTGTTCTGCCAGATTCCGAAGGTCAGTGTACAGGTTCTGGTAATCATCTATTCCGAACCGGATGGATTTGACCATTTCTTCGATATTTCGGACATTACCCCTGACCTCGGATACATCTCCCTGCAAAGCTTCCGCCTCAGACTTATAATCCGGATCTTTGGCTATCATATCTTCAGGGAGCATCTCATCCGTATTGTCCTCGGGAACCTCCGGAAGAACGACCGTAGTTACGGATTCGGTCTGATCGGTTTTGCCAGACGAACTGATCCTGTCCGATAAAAACGGCTCCAGCCATAAAAAGGTTATGCATGCAACCGCACCGAATATGGCCGCCAAAAGCACCGTGATCATAGTTCTTCTGAAAAGGCGCCCTTTATTGATAGGCTTCTGCTTGATCTTCTCCCGCATGAACGACATATCGGGAGTCGGAACGAAACTGGCTTCCTTCGGAGTTTTAACTTCACTTTCGGTATTTGTTTTGTTCTCGGATGTATTATCGCTCATATGGATAATAATACCATACCCGCCCAAGTTATGGTATTATAAACCGTATGAACTCTAAAAGCCTGAACATATTGGAATTCAATAAGATAACCGACGAGTTGAAAACCCACGCAGATTCCGAACCGGCCCG
>JAEEGL012670291.1_pt1 | contig 11165 bp, 7 predicted proteins | sample 9134231 | NCBI WGS metagenome assembly JAEEGL01 (sample SAMN16246548, study PRJNA631951) | gut metagenome | biome: gut microbiome; feature: rumen; material: fiber-attached | host: Bos | place: Iran: Karaj | collected 2018-10
ACTTTGCCGGTGTAATCAAAACAGCACCGCAATGGAAAACAAAGAAAGAACCTTCCGCAAAACCGCCGCCACCGTCATCGCCCTCCTCGCCATCTGCCCCACCCTCCTCTTCGGCCTCCTCCTCCCCTGGCTCCTCGTCCTCTTCCCCATCATCGCCCTGATGGTGTACGGGATAGTCGTCGCCTCCTACCAGCTGGTGGGGGAGAGGGGGATCAGTGCTTGAGCTCGACCAGATGGGCTTTTTCGCGCGCCTGGCGGGCCTTCTGCGCCTCCCGGTATTCCTCCCTTGCCCTGCGCCTTTCGGCTTGGTTCTGGCGGAAGATATCGCCGTTCCGGCGGATTTCCTCGGAGACTCTGTCGACCGTTTCTGCGAGACGCGCTTTCTCCAGCTCGCACTCCCAGACGATGATGACGGCCCAACCCAGTCCTTCCAGCTTGCGCCAGACCTCCTGGTCCCGCTCCTGGTTGCGCGCCACCTTCGCCTGCCAGAACTCCGTATTGGTCTTCGGCACCGTGTACTTCTTGCAGCCCTTGTGGCCGTGCCAGAAGCAACCGTGAACGAAGATGGCCGTGTGGTATTTGGGTAGGACAATGTCAGGGGAGCCGGGGAGCCGCTTCACGTTCGCACGGTAACGGAACCCTTCGCGCCAGAGCGCGTGGCGCAGCCGGACTTCCGGTTTTGTGCCGGAAGAGTGGATGGCAGCCATATTGTTGTGGCGCTGGTCTATAGACAAGAAATCAGACATTAATAATGCCGTGTGTGTCGTAGAAACAGAATCCTTCAGGCAATTTTATGTTAGGGATCCATAACGGCACCCCATTCCATCCTTTCTCTTTTGTTCCGCGGACTCTATATAGGGTAAGAAGAACATCTTCCGGATAACTATCTCCAAGCATACGGTCGTCGGGAGATAGCATTGTTCCCGTTCCTCGGCCAATATCTCTTTCTTTTCGGATGATCAGATAAAACTTGATCCCAGGTCTTTTTTTATCAAGAGCTTCTATACAGGAGGTGATTTTGTCGTTATCAAAGTCGTCTTTATCAAGACTGCCACAATGCCTTAATAATTCAACGACGAGGTCTTTTGACACCCTTATAGGATCTTTAGGTGCACCCAAATCGTCCAAAAGGGTGTCGACGATATCAGTGTTGTTTTCTATGGGATGGTCTGGGAAATAATTCACCCCTCCGGAAAGGACGCTCAGAAATTGCGTGTCAAGAACGTTTGCCCTTGTCGGCTTTATATCATCGGGGTAAATAATCTGGCAATTATCAATACCGCTTTCGACTTGCTTTATAATCACTTCATTTGACTTGTTAAGCTCAACGAACAATTTGTACAGAGACTCGGGTATATATATACGAACAAGCTCTTGTTCGCGATCGTATCCGAAAATACGAGAATGCTGCCAAAATGTATCGGCTTGCGGTTTTTTTGAGGAACGACAATAGTATACCACTTGTAGGTGAGGGAAGGTAATCCCTCTTCCTAACGTGTTCCCCCCAATCACAACGTTAAAGCCTTTAGATAGATCAAGTGCATCTGGATTATTCGCATCTCTACATATAAAGCTCTTAGAATTAAGGGGAATAACGAATATTTCTTCGTTGTCAAGTATTCTTATGACCTCTTCTTTTATGTCTTCATAGGGTTCAATATCCGGTCTGGTTCTTTGTAAATCACCCCAAATTGATTTTAGGGATTCATCAAATGCTCTTTCCCCGGAAGAGTATTGAAGAAGGTTTAATTGGCCATCAACGACATCCTTGAATCTGTTATGAACAGAGATTCGAATACTTGGATGAAGCATGAAATTGCAGTTGCATTCACCGTTTATTTTTTTATGTGCACAAAGAATCAGAAACGTATAGATGCTATTCTTTAGCCCTTCTGGACAAGGGATATCATCATCATCAATAACTTGGGATAATTCATCCTCTGCGGTATATCGAATACAATAAGACTTAGGATCAGAATAAAAGAAGTTGCCCCCCAAATAGCCTGGCCCCGGTTTAAAATAATTAGTAAAGGATGGCTTCCAATCTGAAATGATGGACTGTAGAATGATTGCCTGAGGGGTTGCTGTGACTTCAAAATACAAGGATGAAGCAGCGGTCTTCTTTATATCGTCTAATCTTTTGTTGATGGTACTAACTCGATGACGATTCACCAAGGTATTCAAGCTGGCAGCATCGCCTTCGTCATCAAAAATAACCAGCGGTTGGCCTCGAAAAGAATCGGTTGCCACTAAAAGGTCTCTCCATTTCTTAAGAACCCTGGTATTTTTTTTAAGGACAATAATGATTGGCTTACTTTGATTTAGACTTCTAAACAGATCTTCATCGTGTTCATCAAGCACGGAAAAATAATCCAAAGCATTGTAAACCCTTTTGTACGTTTGTCTCTGCAAATCAACATTGTCAGTCGTTAACATGATGAATAGCCTATACCCTTCGTCGGCCAATCTATTAATAATGCCAAGCATTTGAGCGGTCTTTCCGCTCTGGACGTTGCCGAGAAGTAGTCCGGTGGCTGGTTCTCGGAAAGAAAAATGTTTCCGAACATTGCTGAGCACATCATCGCTTGTTTTGATGATGGATTCGGCCATCCCGGGATTGTTGAGGCTGTTCACATATGATTGCAGATATGTCATTATCTCATTTCAATAAACCAGCAGTCGTTTTTAGCTTTAGTGAGAACTATCTTTGATTTTCCAAAAGCATCCAGAGTCTTCTGTGTAACTTTTTGACCACATCTAAGAACTCCTTCGCTTTCCATTTCTCCTTTTATCCACTTTCCGAGAATTCTAAGGTTACCGGATGAGCGAAGATTCTTGCTATTATCTCCTTGCCTTTCGCATAAAAAAGAATAGTGATTTGGAGTAATCACTGTAAATGGTGGGGAGTTTTTATCAGGGAGCCGATCAATATTGAGTGTTTTTTGGGGTATAATAATCTCAACTTCATACCAACTGCGAGGGCTATATCTGTTGGGGGTTTTGCCGGCTCCGAAATAAGTGTTGAGGTTGCTTTTATCCTCTGTTTTAAGAGGTATCTCAATAGAGAGGTTGGTTAAATGTGCTTTAGCGTCCTTGAATTCGTCGTCAGACAGCTTTTTAACCCCTTCGGTACCTTTCAATAAATCGGTTTCCTTAGGCAGAAAAGATGTAATCGGATTTGCAGAAGAGAACTCTACGCCCAGGTCACGGATGATACTCTTGATGTTACTATCTACGGTTGAACCCTGTGTCCCCGGGAAAAAAATGTCGCTTTCAATATAAGCATGGGAGGAAGACAAAAAACTACTCAGATTTGATGAGCCAACAAATCCCCCCAAACAACGATTAGTAATATCTGTAAAAGAATAAAGCTTCCCATGGAATAAGGCATTTGGTGAAACATAGACTTTCCCAAAGTTGTTAATGGTAAGATAGTCATTTAAATCCTTTAAAACAGAATACTGTAATTGGGTGAATCCGTTAATGTAATTCATTCCAATAAATAGATTCACAGTTAGCCCACCATTACGTAAGGCGACCATACGCCTTAATTCAGCCAAGGCATCGCTAGAAATAAAACCCGTGGCAATGTTAAATGTTGCAGCTTGATTGATAAGCTGAGTCCGGCGAGTGTCGATGCTGTTATATTTGAATCTTAGCATTGGACTTTGGGTAAACAGTTGTTCCATAGCAAATGATTATTTGATCAGATTATATCTTCTTTCAAAAGGCATAGTCCGTAACTCTTCTAATCTAGCCCGAAGGTCAACTCTCTCATAATTGCCCGCAAAAAGTGGTTTTAAAGCATGGGCAATGGCATGGACTCCAACAGGAGGAACGGCGTTCCCTATCTGACGACGAACTTCTGTGGTATTGCCACAGAATACAAAGTCGTCGGGGAATGATTGAATCCTGGCTCGTTCTCTGTTGGTAAGGGGGCGGTTTTCCGGATAGTGATACCCCCAAGTGCCACCACCTCCTTGCGCAATAATGGTCTTTGAGGGCTCATCCAGCTTCACGCGACGATAAACATGGCTGATCATTCCCTTTACGTAATAAGGGCTTTCTCTAGGTATGTCAGTGAAATTGCCGCCTTCTGGGATAAGACTGATCACTTTCTCCGTCCTCTCCTTGATTTTTAACTTTTCATTGTTGAATGGGACGTCTTCGACCCCTCTAAAAGCATCTCCGACGGTTACATAAGGAAGCAGCCCGTTACCTATCCCATGAGTCGGTGCGGGATGACGAAAGTCAAAACCGGTATCAGAACGAATACCAACTATTAAAACACGCTCGCGGAATTCTGGGACACCGTAATCGGCAAAATCATATAAATGTGGAATGACAACATATCCGGGGGCTATTTCTTGAAAGTCCTCGATAATCTGTTTGATGGCCCTTTTGCCGTTTGCTGTAAGAATGCCTTTTACGTTCTCGGCAACAAACGCTTTGGGCTTTTTGGCGTCTACAAATCGAAGGAAGCTCTTATATAAATTGCCACGCGTTCCGTTCAGCCCGGGTTGCTTCCAAATTATAGAAAAATCTTGGCATGGGAATCCCCCCAAGATTAAGTCACAATTTGGAATTGTGGGGTCTTTATACGGATCAATGGCCTCGATGTCCCCTTCTTTTATGACATCTCCAAAATGCATTCTGAAAGACTCGCAGGCCTCGTGTTTAAAGTCGTTGGCCCATACGGTGCGATAATCTCCGACCTGCTCAAAACCAAGATCGAGCCCTCCGCATCCGGAAAACAAAGAAATAATATCTGCCATTTTTAAATATTGCTCGGATAAAGATATGATGCTTAATTTAATACTTACAAAGTTAAAAAAAATCAATAATCATCGTTATGCATAAGAACCGAAAAGAATAGGAAAGGGCACCATTACATACATAAACCGTCATACGTTTCACTTCCATTCCAATCGTCTCTGATGAACAGCGCATGTTATTTGCGCTTACAATCCTCTCTGAAAAAGTGTCTTTTGATTCGTGAACGTATTTACCTTTTTTAGTATCTGGGCTGAAATACGTCAGGAGAGAGTGATAATCGCTTGATTATAAATTATGTAATTATTATTTTTGTGAAGATTGTCTTGCGACTATAGACAACATAAATAATTCGCCTGAAACACTTCGCTTTAACCGCAGTATGGAAAAAACACTATTCGACCAATTCTATTATGATGACGAAGCTGTCATAACAAACGATTATCAGGAATGTGTTAACGAAGAGGGCGAAGCATTCCTCATCAAATGGCTCGATGTCGACCCTCTGCTCTACCCTTATCTTGATGGGCAGATGCATATCGTTGCCAACACGAACAATAAGGAGATATTAAAGTGTGTCAAGTTCGGTTTGTGCCGAGACAATGGGAAATATGCGATTGTATATCCTCTAATCCAGATTCAACCGCTTTCCTGTTCTAGCGTACAAGAATGTCTGGGCGTATTGTTGAAAGTTGCCAGGTTTATTACTTCAGCGAACTTTCCGCATGGGAATCTGTGCCCTAGTACCATCAGCTATGATCCCGAAAGTGGAGAGTTGATAATTCTTGAGTATGGTTTTTCAGATATAATTGAACCCGATCCGAATTATACTTGCCCCGAAGGAGACCGCAAGAAAAAAATGGCGGATATCTATTCCCTGGGAAAGATTATTTGTTGGCTCGCAACTTCCATTGACTCGATGCCGGAAGAATTGATACAACTGGGTGAACGAATGTCCAGCAAAGCCCGATTGGAACGAGGCTCTATTTCCGACGCTATCAAGGTTCTTGAACAATTGAATAAGAATAAATCGGGGGCATATGTTCAAGTTATGATTTGCAGCGAGATCCCGATAACGATTGATACCTTGAATACGGACACAGTGTCTTTCTTTGTTGGGAAGTCCTTCCTGATATTTACGGAACAATTCACCATTGAAGCACGGTATTCAAACCAAGTCATCATTTTGGAGAGGCTATGTTCTGACAAACAACTTCAATCCCTCCGAAAGTACGCGAGTCTGTTCCCATCAGGCATACAATTTTGTTCTGATAAAGGGAATATGGATCTTGATGACGTTTTCAACGAGTTTCGGGCAAACGCCAAAAGTCAGAGCGAACAAAGGCAATTTTCCAGAGACGAATTAAACTTATATTCCGAGGTAATTGAACAAGAGCTCCAATATATTGACAAAAATGCGTTGTCCTGTTCATATGAAAGTTGCAAACGAATCGGACGGGATATAATAATGACCGTACAGATTCCTCAGGATAAGATGAGTGCTGTTACGAGTCATGTCGAGTATTCAAATGAGGACCCTTCTTTAAGGTACGATTATATTGTTAATCACGGAAAAAAGGAAATTAAATTCTCCGGCAAACCCTTTGGTGAATTGAAGTACTCAGGAGAGGGGTATTATTACCTGCAAATTAAGGATTGTAGTGGGGCGTTCCGCGACCTCCCTAATAAGGGGAAACTAAATGAAGATACAATTTTGTTGAAAACTGAGCAAAACAGGAAGAAAGCAGCTTTGGCGCAAGTGCGTGAGATGAGAGTTAAGAATCCGGCACTTATTCGTTATTTGTTTTCTCCGGAGGAACTTCGGCCGATTCATATCCCTGAATCGGAATATAGTTTTACGCCTGCTCAGAAAGACAAGGCTGGAAATGCTTATACTTACGAAGGGAATCAATTGGATGCAATCGTAAGAGCTGTTAACAATAAACCGTTGTCTATTATTCAGGGGCCTCCGGGAACAGGGAAAACCACTGTGATTACCGAAATAGTCTTTCAACTAATTAAAAAGAACCCCCAATGTAAGATTCTCTTGACATCGCAGACCAATAGCGCTGTGGATCAAGTGCTTGATAAGATCATTGCCAATAAGATCCCGGCTTTAAGACTTGCTTCTGATGAGAGTCGCATTGAATTCGAAAATGTTCAAGGCGCTTCCCTCCAAAACAAATTCAGCACTTGGCAAAATGACGTGCGAGACTCTGTAAGCAAGCTTCTTGAATCGTCGAAAGGGAATCAATCTCTGGCAGATTTTTACGAAAGATGGAGGGTGTCCGTTGCTTCGTTCAAGCAAGATGGCCCTGTAGCTCGTCAGTATTTGAAGAATGTTAAAGTAATTGGAGCCACTTGCAGTCATATAGCGGCCAGCAAATATGCCGATTTTGGCTTCAGTTTCGATTATGTGATCATGGATGAGTCTGGAAAAGCAACCACTGCCGAGGCTTTAGTTCCAATCAATATGGCGCAAAACCTAATACTTGTTGGTGATCACAGACAGTTGCGCCCGATGATTTCTTCCACGCCCGATGTTATCGAGTGGCTCAAGAAACAGAAGAATACTGTTGAGTATGAAAACTGCGTTGATGACTATTATACTCCTGACAGTCTGTTCCAACAAGTTATTGGGAAGATTGATTCAAGCTATTCGACACAGTTGACCGAGTGCCGGAGAATGAGTCAGAGGCAGACAGAATTAACATCAAAATGCTTTTATGAATCTGAAGGGGATAAACCACTGCAGTTCGTCTCCCGCTCAACAGACAACGAACACCATTTTCAAAAGATTGACAGCAGTGTTCTGTTTGTCGATATTGGAGAGCACTATACTTCAAAGACGGAGCGTCGCTCATCCTATAATACCGAAAGCATCAAGGCGATTCTCAAAGTCCTTAAATGGTTGAATGATGATCCAGTCTCTAAAGACTATACATATGGGGTTATTACCGCATATAAAGCTCAACATAAGCATCTTTGGAGTGAGATTAATAAACTGAAGTTGAACGGGCAGCTCTCTAACATTTGTCGCCCAGATACTCCACTTGATAAGTTTTGCGTCTCGATTTTTGATAAATTCCAGGGAATGGAGCGGGATGTAATGATAGTTGATTTGGTTAAGAGTGGCCCAGGTTTGAACATGGGATTTATGGAGGTGCCAAACAGAATTAATGTTGCCCTTTCGAGACAAAAAAAGCTTCTTATCATTGTTGGAGATTATAAGAATTGGAGAGCGGCAAGACCAAGAAGGAGTGGAAAAAGAACCGCTCTGCAACGATATCTTGATTCGATAGAAGATTGCATTATACCGGTTCCCGAATGTGACAATAATCAAGATAACGCAACACCGAAGGTGGGGGTTGTGGAGTTCTCGACTAAAGCTGTTAAATGCCAATTCCTTAAGGCCGGGGCAATGCCTCCATATAGCATTAGTTCTTTTGACAGGTCCAATACAGAAAAGACGCTGACTCGCGACTGTATGTCAAATGGCGTAATGGATTTGGAGAAATATAAGGAGAACGTTCTGTCGCATGCGGTAAGATTTGTTAACACTATGAGGGAGTCAGGTGTTACCGAAATACACGCTATTGCGACGGCAGTATACCGACAAATTAGCAATATTGAAGAAGTTAAAGGTTTAATCAAAGAGAGTTGCAATGTCGAACTTGATGTAATTTCTCCAGAAAAAGAGGCGGAGTATCTATTGGAAGGGTTTATGAACTTCAGGCATCCCGAAAGCATAGCTCCAAGTGATAGCATTCTTTTGATTGACCAGGGTGGTGGTGGGACGATAATCGCTGCTTTTCAAGATGGGAGAATGCTTTGGTCAAAAGAATTACGACTCGGTACATTGGAGCTCAAAGAAGTCTTTTTTAAGGACGAGAATCAGAGCATCGATCAAGCATTGGCGAGTGTAAACAAGTACGTGCTGGATGTTCTAAACAAGGAAGGAGATAATCATTTCTCCGATTGTAAAATAATAGTACACGGCTCTGCAATTAAAGAAATCCCGAGTCTCCTTGGAATGAAGAATAATAGCAAAGATATTCAGGGCCTAACCATTTCTATGGAGCAACTCGAAGAAGGCATAAGCATTTGCGAAAACGATATTCGCGCGAAAGCAGACCTTATGGAAATCCAGTCCTTGATTAAGAACACATCCCAAGAAAACAAGAACTTTGAGAATAGATTCTCCGTTGCAATAGGATCAAAAGTGTTCCTTTACATTCTTCGCGCTTTCAATTCACGCCAAATGACCCTTTGTGGCGCTGGCCCATGGGATGGCCTTTTCTTTCATTTTAACAAATAACGAATATGATGAATGTCAATCAGGTGGCAAGTTACCTGCTCGATAGAACACAACGAGGATACAAGATAAACGAACTTGCCCAATTTTCCTATCCTGTCCAGAGGTTGTCGTTAAGCGTTTTGGTGACGGCGCAGGCAGATGGTGACTCTGAGGCGCTATATAACGCCATCCTGTCTGCTGTTAGTTTCGGGGCGACTACGACAAATAGTGTTATTCGCTTTTTGGGACTTAATCCTGATGACTCCTTTATAGCTTCTGTTATAGGAAGTCTCTTTTCCATGGGGATGCTTGCGTCAGCCAACGGAGAATTAGGGTTAACAGCTAACGGTCGTGCTTTTCTTGAGGGCTCATATAAGGTGTATGAAGAAGTGCAGACAGATTTTAGGGCTGATCTCGATATGTTTCAAAACACGCTTGTAGCCCCTTGTGATAATCTAAATGAAAAACCGCTTGAAAAGGTTTTCCCTTCAAGGTGCGCCATTACTCGCCAAGAGGAGCTGAAGTCTTTCTGTCTAAAGAACTTTAAGTTTCTTTCTTCAGAGTATCAGAAGTCTTCCCAAAACGTTCTTCTTGACATCCAAAGCGTATCGTTGATGGGGAAAGTAATGTTCCGCAATTTGTGGTTCGCTGAATATGTCAGTCCAAACAGGGACAATTTGCCATATATCGAGGTTTATTATGAACAAGAAGGCGATATAATCAAAGATGATGAAATGTCGAAGAGTTTCCAATCGGAATATTCCTTCATCATCAAACTGCTTGGAGAAGAAGAACGTAATGAACCGATGGAAATACTTCAAAGCATTTCCGAACAGCCCAGTAAAAAGGAAATAGAAGCGTTGCCGCAGAATAAGATCCTGACCATATGGGAGACCAAACAAGAATTCCTTATGGCCCTTCGAACGGTGCGAGATAGGATTTTGATTGAGAGTCCGTGGATTAAGAAGGCGACGTTGGAATACATCCCCGATTTCAAATCAATCCTAGAATGTGGGAAAGAACTTGTCATTCTCTATGGGATCAAAATTGATAATGGGGATGATCCCATTGCACTTGAAGAACTAAAACGACTAGAAAGGTACCCCAACTTCCATCTGTTCTTCCTTCCTCGTCACCTATATCGCTCGGGTATCAGGTCGTTAAGCGGAAGCCACCGTAAGATCCTAATAAAAGACGACGAATTCTTTATTTCCGGGAGCTTTAATTACTTGTCTTTTGGGCGACAAAAAGGGCAATCAGTATCGAACGAAGAATCGATAAAGATGTATCAGAATGTGAAAGAAAGGTGGAAGAACATTAATAGGGAGTATAACCTTAATCTTTCGTTTTCTCACCCCACCACCTCCAAATAAAAACTCACGGGCCGGAAGCCGTCGTTGCAGGAGATCATGGCGCTCAGGGGGTTGCGCATCCATCCGTCGAAGAAGTTGCCGCGACCGGCGGCGAGGTCTTCCACGAACGGGCGCATCGATTCCCAGGCGGAGTCGCAGAGGCCCTCCGGCTTGCGGGCATCTTCCGAAATCCAGCTGCGGCCGATGGCGATGTCGCAGGTGTGCTGGATGGGGTTTTCGTAGATGGCCATGAGGTCGGGGTATTCCGTCCTGCGGACTGCGGTTATCTTGACTTTTTTCATTTCGATCGTCGGTTTCGGGGGATATTGTCAAATCCTGTCACTCCTCTTCCATAACTTGCGCCCTCAAAGGTAAGCAATTATGGAACAAATCGATCGTTATGCGGAGATTATCGATCTGCCGCACCCTGACCCAAAGCGGCATCGCCGGATGCCCATGAGCAAACGCGCCGGCCAGTTCATGCCCTTCGCTGCCCTCACCGGCATGGTGGAGATGTTTGAGTACACTCGCGAAAGAGCCGAGGAGAGGTTGAGCAGGTAGGGGCGCTGCGCCTTCTCAGTCCGTTGCCATCTTCCGGCCGATCTCGATGCATTCGGCGATCTTGGCTTCGGCTTCTTTGGGGGTGCAGTAGTCCATGTTGTCGGCGGCGATGGTGAAGACCGGGCCGAGGCCCCAGAGTCTGGAGATGGCTTTGATGTAGGATGTGCCTTGGTCCAGGGGGC
>JAEEGL014424941.1_pt1 | contig 11165 bp, 10 predicted proteins | sample 9134231 | NCBI WGS metagenome assembly JAEEGL01 (sample SAMN16246548, study PRJNA631951) | gut metagenome | biome: gut microbiome; feature: rumen; material: fiber-attached | host: Bos | place: Iran: Karaj | collected 2018-10
CAACATACTAAAAAAATATTTATTTTTGGGCGGTTCAAAATGGTATCATATTTGAGCAAAAACAAATGCTATGAAAAACGCATCTTCAACATCGGTAAAGTCGGGATTGATGAAAGTCTCCGTTTGCGGCGTGCTGGTCATGGTGCTGTGCCTTGTGTTCTATTATATAATGCAGCTAAGGCAGCAGCACGACATCGAGCAACTCGCACAGGGCGACCGCACCACCCTTGTCAACAGGATTCTGGAGGTGTATTCCAAGCAATACTCCAACATCGTGCGCGACAATTCGGCGTGGGACGAGTTCATAGCAAGTTTCATCAACGGCGCCAACGAAGAATGGCTCCTCAACAACATCGGCTACATGCTCGAAAATTACAACACCACCTGCGTATGCGTATTTGACACCACGGGCGCGGTGGCGTACCAGCGCAAGGCTGAGGGCAGCGAAGACATCGAGTTTTATGAATTTGGCGGCAAGTCGGTCGTGGAGCTGATGGGCGACAAGCATTTTCTCGACTTCCATCTGAGGATTGGCAACGTACTTTATGAATACCACGGCGCGGCAATCGTGAGCGCGGCCGACATGATCACCCGCCAGGAAAAAGCCAAAGGATACCTCTTCATGGTCAAGAAGATTTCGTATGAATTGCTCTCCGAATACCAAAACGCTATTGGCAACGCCGAGACGGGACTTGTATTCACAAGAGACGAGATAAAGAGCACCGAAGACTTCGCCTTTCCCAATTATCTGATTATAAAGGAGATGAAGGATTACAACGGACAGACCATCGCCTACGAGTATTTCGTGTTCAAAAATTCGCTGGTGGGCATGTTCAAGAGGTTCATCCCGATATTCCTGATGGTGTCGCTGATGTGCCTTTTGATAGTGATTGCCATAATGCGCTACGCCAACGTTAAGATCACCCGCCCGCTCAGAAACATCGCCCACAGCTTTGACACCGGCAAGACCGACAAAATACTCCCGCTCAAACAGGAGACCAACGAATTTGGCGTGATTTCGCACATGATGGAGGAGTTTTTCATACAGAAAGACAACCTGACGCAGCTCAACGCCGACCTCAAGCAGAGCCGCGAGGAGGTGATGGTGCAGAACGAGACACTCCAACAACAGAAAGAGGAGCTTTCGGCGCAACACGAAAACGTACTCATGCTCAACGAAGAACTTTCTGCCATCAACGAAGACCTCGCCGAGCAGAAAAAGGAAGTACAGGAAGCCCACGACCAGCTCACTTCGGGCATTACATACGCCAGCCGTTTGCAGAGCGCGATGCTCCAAGCCGTCGAACCCAACAACGAAATGTTCAAGGACTTCTGCGTCGTGTATTATCCGCGCAACATCGTGGGCGGCGACTTCTACTTCACCCGCAAGATTGGCGACACCATCGTGGCTTGCCTCGGCGATTGTACTGGACACGGAGTGCCGGGCGCAATGCTTGCCAGCATGGGCATATCTTTCTTGACGCAATTGCTCCTGCAATTTGGCGCGGACGAGCTGATGCCCGACCAAATCCTCTCGCACCTGAAAGACAAGGTGTCTTCCGCCCTTGGCCTCGACCAGGAAGGCGAACAGCGCACCGACGGCATGGATGTGGCGTTGCTTATATATAATAAAGTGTCGAGGAACGGATATTTCGCCGGAGCGCACCGTCCGATGGTGATGGTGAGGGAGTCTGAGATTTTCACCATCAAGGGCGACAACATCCCGATTGGACATTTTAGGAAGGAGGGCAAGTTTACGCCCGTTAGCATCAATTTCCAGCCCGGCGACAAGGTGTATCTGTTCTCCGACGGTTGCAGCGACCAGACCGGCGGTGAGCAGAAACGCCGTCTCATGATTCAAAACTTCCGCGCCAAGCTGCTCGAATTTTCACCGAAGCCCTTCGCCGAGCAGAAAAAAGCCATCGAAGACCTCATCTTCGGCTGGAAGGGCGACCTCCAACAGACCGACGACATCTCGCTATTAGGATTTGAGATAGCGTAAGTTGATATATTTTAGCACGAAAATGGTCTATTTGTCGCGTTTTTCGGCTATAAAATCATCGACAATATAAAGGTCGCTGTACAGATACAGACCCGTTGCCTTGTTGTGCAAGTTTTCGCAGGTTTTGCTTTCATAAAACAATTGGAGAGCCTCAATTGGCTCAATGTCAAGGCGTTTGGCAAGTTCCACAGCAATTGCACCAATGCGGTTTGACATTATAATCTCCTGAATGACAGGGGATTTAGTTGGGTCGTTAGATGTTTTTTTCTTTAATTGATTGGCGACATAACTTTTATTTTGACTATGTATATATTTAAAATGACTATCAATCATGCCGACGTTTTTCATTCGCCTGAACACCTCTTTGTATGAGGTGTTCAGATACCGCGCCGTTGCTTCTATACAAGTAGCAACAAACGCCATGATGATTTGAATCTTTGGTATTTCCCTAAATTCCGGTAACATAGCCTTTATTTATTTGTTTTTGTTTCGGGCAAAATTACAAAAATTTTTACAAATCATTTGCATCTTTTGTTTTTTTGCATAAATTTGCCACAAAGTTTAACTAATGAACATGACTATGTATATTCCATTAACCCACGCTGTCTTCTAATGTTTAACCGGCTGTTGCGGCATCACGCTGCCTCCGCCATAACATTAGAGACAATGGGAAAAAGCAAGAAAAAGTTTCCGTGCGGACCTTGCATCGGACGCTCGCAGAAATGCGGCAAACAGATTAGCCACAGGCGTTTTCGCCGTCGTGAACACGTTTTGATTCAAGCGGGCAATTACGACCGTATGCCTTATCGCCAATACGAAATCACCGACTGTTGGGATCTCGGCGGTGACGGCAAATACTTCTGGGGCTTCTGTCCCGAAGAGGATTGGTATATCAAGGCGATGCGGAAATGAAAGTAGAATTGTAATCCTCCGCTAACGCTTAGTGGGCGATGTGGCGGGGGATTTTATGCAAAAAAATTTTTTGAAATCATCAAAAGAATCGTTAGTTTTGCAAAGAAAAATAAAAACATAAAGATTATGGAAGAACTTGCATTAAGAATACCAAGCCGGGACATTAACTTTGTGTCCGAACTTGCTGCACGCATGGGATGGATGCCTACCAAGCTGGGAAATTGGACAGGCGTCACAACGTCCGACGAGGTGGTTGACGTGCCGAAACAAAAGAAAATCAAATTACCCAAAGGCAACGGCAAAACAACGCAGGAGGCTATGGAATGGATTAATAGCCTTGTTATCAAAGGTGGAGAGCCTGTGCCGGAAGATGAAGACGGGGCATTTTCAAAGCGCAAATGCCGTCAAGTACCACCACAGTTCAAACAACTGCGCGGCATGGTGTCAATCACCGACGAGGAAATAGCAAAAGACGATCATTTAGCATATATTATGGACCGATGAAACGGATATTCCTCGATACAAACATATTGATAGATTACATTGACAACCGCGCTGGTGCAGACGACGCTGAGCAAATTTTTGCGTACGGTTTTTCGGGCGAAGCACTTCTTTTTGCATCGTCGCTTACTTTTGCGAATATGGCGTATATTATCAGAGCCCGCTCTCAGGAAGAAAAGTATAATGCACTTCGACTGATGTCCAACGTCGTTGATATATTGCCATTTGGTAAAAGCGAGGTGCTGGCTTCCATAGCGCAACCTGCACCTGACTTCGAGGACATGCTGCAATTTCAATGTGCAAAGTCTGCCAACTGCGATTATATCGTGACAAATGACAAGCATCATTACGATTTTTCTACAATTCCATACTTCACATCTGCAGTTTTTGTTGAAAAAATGGATGAATTACTGGAAACAGAATAGCAAATCCCATCGTAAAAAAATAGAACCAAATCGGCTCAGAATCCCTTTTACGATTCCGAGCCGATTTGGTTTTTTGGTGCTGGAGGACTTGATGAAATTTCTTCACTCAATTGACCAATTAACGAATTGACAGACGAAATAACTTCTTCTGTTGTAACAATTACTTCTTATAATAGTAATAAGAAGAATTATACGTATCATCTGAAAGAATATCCACAGAAGTACCATTTTCTTTGTTCAGCCAATCATCTTCATTGAGCGTTGTGGTATACCAATTATACTGACTACTAAATGTTATACTACCAACCGAAGACAAAGCATAATAGCCAATAGCCTTCACAGAATAAGGTATGATTATATCTAAATTAGTACATTCATGAAAAGCCCAACTATCTATTACTTTAACCGAATTTGGTATTTGTAAATGAACCAATTTGTCACACAATTCAAAAGCCTGATATCCAATGCTTTCTACGGAATTTGGCAATTCAACATCTGTCAGCCTATAACAAAGCCTGAAAGCATTTTTGCCGATTGTTTTAATACAACTTGGAATGATGATCTTTACCAACTGGTAGCAATTAGCAAAGGCATCTTCTCCAATTTCACTCAGTCCATAACAATCGCTCAAATCTAAATATACTTTACTATTTGCGTATTGTATTGCGCCACTTATTTCTTTAAGCTTTTCTTGCGTCAAATACCCGTTCACCACTACTTCATGTGTTTCCCCATAAGGAAGATTTTTGATATAATCAACGGCCTTATCTACAGAGACTGAAGCTACTGGGTCATCAAGTCCTTTGGGATTCTCTATTGATGGAAGTTCAGGATCTGGGATAATTGACGGATCGTCGGGTTCTTTGGGATACCAATATGCCATAAGTGTCATATCTTCTGTTGGACAAACAAAGGATACAATCGTTTTTTTGGTGCCTTGTGCATCATACCATCCTCTGAATGTAAAATTATTTTTCCAAAAATATGAATCATCAGGCAAATCGTAATAACAGTCACCCGCATTGACATCTACATAAGAAGGTGTTGAACCACTTCCGCCATTGATGTCAAAAGACACCCTGTACACATTCCTACTCCATAGCGCGTAAAGAGTATAGTTTTGGGTAATTTGGAAATTACGACTGATTGGCTCCCCATAGCCTATTGTTGACCATCCTTCAAAATCGTAACCACTTCTCGACAATGTAGAACCGTCAGGCAAATCGGAAACGTATAAATAATTTCCATCCTCAATTTCTATATCGTCAGGAAGTGAGCCACTGCCACCATTTCGATGGAATGAGATTGTATATACCTTCTGCCATACGGCATAGAGTGTTACATTGCCTGTTACACGTTTGCGACTTGTCATTGGTGTGCCATCTTGTGTTTCAGACCATCCCTTAAAGTTATATCCACTTCTTGTAAAATATGAATCATCAGGCAAATCAGAAACGTATAAATAATTTCCATCCTCAATTTCTATGTCATCAGGCGTTGTACCCCTGCCACCGTTTTTGTCAAACGAGACTGTATATTTTATTCTACTCCAAACTGCATAAAGTGTTATGTCTCTTGTTACTTTAAAACTACCGCTTATTGGTTCTCCTTGCCTACTATCAGACCAACCATTGAACTTGTAGCCCGTATATGAGAACCCAATACCATCGGGCAGATCAGAAGCGTACAAATAGTTGCCATCCTCTATTTCTTTGCTATCAGGCGTTGCTCCACTGCCACCGTTAATGTCAAATGTTACCTGATGTGTATTCCTACTCCAAACGGCATATAATGTAGTGTTGCTTGTAATCCTTAGATTTTCACTTATTGGTTCGCCCTCAGAAGCCTGCGACCATCCTCTAAATGTGTAACCATCTCTCGTAAGGTTAGATACATTCGGCAAATCATAAGAATACAAATAATCGCCTTCTTCGATTTCTTTTACGTCAGGTGTTGTTCCCACACCACCGTTTTTGTCAAACATAACCTTATACAATCTGTTCCATCTTGCATATAATGTTGTATCACTTGTAACTTGTACACCTCCACTAATTATATCACCATCAGAAGATGCTGACCAACCTTTCAAGGTATAATTATCCCATATCGGCTTAGGAAATTTAGAACTATATATGTAATCATTTCTTTCAACCACCCATGTTGTGTCAATTCTTCCCCAACCATCATTGAGGTTGAAATCCACTTTAACAAAATTTGATTCCCAAATGGCATAAAGAGTTGTATCGCAAGTGATTGTAATGGAATAATCTATCGGTTGACCATTGGATTCTACTGACCAACCCAAAAGGGTATAATCAGCCCTAAACACCGATGAAGGAAAATCATAGTAGTATATGGTTTCGCCTTTCTCAACAACGTATGTTGTGTCGCTACCCATTCCGCCATTACGGTTGAAATGGACGTTGACCTTATTGTCAACGATTTTTTCATCCGAATTGTCATTTTGCTTCCAAACGGCATACAATGTCATATTCGATTCGATGGAAAAGTCAGAAGTCAAAGCATCGCCGTCTTTTACTTTTGACCATCCATTGAGTCTGTGTCCGGTGCATGAAAATCCTTCTTCCTTAGGCAATGAAGACAGTTTGACTATTTCACCTTCTTCGTATGTCTTTGGTTCAGGGATTGTACCTTTACCGTCGGTTATATCAAAAGTGATTGTGTACACTTCTGGATCAGGGTCACAACAATCACACCCTGTTGTAATGCAAAACAATATGAGTACAACAAAGATATATACTCTTGCTTTCATATTTGACAAAGTTTTAGATTAGTGATTTGGTTTCTTTTCTGACAATGATTCAGGTTTTGAACGAAGCAATTTCCCCGCTTTTTGTTCAAGGACACCTGCGTCTTTTTGTGCTTTTATCAATGATAGCACCTCATTCGGCGTATAGGCGTTAGGATCTATTCCATCATACGATGCTCCAACACATCCCTTTTTGCTTTGCAAGTTGGTCGGAACACCATTTACAAAATGAATGGGACGGTTTGATGCCAAGAGCATATTGTTGGATTCGTCAAGCTCCTTCAGATTGTTGAAAGCGTCTGCACAGATTGCGACAAAATAATCTCCATTCAAATCCTCAGGCATACGCACGTCCCACCTGAACGAAGATGAATTGAACACGGCTTCCGCGACACTCTGTCCTCCTAATATATCGACATTGTTCCAACTATAACCTTGTGCACCCACATGAATAACACTTAGTGGTTTTCCATATTCTGAATCGTCAAGCCATTTCGGACAATTTTCACCTTTATAACCGAACTTGTCGGTATAATAATCAATCAGTATAAAATCACAATCTTTAAGGTCATAGGCATTGTAGTACAGCAAAGCAATGCTCCAATTTTTTGAAGATGGAATGGTCTGCATACCGACATTCCGAACATCGTATTTGATAGTTCTCCATGTTGGGTCGTCTTTTTCTGCACAATCCAAAAACTCTATGGATGTGGGTTCCAAGTCATACTCCGCAGAATAATCATCGTCATCAGGAATAATCTTTTTGTCGTCACTATAGGCTACAAAACCACAATAAGCGAAATTACTAAACATTAAATCGTAATCAACCCAAATGTAACCATTGTCGCCCCAATCGTCGCCCCAAGAATTGATTACTCTAAATGCTCCCTTATTATCGTCATATCCGCAAATCACCATAGCATGCAATCCTGGATCAAATGGTAACTGTGACTTAAATACACCATCTCCCTTGAACAATTGAAACTCAAGCCCTACTTCTGCGCCAAACGCCACAGGTATGCCCCTGTTCAAATAACTTTTTACACCAATTTCGTTAAATTCACTTGCGTCAATATATCTCCATCGTGTAATCTTAAAATCCGCCGCTTCTTTTGTCCATAAATCATCGGGGGATTTTTCACAATCGTCCAAATCCGTATATGGAACAGTTGACATAGTTGCTATTCCTCTATTTAGCAACACTTTGTAAGCCGGCTCAAAATTGGTGCCGTTGCAACCATCGCCTTTTGAAAAATTATCAATAGCCCAAAACAAATCCTTCGGTGAGAATTGATTTTTGAGAGCCGACAATTGTCCTTCTGAAATATTCAACGCTTTCGCCCTCATATACGAGCGTTGGTAATATCCCGTAGCCCAAGCCACGCACGTCCCATAGTTGCCTTGATTTCCAATTGGCGGCATATAGTTTGTCAAATCAACCTTCTGTGGTAAATTTTCGCCAATACCATTAGAAAAGCCAATCAGTTCCGTATTTATGTCTCTTGGTATATGAGACAAATCATCATTGCCCAAGTATCCCATTTTATACTTAGAGGTTGTATCCGTGTCCTGACAACTGCCATTGTTGCAGTTGCAGTCATCGGCATTCTTGCCACAGCCACATTTGCAGTCTTTCTTGCATCCAACAAATGCAATCATCACAACCATCATCGCAATCAGCGACACCACCCTTGTCATTTTCATCTTCTTTTCCATAACAAACTTAGTTTTAATTGTGAAACATCTTGTTATTAGTAATATCTACTGTTATTCCCTCAACATTTCGTAGTTTGACTTCTCCTAACACAACATTATTTGCAAATTTCAACTCTTTCTTGAAGTTGCAATAAGGAAACAATACGTCCCCCAACAATGTTGAATACGACATTACAGCCTCTCCGTTGAACTTCGCAGCCGAAAAATCGATAATTGAACTTGAAAATATTTGGGAAAAATCCGTATATCCGTAGAAATATGATTCCATAAACTTTGCAATGCCGTTGAATTTTGCAAAGTGGAATATGCAATCCTTTTTGAAAAAAGATTTGTAGAAATCCGCACCCATGAAAAACGTTGTACTTGAAAATGTCGCCCTATTCATGAAGTTGGAATTGTTGAACGAGGCTTTTGAACGGAAAACCGCACCGTCAAACGCTGCAACACTTTCAATTTTTGAGGCATCCATAAGGACCTCATCTCTGAACTCGGCATTTTGGAAACAAATGCCTTTTTGGAAATGGCAATCTTGAAAAACAACCTTTTTGCAGAATACGCATTTTTCATTCTTTGTATATGCGCAAATGCTGTCCTCAAATATACAGTCGATAAAACAAATCGCAGGCTCAATGTAAATGCTTCCCAAACAATTTGACGACTTTATGGAAACAAAATTTACAGCGTCTTTGATAGTTTTTCCTTTGAGTATCAGATTTTTATTATGTGAAATTTGCGTTATGATTTCGCTTGCGCCAATGACACCGTTAGCATTACTAACTTCATTGGGTCGTTTGCAACCTGAAATCAGTAGTACGCTAATAGCCAACACAATATACGTCTTCTTTGATGTCATAAATGCACATTAAGTTAATTTATAACAACAAAAAAGAAAGGTGCAAACTCACTTCACGGCTTCATCAGGCCACCACAGCCCTCTACGTACCATGAGGTAAATTCGCACCTATATATATAGATGCGAGTATTTGCGAGAAACTGACACGTAGATAATTAAAGTGGTGTTTGATTAAGTCAGTTTCAAGCAAATGCTCTTTCAATTTTGTTTTGCGTATTTAACGGCGCAAACATAAAGAATATTTTTCAAAACATCAAAAAATTTTTTGTTTTTTTGCAAAAAATGCATGGGGATTTCATTTTCCCACACATAATATTATATGTAAAAAAACATCGGCTCAGAATCTTCCTCAACCCCGAGCCGATGTTTTTAATTATCTAAACGTAACTCTTACGCCAATCCAGCAAATCCCATGAATGCCATTGCAAGGATGCCGGCGGTGATGAAGGCGATTGGAACGCCTTTCATGCCTTCGGGAACTTCGGCGAGTTCGAGCTGCTCGCGGAGACCGGCAAAGATTGTGAGGGCGAGACCGTAACCGATGGCGTTTGCAGCGGCATATACAGCGGCTTCAGCAGGGCCGTAGGTCGCTTTGCCCGCTACTTCGATTGCAACGCCGAGGACGGTACAGTTGGTCGTAATTAGCGGCAGGAAGATGCCCAACGCCTGGTACAACGACGGCGAAACCTTTTTCAAGACGAGTTCCACAATCTGCACGAGCGAGGCAATCACGAGGATGAACGCGATGGTCTGCATAAACTCAACGCCCATGCTGACGAGGAGTTTCTGGATGTAGAACGTCACAAGCGTCGCGATGACCATTACAAATGTTACCGCGCCCGACATACCGACGGCGGTGCTTACCTTGTTGCTGACTCCAAGAAACGGACAGATGCCGAGAAACTTGCTCAGAACAACGTTGTTGACGAATATCGCCGAGATGATGATGAGAATGTAATCCATGGCTTAGTCCTCCTTCTTGTAAATTTTGTTAGACAATCGTTTGGAAACGGCAATCAGGTAGCCAAGCACCAAGAATGCGCCCGGTGCAAGCACAAAGCCGATGATGCCGTCGCCTTCCATAAACTTGTATCCAAACACTGCGCCCGAGCCCAAAATCTCGCGAATTGCGCCCAAAACCGTCAATGCAAGCGTGAATCCGAAGCCCATTCCAAGGCCGTCCAACGCCGAATCAACAATGCCATTTTTGCTGGCGAATGCCTCAGCGCGTCCGAGGACGATACAGTTGACCACAATCAACGGTATGAACAATCCCAAACTCTCGTTCAACGCCGGAAGGAAAGCCGCCAAGATTTGTTGGAGGATTGTCACCAACGAGGCGATTACCACGATGTACGCCGGGATGTGGACGTTGTCGGGTATGAAGTTTTTGATGGCGGAGATGATGACGTTTGACAGCAAAATCACAAACGTCGTCGCAAGGCCCATGCCCAAGCCGTTGATAGCCGACGTGGTGACGCCCAACGTGGGGCACATACCCAATATCAGCACCAATGCCGGGTTCTCCTTCAAGAGGCCTTTGGTTAATATCGATAATTTGCTCATTTCATTTAGTGATTTAATGATTTGGTGATTTGTTGAGGAATCCTTTCCTCTAAAAATCTTTCCTCAACAAATCTTTCCTTACTTGTCTTTATCAATTTCGCTTTCGTTGGCGTTGGAATTGGACGTTGCGCCGGAGTGTGCCTCCACGGGTTTGCCGAGGTGAGTCATCAAGGCGTCGTAGGCGGTCTGCACTGCGTGAGCGTATGCCCGCGAGGTGATTGTTGCCGCCGAGATAGCGTCCACGTCGCCGCCGTCCTTCTTCACTGTCAGACGGAAAGCCGACGGATTTTTGCCATTGAACTGGTCGTGATACTTAGGTTCTATTGCCTTCTGACCAAGACCGGGAGTCTCCGCCAAAACCGTAGCCTGCGAATTGATGATGGTGCCGTCGGGCTTGAATCCCGTCAATACCTCCACATG
>JAEEGL014480708.1_pt1 | contig 11165 bp, 15 predicted proteins | sample 9134231 | NCBI WGS metagenome assembly JAEEGL01 (sample SAMN16246548, study PRJNA631951) | gut metagenome | biome: gut microbiome; feature: rumen; material: fiber-attached | host: Bos | place: Iran: Karaj | collected 2018-10
CCGAGTAATGCCGGAGCGGCTCGTAATGGCCGACACCCTCCACGGCATTCCTCACCGTCTCCTTGTAGATGATTCTCTCCGGGCCGAAGCGGATGATAAGCCCGAAGCGCTCGTACGCGTACCGCCTGAGCACCTCTGTCTGCACCTGGCCCATGACGTAGGCGGAGAGTTCGCCGGTCTCCTTCGAGAAAACGATGCGGAGCATCGGCTCCTCTTCCTCCAATATGCGGAGACTCCGGTAGGCAGTGAAGGGATCATCCCCCTCCGGAAGCTCGATCGATGCCGCGAAGATAGGCTGCAGAAGTCCGGTCTCCCCGTCCTTCTCCGCCCCGATTCCCTGGCCCGCCTTCGTGGCGGTAAGGCCGGTCACGGCGACGACGGCACCAGCTTTAGCCTCCTGCAGCAGAGTAAAGCGGCTCCCCGAGTACTCCCGGAGCTGATCCGCCTTCTCCTCAAGCGGCCCGTCCTTTCCGGGCAGGGTTATCGAAGTCCGCGGCCTTAACGTTCCGCCGGTGATCCGCATCCAGGTAAGCCTCGTTCCCTCCTCTCTGGAGATCTTGAATACTCTGGCGCCGAATGTCTCCGGGAAAAACCTGTCCTTAAGAAAACGGTCTATTCCGTCCAGAAGCTCTGCCGTTCCTTCCCGGCGAAGAGCCGAACCGAAGTAGACGGGGAAAAGCTTCCTGCCGCTCACCAGCCCGGCGATATCCTCCTCCCCGACCGGAATTCCTTCCTCCAGGTAGCGGGTCATCAGTCCCTCATCCAGGACCGCCAGCTCCTCCTGCGCGCTGTCGGAGTTCAGGTCGCTGCCGAAATCCACCACCGGGGCGTTCAGTTCCTCCTTCAGCTCAAGGAAGAGTTTTTCCCTGTCCGCACCGGGCTGGTCCATCTTGTTGACAAAGAGGAACACCGGCACCCTGTAGTGATCCAGGAGCTTCCAGAGCGTCCTCATCTGCCCGTCCACTCCGTCCGCGGCGGACATAATGAGAATCGCTGCATCCAGCACTCCGAGCACCCTCTCCATCTCCGGAGAGAAATCCGCGTGTCCAGGCGTGTCCAGCAGGGTGATTCTGTGCCTTTTTGCCTGAAGCTGCGCCTGCTTGGAGAAGATAGTGATTCCCCTCTCCTTCTCCAGCGCGAAGGTATCGAGGAACGCGTCCCCGTGATCTACCCTTCCGAAGTTCCGGATGGCGCCGGAACCGTAGAGAAGAGCTTCGGACAGCGTCGTCTTGCCGGCATCCACATGGGCGAGGATCCCGGTCACGAGGGCAGCGGATGGAATTGTCTTTTTCTCTTCGGTCGGCATTCTTCACCCCAATAAGGGATACCCCGCAGCTTGCGCCGCGGGGTATGTGAAATTAAAGGCTGCGCACCGCTTCCGGTGCGGATTTGTACGTCAGTATCCCAGCGCCCTGTCCACGCGGTGCTCGAAGGCTTCCCCGCGGGTCCAGTGACGAAGGTTTCTGCCTGCGATCCGGATGATCCTCTCCAGAGTGGAGTGCAGGAAGAAGTTTCCCGCCACGTGGGGAGTGATGATCACGTTGTCCAAATCCCACAGCGGGTGATCCGCCGGCAGAGGTTCGGGCTCAGTGACGTCGAGGGCCGCCCCGCCGAGGCGTCCTTCCTTAAGCACCTCTGCGAGCGCCGCACAGTCCACGGAGCTTCCTCTTCCCACATTGAGGAGGAACGCCCCCTCCTTCATCATCCTGAGCCTGCGCCCGTCCATGACATGGTATGTCGCATCCCCGCCGGGCATGACCATCGCGATGATGTCCGCGCGGCCGATCAGGCGGTCAAGCTCATCCATGGTGTACTGCTCGTCGAGGTAATCCGGCTTCGGTTTATCATGCCTGCGGACGCCGATGGTATACGCGCCGAGGGCCTTCATCCTGCGCGCATAGCTTCCTCCGATGTCCCCGGTGCCCATCACCAGGACTGTGGATTCTTCCACCGCAGTGACCGATCCAAGTGCGCGCCAGTCATGCGCGTCCTGGAGGAGGCCGTAGCCTCTCATCCTCCGGATCATTCCGAAGGTCAGCGCCACCATGTGCTCCGAGACCGACGGTCCGTAAGCTCCCGCCGCGTTGGTCAGCACGGCGTTCTCTCCGAGGACATCCGTTCCCGCATAGGACTCCGCCCCCGCAGAGTTCAACTGCATCCACTCCGGTTTTGCGCCGCCGTGCAGGAGTGACGGCGCGATATTCCCGATAACTGCGTCAAAGGATGCCGCAGCTTCCTCCGTAACCTCTTCTCCGGGGAGATAAGTAAACCGGCACTCGAAGCTTCCGCCCTCTGCCTGTCTCTCGAAATAGGCCTTGTCTTCTTCCGTCACCGGCAGGGTGACCAGCACTTTTTTAGTCTCGCTCATCGGGATCTCTCCATTATTCCCCTTCCTGGCCGAAAAGGGTGTTTCTCACCGGCTTGAGCGCCAGGATGAGGAACTGGCCCAGTACGAAGCAGGAAAGCATCTCGCCCAGGCCTATGGTGAAGACAAAATACGGAAGCGACCCGGGCAGGTGAAACGCATAGCGCAGAACGAAAGGAATGATGATCATGTTGCTCACCACCGGCGGAAAACTGACAAGAAGCCTGTGCTTCCTCAGCGCCCGGGAACCGAGAGCTCCGATGAGGGTCGCAAGCGTTCCGAAAATGATATCAAAGGGATTGCCGCTGGTGAGAATATTGGCGATAAGGCATCCGACCGTCACCCCCGGAACTGCTGCGGGAGTGAAATACGGAAGAACGGTAAGCGCCTCGGAAAACCTGACCTGGATAGCGCCGGACGCGAGATCAAATCCCGCCGCGATCATGGTCAGGATGACATAAAGTGCGGCGATAACCGCCGCCTGGACGATGTAGAGAGTACTGTTCTTTTTCATTTGATTCTCCTTTAGTTTTGTTAACCGAGTGGGAAGGAACCGGATACCGGGTATCCGGCGTATAACACTCGATGTAAAGAACAACGCGGCCGGCCTTTAAGGCCGACCGCGTAATACTTTACTCCCCTCTCGCGGGATTGTCCAGTCCGTTCATCCTGCGGATTTCCTCGATCGGCGTCACCAGAATCTGGCCTTTGCCGTCCAGGAGGCTTTCCGGCATGAACAGACGCTCGGAGACATCCAGTCCCTCGAAGGTGACGTCCATGAGCTCGTTGATCTCTCTCTCCGGCCAAGCCGCCGCGGCGTCATAAATGCCGGAAATCGTGGGAAGCACCTTCTCGCCCTTCACCACATAGCTCTTCACCACCGGACCGAAGTCGTAGTCATAATAGACCACCGGCAGCCCTTCCTTGTCCAGGTAGCAGTGAACCATGGTGAGCGGCCGGCCTTCCTTGCGCATTGCCTCGGCAGTGGGCACGACCTGATCCCTGGTAATCTCGATTATCTCATTGCTCTGCATGATCAACCCTCCGCCTTCTTTTCCGCGTCTTCCGCAGGCTTCGCTGCCGCAGGGGCCTCCGCCTTTGCCTCCGGAGCAGACGCGCCCGCTTCGGCTTCCTTAGCCGCCTTCGCAGCCGCCGCTTTCGCTGCCGCCGCCTTCTTCATCGCCTCAATCTGCTCGGGAGTGAACTTCGGCGGCGCGGGCTTCTTCTTGATGAAGGTGCCGCGGACCATGAAGTCCTCGGGTTCCGTTCCGACGATCATATAGTCGTCCGTCAGATGGATCGCCTTCTGGGAGCAGAAATCCGCACAGGTGCTGCAGTAGGTGCAGCTCGCCATATCAAAGGCAAAACTCACCTCCTGGTCACCGTTCTCCAGAGCCTTCACCGTTCTGGTGATGCACTGGGGCGAACACACGCGGATGCACATACCGCAGTTGATGCACTTCGTGGAGTCATAGCTCAGCCTGCCGCGGTAATTTGCGGCCGCCTTCGGCGGATCTCCCGCCGGAAACGCCTCAGTCACCGGCTTGTTCACCAGATTCTTAAATGCGGTCTTGATATAAGGAAACATCATTTGCGCATCTCCTTCCGCTTCTCTTCGAGGATCTCCGTCGCCTTTGCCAGCGCGGCGATGATCGCCTCGGGCTTCGGCGTGCAGCCGCCGACAGAGACATCAACGTGGGTCCACTTCTCCAGAGGACCGTCTATCGCGTAGCTACCCTTGAACACATTGCCCGAACGGGGGCAGGAGCCAAGGCTGACCACACAGTACGGCTCCGGGACCTGAGCCAGCACTCTGCGCAGGCGGTCCCTTGTCTGAAGTGTGATCGGGCCGGACACGACGACGATATCCGCCTGTCTGGGAGTACCGGTGAGCCTGAAGCCGAACCGCTCCGCATCGTAAAGAGGCGTGAGCACCGACACAAGCTCAATATCGCATCCGTTGCAGGAGCCCGCGTTGCAGTGGAAAATCCACGGGCTCTTTTTCATACTTTTGTCAATCTGATTCTGGATATGTTCCTGAATTATACTCATATCGATCCCCGAATCTCTTACAACCCAAACCAAACCAGTACAAGACTGATCAGCGCCAGTCCGGCTACAAATGTCCAGAAGAACTTGAATACCTGCTCGACCTTAAGTCTCGCGCACACCGCGTGCGGAACCGTCATGCTGATGAAGGTCACAACCAGGCAGAAAAGAATCTGCAGCTGGGCATCCACCATCAGGATCCCGGTGGAGAAACCGCTTAAGAACATGGCAGAGAACAGTGCCGACATCACGTAGACCTTGATGCAGTGGGTAAGGCGGAACATGGCCAGCGGTCTGCCGCTGTACTCCGCGAGGGTTCCTTCGCAGATCTCCGTCTCCGCTTCGGCGATGTCGAACGGGTGCATTCCGATCTCGCAGGGGATCACCAGAAGCATTGCGATCGCCGCCGGGATCATGCTGATATGGGTGAGGATCGCCCCGTTCTCCACCTGGTACTCCGCGATGCGGGCCAGGGAGAAGGTTACGCCAATGTCCGTTCCGCGGCCGGCAAGTCTGCCGACTGCGAGGATCACGAACACGAAGGGCAGCTCATAGGAGACCATCGCCACCATCTCACGGGAGAGGCCGACACCCGCAAAGGGAGATCCGGAGGCCGCCGCACCGATGATCATCGTCACACTGACAAAAGTCAGGAGATAAAGCACGACGATGAGGTCCGCGCCGGTGCTGAACATTGTGTGCCCGAGCATCGGCACAAAGAGCGCGGTGGTAAGCAGCACAACCAGTCCGACCAGCGGCGCGTTCAGGAAAATACCCTTTTTCGCGTGCCTGGGAACGATCGTCTCCTTGCCGCAGCATTTAAGGAAGTCATACCAGGGCTGCAGGATCGGCGGACCGACACGGTTCTGCATTCTCGCAACCAGACGGTTATTGATACCCGTTAAGAGCACACCCATAACCACCGTGAAGAGGATGCCCGGGAAAATCAGAATTTTAATCGCTGAAATCAATACATTCATGAGTACCGTATCCCCTGTATTAATGAATGAACAGTAACGTGAACGCAATCACAATGCTCATCGCCGCGAGGCCGTAGAGCGTGTAGTCATTCACAACACCGCTGTGCCAGTCGCCCATCGCCTTGAAGTAATGGCGGAGGTTGTGCTTGAAGCCCCAGAAGAGGTCGCTGCCTCCGACCTGGGAGTAGACGCTCTCCTCGCCGGAGAAGAAGGACTCATATTTCGCTTCCTTCGCGTCCATAAGCGCAATTGCGGGCTGATGGTCCTTGGCGGGACCGATCACAGCCTTGGCCGCTTTCTTCTCGGGATCAGCCGTGAGGGAAACAAGGCAGACCGCGCAGGTTACAATCAGCAGAAGGATAATCCACGCCACCGGGTTCCAGAGGCCGATGATCGGAGCATTGACCGCCGGCATAGCGGTCACGCCGGACGCTGCTGCCCTGCTGTTCCCCATCATCACGCCGATGTAATTGAAGGAATTCATCGCGTCCGCCGTGGCAGGCATGAGGAGTCCCTTCTGCATCGCCTGCGGGAATACACCGGTGAGGATGCAGAGCACCGCGAGGATCCACATCGGAATCTGCATTGCGGCAGGTACTTCCTTCGTTCTCTCGAATTCCGGAGAGAGCTGGCCGAAGAATACACTCTGGGAGACCTTGACGAACGAGGCCAGGGTCAGAACCGAAGACAGCAGGCAGATGACGCAGATCACAACAAAGAAGAAGTTGTTGGTCGCCGCCGCGCGCTCGAAGGCCGCCTGGTAGATCATCCACTTGGAGGCAAAACCGTTGAACGGCGGAAGACCGCTGATGGATGCCGCTCCGATCAGGAACAGCGCGCAGGTCTTCGGCATCTTCTTGGCAAGGCCGCCCAACCGGTCGAGATCCAGGGATCCGGTTGCGTAGTAAACCGCACCGGCCGTCAGGAAGAGCAGGCCCTTGAACAGTGTGTGGTTCATCGCGTGGTAGAGTCCGGCGGAGAGACCGAGGGCATTTCCAAGGCCTATGGCACAGACCACATAGCCTACCTGCGAAATGGAGTGGAACGCCAGAAGGCGCTTGAAATCATGCTGGTTGAAAGCCATCGTCACGCAGATGAAGCAGCTGAGAGCGCCGAGCACGCAGATCAGATACTGCAGCGGCGTCTTGTCCATATAGCGGAAGATGGTGTAGCACAGACGGATAATCCCGTACACACCGCACTTGGTGAGGACACTCGACACCATCACGGAGATGGATGCGGGAGCAACCGTAGGAGCGTCCGCTTCCGGCGGATGGAAGGGGAACAGGTAGGTCTTGGTGGCAAATCCCAGGAACAGGAACGCGAAGCCCACCGCCGTCACCGTATTGTGTGTCTTGGGAAGGTCCGCCGCGATCTGCGCCAGATTCAGCGTGTGAAGCTGGGAATACACAAGGGCGATACCCGTCAGTATCGACGTGGAGCCCATGGAGCCGACCACAAGGTACTTCATCGCGCCTTCCAGCGCACCGGGATAATCCGTGCGGAACGCGGTCAGTGCGACAGCTGTCATGGTCATGATCTCAACCATGACGAAGATATTGAACAGATCCCCTGTAAGCACCAGGCCCATAACAGAACCGGAAAGCATGAGAAACAGGGTGTAGTACTGCTGCAGCGCATCGTCGCGGTTCATGTAGGTCATGGAATAAACCGCCACAACGAACACCATCACTGCGACCATCAGGCCGAAGAACAGGCCGAGAGCGTCAACCTCGATGCCGATGCCGATCGCCCACCCGCTGACGGGCTCCCATCCTCCGAGCCAGGAAGTGACAACCTGGTGCTCGAAGAATACCGGCTTAATGAGGACCAGCATGAGGATGAGCGGGATACTGGCGGCAATCAGCAGTACGATGTCGCGGAGCTTCTCATCCGAGCGTCCGACCAGTGCGATGACAAACGCTCCAAGGAAGAGCGATATAATCGCCAAAATAGGAAGTTGTGTGATAATCTCGCTCATCAGCCCCTAAGCCTCCTGATCTCACTGGTATCCAGTGTATTGTACTGCTCCTTCAGCTTGATGATCAGGCTGAGGGTCATCGCTGTCGTACATGCACCGATGACGATCGAAGTCAGCGTCAGCGCCTGGGGGATAGGATCAACGAAGAAGCTCTGGCGGGTCAGCTCCCGGATCGTCCAGATCGGAGCCGTTCCGCCGGCATTGAACCCGACCGAAACGATGAGAAGGTTCACACCGTAATCCACAAGTCCCAGACCAATACAGATCTTGACCAGATTTCTCTGAGTTACCGTGCAGTAAAACCCGATGGCAAGAAGTGCAAAGGAAGCCACGTAGTTAAAGACAATCATTTCGCTCCCTCCTCTCCGGCTGCCTCCGCCGCCTCGGAACCGCCGGCGCTCTCCTCCTCCGGCTCCTCAAAGGAGCTCAGCATAAGAAGGAGCAGGCCCGCAATTCCGGCCATGACGTGGTAGCCTACCGCGTCGTTCATCAGAACGCTGGTTTCCAGCCAGTGTCCCGGGAACACATAGTTGAAGCAGAAAACAGTGCCGGCAAAAATACCCAGCACGGCAATCAGCACATAAATGATCTCGGCGATGGTCTCTGAGCTGTGAAGGAAATGCTCGCTGAATGTCTTGTGAAGCGCTTTTCCGCCGTACCCGAGGTACACCAGAAGAACCGCTGCCGCCACAAGGACGCCGCCCTGGAAGCCTCCGCCCGGACTCGAGTTGCCGTGGAAAATGACATAGCAGCCGTAGATTCCCGAGAGCGGCAGAAGTACATTCACACAGCTTCTTACAATAACAGCCTTTTTCTTATACTTCTTCATCTTGTAAGCTCCTCCTCCCGTTCGATCTCCGGGCGTTTGGCAACCTTGCGGAGAATCACCATCGATCCGGCAAGGGCGCCGATGAGGATAAAGCTCTCACCTAAGGTATCATAGCCACGGAAGTTGAAGACTACGCTGAACACGGCGTTGAGGGAAGCCGTCTTCTCAAGGTTCTCGTTGACGATAACCGCTGCCGCCCCGTCGACGCTGCTGTTGTCGTAAGAGGAAGGATCCTCATACAGAGCCATGGCCGGAGTGCTGCTGCCGTCGTAGGTTCTGGCGGACATGTCCATGTTCACCACGGCGATCATCCCGCAGAACACGAAAAGGGCCAGGGACAGAATGAGAACATAATGCTTAGTTTTGCTCATCGGGCTCTCTTTCCTCCTTTTCCGGGTGTACCTTCTTTAACGCGATAATGTAGAGCATCGTGGGAAGCACCGCGCCGACAGACACCTCCGCAATGGCCACATCGGGCGCCTGCAGCATGATGAACTCCAGGCCCACGAACGTCCCGGTCGCAGCCAGGGCAAGCACGGCACTGATCAGTTTTGTGGAGCGCACCGCCGTAACCGCGGAGGCGACCGCGCCGACCAGCACCAGCGTATTCAGAATGACAATCAATACTCCGTTCATGCCTCCTGAACCTCCTTTTCCTCGGGATACTCAGCCACGGGCTCTTCCGCACCGTTTCCGAAATCCATGGCGTAATCGTCAATCACCATGCGCTTCTTCGGGCGGATTCCCATCTTGTAGGAGGCCTTGATCAGCGCGTGGTTGGAGATCGGGTTCGTGCCAAGGATCAGCAGGGCGAAAAGCGCGAGCTTAATGACGGTTCCGAATCCCAGGCCATGGGGTAAGGCGTAAAGGATCGCCGAAAGAGCGATCATCACGGTGCTCATCGTGGCAACACAGGTCGACGCCTGGAGCCTGCCGAAGACATCCGGCATTTTAAGCACTCCGTATACCCCGACGGCGGCAAAGAAAATGCCGATAATCATGAAAATCAGACTGATAATGCTTAGTAATGTCATACCCTGCCCTCCAGATACCGGGAAACAAACACGGTGGAGACAAAACCCAGAACAGCGACAACGAGGGCGATATCCAGATAGATCGCTCTCCCGCTGTACATCGAATAGAGAACCAGTGCCGTGGACGTCACGAGATCAAGCGAATCCGCCGCGCAAAGCCTGTCCGCCGCCGTCGGTCCGTTGACAAGACGGACGAGGAGGACTAAATCCAGCAGCACATAGATAATTGCGCCGATAATAAGATAGGTCATTCCCAGATCCTCCCTATGCCTTTCTCCATGCGGCCCTTGATAATCTCGCCGGCCTTCTGGCGGTCCGTGGTTTCTACGTCGATCCAGTGGATATAGTAGTAATTGTTCCCCTTGTCATCCTCTGCCACATCCATGGTGATGGTGCCGGGCGTCAGGGTGATGCTGTTCGCGACCATGGCCAGGCCGTAGTTGCTCTTGATCTTCTTCGAGCCGGGAACCCGGATGATGCCGGTCTTCGTATCGCCCATGTCCTTGGAGAGGACGATCTTCGCCATCGAAATATTCGCCTTTACCATCTCCACGAAGAAGATGCAGACGGAATAAATGAGGATCCAGAAGAGACGCACCGGGTTGTAAAGATAGAACGGACGGCTCTGAATCAGGAATTTAGTCGCGAATGCGGACACCGCCGCCGCGACAAAGAGACCCAGATAGATCTCCCTGATGCTGACCGACCACACCAGCAGCTCCCAGAAAAGGAAGCTGAAGATGAATACCGACAGGTATGCCGGAAGCTTGTTTTTGTCCATGGACGTAACCTCCCATGAAGTATGGAAAACGCTGTGCTCCAGCGGTTTCTCACGTTGCTTCAATACTGATTATCGACGCGTCGAAGCCGCTCGTCATCTGTACATCTGTGGCGCCGCAGACTCTGCAGCCGCTGGTTTCCTCGGAGGGCTCTCCCTCCGCGCCGCAGACCCTGCAGCGAATTCGCGTGGGCAGCTCCTCAAAGCTTAAGGATGCCTTATCCGCGATCGTCCCCGGCTTAAGAATATCGAAGCACCGGACTACGTACTCCGGTATGATTCCGGAATACCGGCCTATGCCGATCTTAATCCCGACGACCGACTGCGCCCCGTTGTCCTTCGCCGCCTTCTCCGCCACCGTGAGAAGGGAGCGGGTAATGCTCATCTCGTGCATATCAGCAGTCCATGCAGGAGAAGCAGGGATCGATGGACGCCACAATCAGGCCCGCGTCCGCAACGGTGTTGCCCTTCAGCATGGTCACCAGCGTAGGGGCGTTCTTGAAGGTCGGGACATGGATGCTCACGCGGTAGTTGTTGACGCCGCCATCCGTGACCACCTTGTACACAAGGTGTCCTCTGGGAGCCTCATGCCTTGCGACGAACTCTCCTGCGGGTACGCGCGGAATCTTGTTGCCGAGATTGATCGGGCCCTCGGGGAGGTTCTCTACTGCCTGGCGGATGATCTTCATGCTCTCATAGCTTTCCAGCACGAGGATCCCCACGCGGGCATAGACGTCACAGGAATACTCCACCGGCACCTTGAACTCAAAGTCCTCATACCCGGAGTAGGGAGCATCTCTTCTGACATCCACATCAATACCTGACGCCCTGGCGTGAGGGCCGCAGGCGCCGAGACGCAGGGCATCCTCATTGGTGAGAACGCCGACGCCCTTGGTGCGCATCGCGACCGTTTTGTCCGTCGTCAGGAAATCGGTGATGGGAGCCATCCGCACTTCAAGATCGTCCATCGCGCCAAGAATCATCCTGCGCATGTCATCGCTGATGTCGCGCCTTGCTCCGCCTATTGTGTTCATCGCATAATTCACGCGGTTGCCGGTAAGCGCCTCGAGGGTGTCCATCGTGCGCTCCCTGTCCTTCCAGATCTGCATGAACAGGCTGTCATGGCCGATGATGTGGCATGCGATGCCC
>JAEEGL015549339.1_pt1 | contig 11165 bp, 8 predicted proteins | sample 9134231 | NCBI WGS metagenome assembly JAEEGL01 (sample SAMN16246548, study PRJNA631951) | gut metagenome | biome: gut microbiome; feature: rumen; material: fiber-attached | host: Bos | place: Iran: Karaj | collected 2018-10
CTGTGCAGTAGCGCTCGTCGACGCCGTTTGTACGCATAGCGCGCCACTTGTAGTGGTCGCCACCCAGCCACAGCTCGGTGATGCTCTTGAAACGATGGTCGTTGACCACCATTTCGGGGATGAGGTGACAGTGGTAGTCGATGATGGGCATCTTAGCCGCATGGTTGTGATACAGGTCCTGGGCGACCTCGGTCTCCAGCACGAAATTTTTGTCGTTAAATGCTTTCATTTTGTTTGTATTTGTTTTAGATGATTTGTCGAATTGACTGCAAAGATAGTGAAAAGATTCGACTTCGCACCATCTTTCAGCGTTTTTTGAAGAAAAATTAACGTAAACGATAGCGTAGTTTTGTAGGAAAATGCGTACCTTTGTCGGCTGAATGAACAAGATAACGATAACAAGAAGCGTCCTGACAATGGTTCTAATGGCCTTTGTCAGCATAGTAAGTGCCCAGGAGCTGCAGGTGAAAATCACCATTAACAGCCAGCAGGTAGAGGGTTCGGACAAGAGCGTGTTTGAGAACCTGCAGCAGACGTTGCAGCAGTGGATGGACGACCGGCAGTGGACGGAGTTGCAGTTCCAGAAGAACGAGCGCATTGTGTGCAACTTCAACATCACGGTGACGAAGTACGACAAGTCCAGCAACCGTTTCTTCTGCACCGCGCTGATTCAGGCCAACCGTCCCGTTTACAACTCTGCCTATACGACCACCTTGTATAATAATAAGGATGCGGACTTCAATTTCGACTTTGCGCAGTTCGACCAGCTGAACTTCATCGAGGAAATCGTTGACAACCAGCTGACGGCGCTGATGGCGTACTATTCCTATCTGATTATCGGGCTCGACCTGGATTCGTTCTCGCCAATGGGTGGCACTGACGTTTTGAAGCGTTGTCTACAGCTCACAAACAACGCCCAGGAATTGGGCTTTGCCGGGTGGAAAGCCTTTGAGAACTCGCGCAACCGCTTTGCCATCATCAACGACTATCTGGACGAAGCCATGAAGCCATTCCGTCAGCTGCAGTATGACTACTACCGCACTGGTCTTGACGAGATGGCCCAGAACGCCGAGCGCGGACGTGCCAACATCACCACAGCACTGGAAGGGTTGAAGAAGGCCCACGAAGAGAAGCCACTGAGTCTGGTGCCCCAGATTTGGACGGACTATAAACGCGACGAACTGGCCAACATCTACAAGGGCAAGGGTACGCAGAAGGAGAAGGAGGCTGTGTACGAGCTGCTGTTCAATATCAATCCGTCGCAGAGCAACGCCTGGAATAAGATTAAGGAGTAGAGGTGAGAGGTGAGAAGTAAGAGGTAAGAGGTGAGAGGTAAGAGGTGAGAGGTGAGAGGTGAGAGGTGAGAGGTAAGAGGTGAGAGGTGAGAGGTAAGAAGTAAGATGTAAGATGTAAGAAGTTATGCTGAAGCAACTATATATCAAAAACTTTACGCTGATTGACGAACTGGATATAGAACTGTATCCGGGGTTCTCAGTGATTACTGGTGAGACGGGAGCAGGAAAGAGTATCATACTCGGAGCCATCGGACTGCTACTGGGTCAGCGTGCTGATTCGAAGAGCATCAAGGCGGGTGCCGACAAATGTATTATCGAGGCTCACTTCGACCTGTCGCGCTATCACATGGAGGCGTTCTTTGAAGAGAACGAAATAGAGCAGGATACGGAGGACACCATCATCCGTCGCGAGCTGACATCGGCAGGAAAGAGCCGATCGTTCATTAATGATACTCCAGTGGGACTCAGTCAGTTAAAAGAATTGGGCGAACAATTGGTCGATATTCACTCACAGCACCAGAACCTGTTGCTGCAGAAGCAGGATTTCCAGCTCAGCGTGGTGGACATCATTGCCCAGGACGCGCAGCAGTTGGCAGATTATGAGCAGTCGTTCAATGCCTACCAGCAAGCCAAGCGTCAGTTGAAAGAACTGGCAGAGAACATCGAGCAGGGACGCCAGCAGACTGACTTCATGCAGTTCCAATACGACGAATTGAACAATGCCCACTTGACGGAAGGCGAACAGGAAGAATTAGAGCAGCAGAGCGAAACGATGGAGCACGCCGAGGACATCAAGTCGGCACTCTACGAGACCAATAACGCCCTGAACGGCGAGGAACTGGGAACGGTCAGCCAGGTGCGCAAAGCCATGCTGAGCCTGCAAGGCATTAGCAAGGTATTGCCCAAAGCCTCGGAACTGGCAGAGCGGCTGCATTCGTGTCACATCGAACTGAAGGATATTGCCGACGAGGTGGAAAGTTCGCTGGAAGATGTGGACTTCGACCCAGCAGAACTCGACCACATCAATCAGCGTCTGGACCATCTGTACGACCTGGAAAAGAAATACCATGCTGATACGGTGAGCGACCTGATTGTCCTGCGCGACGAGCTGAAAGAGAAGCTGAACGCCATTGAGAATAGCGACGAGGCTCTGGCCGAACTGGAAGCCAAATGTGAATTGCTGAAAGGAAAGACACGACAGCTGGCAGATGCTCTGACAAAGCTGCGCCAACAGGCAGCAAAGAAAATAGAAGACCAACTGCGCCAACGATTGGTACCGCTGGGAATGCCCAATGTGCGTTTTGCGGTGAACATCAGCAAGGGCGAGCTGGGCAAGAGCGGACAGGACAACGTCAGTTTCCTGTTCTCAGCCAACACCTCTACCCCACTCCAACCGGTTTCTCAAGTAGCATCGGGCGGCGAGATTGCTCGTGTGATGCTCTCGTTGAAGGCTATGATCAGCGGTGCCGTGAAACTGCCTACCATCATCTTCGACGAGATAGACACTGGCGTCTCAGGCAAGATTGCCGAGAAGATGGCTGAGATGATGCAGGAGATGGGACATATGGAACGTCAGGTCATCAGCATCACTCACCTGCCTCAGATTGCCGCATTGGGCTCGTACCATTACCGTGTATCAAAGGAAGAAACAGCCAAAGGCACGATGAGCCGCATGGTACAGTTGACGCAGGACGAACGCGTCGGAGAAATAGCCCAGATGCTAAGCGGCAGCGACATCAGCGAAGCGGCCATTCAAAATGCAAAACAACTATTAAAGGTAAAAAAGTAAAAGATTAAAAAGTAAAATATGGAAAAGACAATAACGACAAAGGTACTAAGGATAGTGATGGGGATTATACCCTTTTACCTTTTTACCTTTCTACCTTTATCCGCCCAGAGCCCGTCGTGGGCAAAGAAAGCAGCGCAGGGTGTTTTCACGCTGAAGACATTCAATGCCGATGGACAGCTGATTGGCAGTTCAAATGGATTCTTCACCAGCGAACAGGGCGAGGCCGTCAGCGCGTTTGCTCCCTTCAAAAACGCCTATCGCGCCATCGTCATCGACGCTCAGGGCAAGGAATGGCCTGTGGAAGCGATTATCGGTGCTAACGACATGTACGACGTAGTAAAATTCCAAGTGGCAGTCAAGAAACCCACTGCGCTCACGATTGCCACAACCAGTGCAACAACCGGAGCTACCCTGTGGCTGCTGCCCTATGCTGCCAAGTCTGCTCCCGTCTGCGAACAAGGTACAGTTGCCGAAGCCGAGCAGTTCCAAGACACCTATTCGTACTATACCCTCGACATGAATGCCAGCGAGCAATCGGTTGGTTGTCCCATTCTCAACGACGCTGGCGAGGTGGTAGGCATGTTACAGCCTGCTGCTGGCGAACAGAGCGAGAAAGCTTATGCCGTGAGTGCATCCTTTGCGGCAGACATGAAGGCTAATGGTTTGATTTTCAACGATATTGCGTTACACCAGACACATATTGCCAAAGCAATACCCGACAAGTATGAGGATGCCTTGTTAGCACTCTACATGGCAGCTTCCGTCTTTGGTGTCGACGAGTATAACAACTATATCAATCAGTTCATCAACAAGTTTCCCAACGCCTCTGACGGATATATCTACCGCGCCCGACAAGCTGTCAACAAAGGCGACTTCGCCAGTGCCGATGCCGATATGAAGCAGGCTGTGAAGGTAGCAGACAAGAAAGACGATGCGCACTATCAGTATGCACAGCTCATCTATCAAAAGGAGATGCTACAGGCTGACCAGCCCTATGGGCCTTGGAGTCTTGACCGTGCGTTAGAGGAGTCAAAAGAGGCTTATGCTGAGAGTCCGCAGCCCGTCTATCGCCAGCAACAGGCTCAGATACTGTATGCCCAGAAGAAATACGACGAGGCCTATAACATCTATCTGGAACTGACTAAAAGCGAGCTGCCGGCTGCAGAGATGTACTATGCTGCCGCGCAATGCAAACTGCAACAGGAAGATAAGCGCGGGGCAATGGCCTTGCTCGACAGTGCCGTCAACCAGTTTACGCGGCCTTATATCAAGACAGCAGCGCCCTACCTAAGAGCTCGTGCACAGCTGTCAATGGATATCAGACGTTTCCAACAGGCCATCAACGACATGAACGACGTGGTGGCATTGGTTCCTAACGACCCTGAGCTATGGGCAGAGAAGGCAAGCTACGAACTGCGTGTGAACCTGACAGACCAGGCGCTTGAGAGTGCTCAGGAGTGTCTGCGTCTCGACCCAGAAGGCAGTGACGGCTATCTCATGTCTGGTATTGCCCAATGTCTGAAGGGTGACAAGGAGCAGGGATTGCAGAACCTGCAGAAAGCGAAAGAGCTTGGCAATGACCAAGCTCAGACGTTTATCGAGAAATATTCGAAGTAAGGCCTTCTAGATGATCTAGATATTCTAGATTTTCTAGATGCACTAGAATGGTGCTTCTTCCTGGGAACCATATTCGAATGGTGACTCGCCGCCTGTGGGCTGTTGGTCACCATTTACTTTACTGCCCAGAATCTCACCGTCAGGATTGCCGTTGTTACCCTTATGGCTCAGGCGACCGTCCTCAGGATTCTCAAAACGCGTGAATTCACCTCGGAATGTCAGCAGCACGTCGCCAGTAGCACCTTTACGATGCTTGGCAATAATGATCTGCGCCATACCGTGCAAATCGCGTCCGTTGTCATCCTGATAGATATGGTAATACTCAGGACGATGGACGAACAACACCATATCGGCATCCTGCTCAATGGCTCCAGACTCACGCAGGTCGCTGAGCTGCGGACGCTTTCCCTCCAGTCCCTCACGGCTCTCGACGCCACGATTCAACTGCGACAAGGCAAGAATGGGGATATCCAACTCCTTGGCCAATCCTTTCAGCGAACGCGAAATGGTGCTGACCTCCTCCTGACGCGACGAGAAACGCATTCCGTTGGCATTCATCAGCTGCAGGTAGTCAATCATGATGATCTTCACGCCATGCTCGCGAACCAAACGACGGGCCTTGGTACGCAGTTCGAAGACAGAGAGACCCGGGGTGTCGTCAATGTAAAGCGGAGCACCAAGAAGCGTGTTCACCCGCTTGTCCAATCGTTCCCACTCGTCAGGATGCAACTGTCCGTTGAGAATCTTCGAACCCTGAATCTCGCAGGCATTCGAGATAAGACGGTTCACCAGCTGCACATTCGACATTTCAAGCGAGAAGAAAGCCATCGGAACATTGAAATCGGCTGCAATATTCTTGGCCATCGACAGCGCAAACGATGTTTTACCCATTGCCGGACGTCCGGCAATAATCACGAGGTCGGAGGGTTGCCAACCGGAAGTGATATCGTCGAGCTTATGATAACCCGTAGGCACACCCGTCAGACCGTCCTTGTTGGCAGCAGCTTTCTGGATGACTTCTATGGCATTCTTGATGACGGGGTCGATCTGCGTGTAGTCCTTCTTCATGTTACGCTGACCCAGTTCGAACAGCGAACCCTCAGCCTCCTGCATCAGGTCATCAACATCTATCGTCTCGTCGAAGGCCTTCGTCTGGATGTTGCTCGAAAAAGAAATGAGCTGACGTGCCAGCGATTTCTGAGCGATAATACGGGCATGGTACTCGATATTGGCCGAGGACGCTACTCGTGACGACAATTCTGTCACATAACCCGGGCCTCCGACATCTTCCAGATCACCCTGTTTGGCCAACTGTTCCGTCACCGTCCATACATCAACAGGCGACTCATGCATCGACAATTCGCGGATGGCCGTATAGACCTTCTGGTTGCGCGGCTCGTAAAAACTCTCCGGATAGAGTAATTCACACACGACGGCATAGGCGTCCTTGTCAATCATCAGCGCACCAAGCACAGCACGCTCTATTTCAGTAGCTTGCGGCTGTACGTGAGCAAAGGTATTGTCCACAGGCTGCTGTTTGCGCCTGCGTGTTCCACTCGTATTATTATTCTGTTCTGGCATCGTCTTACAGTTTTCGGACTACAAAGGTACGAATAAGCGAGCGAAAAACCAAAAGATTATTGGAGATTTTTTGTAGAAAGTAGTTGGTTGATTGTCATTTCCTTATGCTGATGCATCACTCGTTCAGCGCTGTCAACATATTCGTTCTTGAATATCTTACGCTTCATCACGTGGTTCACTACCCACTGGATGCGCCCCATGTGCAAATTGCGACTTTGCTGAATATGCTCTTCATCGCCAGGAAGAGGATACAGGCTGAGGATATAGAATGATAGGCAGTCGGGCACTATCATTTCACGCACCATCATGCGACGCTGGTCCTCGGTATAGTTTTCCAGATAGAACGGATAGTCGGTACCCAGATACTTATCAAGGCTGATACCCAGCAAGTGATCACCCACGATAACACTCTGGTCAAACGACCCAACCTGCGTATAGACATGAGGTATCTCCATATTGGGCAATTCTTCCTTCAGACGATTAAAGGCTTCCGACAACTCGTCGTTAATGTCTTCTATGTCGGCATATTGTTCCTGTACGTGAGTAAGCATTTTCTGCAACGTAGAATCTTGGAAGAAGTGCAGAAACTTGGTGTTGATATCCGGATCGTCCACCTTGCCAATCAGCAACATATCCTCAATAAGCATCCGCGTCTGCTTCGGATAGGCAGTATTCATCTGCTGCAGGGCTGCCAAGTCGCCAGTAGACAGATATTGGCTCTCAATACGGTCATAACGGTCAATGGTGATTTCTTCGCTTTCGACATCAACGGTATTGGGCTTCAGCTGCCACTCGCAACCGACGCAGAATACCATCATACATATCAATATGCCGTAGACTTTTTTCACTATGAACGTTATAAAAATGTTAAAAACCGATGCAAAATTACTAAAAAATATTTTAAAAACCAAATTTTAACCTAAAAAAAATAAAAAAAAGTGCATTTTTACTCTCGGTTTGGTTTATTTATGTGAAATTTGCAGTGAACAAACTATCAAAAAGAACATGAATAAGAACATCTTTCTACTCTTGCTGGTCTGCTGTCCATTGACAATGTTGGCCAAGCGCACTATTACCGTCAGCGTCACCAACCCCATGAATATCGCGCGCGCGGACGTACCTATTATTATTGGGTTAGCTCCCTACGGAACCGTCTGCTCAGCGCTAGTCACCCAAAACGGACAGGAAATACCCTGCCAACTGGATGACCTCGACAAGAACGAGACTTTCGACGAGCTATGCTTCCTGGCTGACCTTGACAAGAAGGAGAAAAAGGAATACACCGTCACACTCTTCGACGAGGGCGAGCCGCGACCCTATCCTGCCCGCGTCTATGCCGAGATGCTGTTGGGCAATAGCAAGGACAAGACGCTGAAGAAAAACCAGCAGAACAACTATATCGAGTCTATCACCGCTCGCGGTGATGCGGCCTACACCTACAACATTCAGCATCATCATGGTGTCGACTTCGAGAGTGAGCTCAACGGCATCCGTATCTATTTCGACGAGCGCCAGACACTGGATCTCTATGGTAAGTTCAAGAAACAGCTCGAACTGAAGGAGACGCAGTTCTATACCGATGCCGACCAGAAAGCACGCGGCTATGGCGACGACGTGCTATGGGTGGGACAAACGTTTGGTCTGGGTGCCTTCCGCGGATGGGACGGCCATCAGCCTACGCACGTGCAGCCTGTCAAGACACGTACCCAGCGTGTTATCTCCTATGGTCCACTGCGCACCATTGTCGAGATCATCGACCAAGGCTGGCAGGCTCCTTCAGCCATCAACCATCAGCCATCGGCCATCAACATGACCCTGCGCTACATTCAGTATGCAGGTCATCGCGACACCGACGTGGAAGTGATGTTCAACAAGGACGTCAGCGACTACCGCTTCTCAACAGGTATCATCAATGTCAAAGGCTCCGAGGAGTTCAGCGACAAGAAGGGTTTGCGCGCCTGCTGGGGTACTGACTGGCCAGCCGGCGATACCATCAACTGGAAGCGCGAGACTGTGGGCCTTGCCGTACTGGTGCCTCAGCAGAACATTGTCAGCGAAGAACCTGCCAACAAGGACAACTATACCTTTGTGCTGAAAGTCAACGGTCGTCAGATGAACTACAAGGTGACTTATACATCAGCCAACGAGTCCTTTGGCTATCATTCTGCCAAAGAATGGTTCGACTACCTGAAAGCCTGGCGCAAAGAAGTCGAAAAGCCCGTTATTGTCGAACTGAAACAACAATAACAACCCAACATCTATCGTTCAACTATCAAAGTTGAGAAAAGTGCCTGCGGCCTTTCACGTAATACTGCCAGAGCAATGAGAACCGTCGTTGCTCTGGTATTTCTTTTGCCCGTCGCGAAGCCTGTATTTGCCTCCGATCTTCAGCAAAATCTTTCCGCCAGCGCTTAAAAGCACGACGCGCCTTATAGATGGCTTTGAAATCGCCAACATTCCTTTTCACAATCAGCGTCTCCCATGCGGCCAGATAATCCAGGAACCACCGCCAGTGCATCACGTAATGCAATTCTTCGTCAGGCAGACACTTATAGAGCATCGTCAAGTTATTACGGAAATTGAGGAACGTTTTCATTGGATTTGACTTGGGCAGCGTACCTCCACCAACGTGGTAGACGTACGATTTCGGCAGACAATAAAGTTTGCGCCCACGGATGCGTAGTCGCCAACACAGGTCTATCTCTTCGTTGTGGGCAAAGAAGCGTCCGTCCAGTCCGCCACAGTCCCAATAGTCCTTCGCGCGAATCATCAGAGCGGCACCCGTTGCCCACAATATCTCCGTCGCATAGTCGTACTGGCCGTTGTCCTCCTCCACCGTATCGAACAGGCGTCCGCGACAGAAGGGATAGCCGAAACGGTCCAGGTATCCCCCACTCGCCCCCGCATACTCAAACATATCCTTATTATATATAGAGAGCAGCTTGGGCTGGCAGGCAGCCACCTCTGGATGTACGTCCATAAACTCAATCATAGGTGTTAGCCAGTGGTGTGTCACCTCAATATCCGAGTTCAACAACAGGTAATACTCGGCCTCCACTTGCGCCAACGCTTTGTTATAGCCCTCGGCAAATCCCCAGTTTTTGTCTAAAACAATCAGTCTGCACTCGGGGAAATGGCGTCGCAACAGCTCCAGCGAGTCGTCCGTCGACGCATTGTCAGCCACATACACCGTAGCCTCGTCGCGCGAGTAGTTCAATACCGTGGGCAGATACTGCTCCAACATCTTTGCCCCGTTCCAGTTCAGTATGACGATTGCTACCTTATCCATTATTATCTTTTTACTTTTTTACCTTTAAAGCTGTACCGTCATGATTAAACTCACCCAGCGTCACTTTGATGAGCTGATTGTCGTATTCCTCGCGAGCCTCAGCAGGCGACAGCTCCACACGGATGTAGTTCTTCGTGAATCCGTGCATCGCCCTGCCGCGCGTAGCCTTTTCAAACAATACCTCAGCCTCAAGCCCGATGTGTCGCTCATAAAAGGCGTGCGTTTTCTGCTCCGACAGTTCCAGCAACCGATGGCTGCGTTCCTTTTTATCTTTCTCACTTACCACGTAGGGGATACTCAGTGCCGACGTTCCAGGACGCTCGGAATATGGAAATACATGCAGCTGTGTCACATCGAGACCGTTCAGGAATTCATACGTCTCCTCAAAACACTCTGGTGTCTCACCTCTACAACCCACCATCACGTCCACACCGATAAACGCTTCAGGCATCACCTCCTTGATACGACCAATCTTGTCCGCAAACAACTGACGATCATAGTGGCGGTGCATCAGTTTCAGCACCGTGTCACTTCCGCTCTGCAGGGGAATATGATAGTGAGGCATAAAGGCACGGCTCTGCGCACAGTATTCTATCAACTCATCGCTCAACAGGTCGGGCTCTAGGCTGCTGATGCGGTAGCGCTGAACACCCTCTACCGCGTCCAATGCCTTCACCAGGTCTACAAACTTTTCACCCGTCGTCTTGCCGAAGTCACCGATGTTCACACCCGTCAGCACGATTTCCTTTCCACCCTCGCGAGCAGCCTCCTCGGCTTGCGCCACCAGCGAGGAAATGGTCGGATTCCTCGAAAAGCCACGAGCATAGGGTATCGTACAGTACGTGCAGAAATAGTCGCAACCATCCTGCACCTTCAGGAAGTATCGCGTCCTGTTACCTCGCGAACACGACGGCGCAAAGGTCTTGATGTCCTTCGTCTTCTCCGTTCTGTAGGTCGCGATTGTATTGCGACTTACAAAAGCCTCCGATAAGAACTGCACCAAGTCCGCCTTTTCGTTCGAACCCAACACCAGGTCTACGCCCTCTATCTTGCTCACGCGCTCAGGCTCCAGCTGGGCGTAACAACCCGTCACCACCACAAACGCCCCAGGATTCTCCCTCACCAGTCGATGTATCGCCTGCCGACATTTCTTTTCGGCCACGTCCGTCACCGAACAGGTATTAATCAAGCAGATGTCCGCTTGCTCGTCTTTCCTTGCAGTCACAACGCCCAGCTCGCCAAGCAACTTGCCAAAAGTCGACGTTTCTGAGAAGTTCAACTTACATCCCAGCGTGAAATATTTTGCCCGTTTGCCCTGAAAGGCCGAAGAATCTATCATATATAATTATGTGTCTCGTTTTGATGTGGCAAAGGTACACAAAAAAATGCACTTTTTGCCATTTTTTAGCATTTTTTCGGTTAAGGGTAATTTTTACACGAAATTTAACATTTCGTAAGTTGTTGATTTACAGATGTTTGTAAAAAAGTTACAAAAATAGCCTAAAAAAAAACAAAAAAAACGATACGTCGTAACAAAAAAATGCCTAACTTTGCAGCGTTTTAATAAACAAATGATTGTTTTACAGATTTAAAA
>JAEEGL016048533.1_pt1 | contig 11165 bp, 4 predicted proteins | sample 9134231 | NCBI WGS metagenome assembly JAEEGL01 (sample SAMN16246548, study PRJNA631951) | gut metagenome | biome: gut microbiome; feature: rumen; material: fiber-attached | host: Bos | place: Iran: Karaj | collected 2018-10
AAGGCTTGGAAATCCACTGAATGCTAAAGGCGGTGATTCGCAGGCAGCAAACACAAAATATTATACGGTAAATATAGACAGAAGAAATCCTAACAACACTATAACTCAGTACATTGGATATCCGTCATTAAAGGATGGGACTCAGGTAACGGTAAGCTTTTATTCCTATAAAAATAGTGGTGGCTGGGCGGATCCTACAACAGTTACGGTAAATGGTGAAACCTTTGATTACAAGGATGAGCTTGACACATCAGGAGTACAAAAATTAACGAAGACCTTTACCATAAATGGAAATACAACAATCCTGATAAGAGATTCCTGGTCGGTTGTGAATAATTCTTCATCGACAATTAAAGCTTCGTATTCTTCTCCTGATGAAGCGCTTCGCGTAACCAAAGATTCTGCCAGCTCAGGTGGGGCAAGAGTCGGAGCGCAGGATGTAGGATTTGATAAGGAAGTTACCATAACGGAAGCTGATAACTGGACTCTTAATCTTACAGGGCTTGACAGATATTATACAGATGCATCGGGTATAACATACGAATGGCTCTACTACGTATCCGAAGTGGCAAGCGTTTATTACACAGCCAGCTATTCGGAGAACAATGCAGAAGGTATAAGCAGTGGAACCATAACAATTACAAATACCAGAAATGAAGTAGAAGCCTACGCTCTGCCATCCACCGGAGGTACCGGAAGGATACCATTTACAATAGGCGGACTTGCACTTGCAACCTTTGCGCTTATTGGCGAGGAATATGTAAGGAGGAAACGGAGAAAAGGTAAATAATACTGTTTTCCATATAAAGACAAATAAATATTGAATCCTTTGGAAACGCAGTAAAAATGCGTTTCCAGAGGCTTTGAAAAAAAGTTCAAAACTTGCATCTTAACTATTGATTTTTATTTTCAGCTAGTCTATTATAGTCTTGCTGTAAAAATCAAATATAGTTAAGTGAAGAATTTCAGGGCAAAACTACCGCAAGGTAGTGACGCAAAGCTAGAGGGTCTGTTCGTGGGGGATAGACAGCCAGTTGCTGGTGCGCTTAGTAGTATTTAAGGAAGCGCATCAATTATATTCTTTTGATGCTAAGCCTTGTTTGAACTCAAACGGGCTATTTTTTTGCCTAAAAATACCAAGGTTCTTGTTAATAATAGTACGAGGGGACTATTCTTAAACGTTTCATGTGGGGATGAATTGAAGGAGATTCATGGCACAGAAAGAACTTAGAAAACTAAATAGAAAAGAACTCCTGCAGATGCTTGTTGAGTTTTCTGAAGAGGCTGAAGCCATCAGAGCTCATGAAAAGGAGATGCAGGCACAATTCGAGAGGGAACGGGAACAGCTCCTTCAGCAGATGGCTGATGAGAGAGCGGATCTTCTTGCTAAGTTTGATGCTGAAAAAGCAGAAATGCGTGAGAAATTCACACAGCAAAAGGCAGAAATACAGGCACAGCACGCAAGGGAGAAGGCTGCTTATATGCAGCAGGCTGCCATGGAGAGAGCGGCGCTTCTTAATGGCTTTAATGAAGAAAAAGCTGAGATGCGTGAGAAGTTTAACGAGCAAAAGGCAAAAGCTGAGGCACTTTTCCAAAAGGATATTACAGGTCTCAGGGCAAGACATGAGAGAGAATTCAAGGGCTTTCATGCAAGACTTGAGAGGGAAAGGGATGCCCTGCACGCTGAAGAAGAGAAAAAGCTCGAACAGATTGAGAATGCAGGTACGCTTGCAGAAGCGATACTTTCTATAAATGGGTTCTTCGAAGCTGCACAGAAGGCAGCAGTTCAATACGAAGAAACACTTAAAAAGATAGAGGCTATGAAAATTGCTGAAGCCGAGAGAGGCTTTAAGCCTGAGGATAAGGGCGAATCCGAAGAGATGCTGAAGATCAAGAAGCTCTCAGGCGGACTTAAGAAGACCGGAACCAGGAAAAAGACAGTAACTGCCTGGGATGTATCGGAAGATGAGGCAATGGAAGAGCCGCAGACAGAAGTAACAGAAGAGTCACAGGTAGAGGCTACAGAAGAGCCGACTTTAGAAGAAAAGACAGAAACAGTACAGGCAGTTGAAGAAGAAAAGCCTGCAGAAGTGACAGAAGTACCGGCAGAAGTAGCTGTGGAAGAGAAGACAGAAGAAGTAGCAGAGGAAAAGCCTGCAAAGAGGATCAGAAAGACAACAACTACGAAGAAGGCAGCTACAACCAAGAAAGCAACTACTACAAAGAAGGCTACAACCAAAAAAGCAACAACTGCAAAGAAGACAGCAAAGACTAAGGAAACTGAGACTGAAAAGAAAACTACAACAACCAGAAAACGTACCACCAAGAAAGCTGTAGAAGACAGTGATAATGTGGAAATAGAGGGAACTGCAGTCTAAAGCTTAATATCAGATACATAAAAAACTGATATTGTCAAGTACGGATTATGAATGAAAATGTTCATATTTCGTGTCCAAACAATACAAGATATCACTTATAATATGAGAGCTGCGCGTTTTAAATTCGATAGCTGTAATTTAACAAACTATTGAAATGCGCTCAAATAAAGGGGTTTGAATCATGGAAGAAAAGCAAATTCCATCCAAGGAAGCTCCAAAGGAACAACTAAATAGACCGTCGCTTGATGAACTGAGAAAAGAGCTAAAACGAGAATACAGAAAACACGACTACAAGAGAACACTTAGAAATACCATAGTGGTAATCATAGTCGTGGCCGCTGTCTCAGTGCTGATATCGAGCTTTTTTATCACAGTGCTCAAGGTTACGGGTGACAGTATGACACCCACTCTTGAGACAGGACAGATAGTAATAGCTAATAACTATTCGGAGTTCGAAGCAGGAGAGCTAATCGCTTTTTACTATAACAACAAGGTTTTGGTAAAGCGAGTTGTAGGTTCTCCAGGAGACTGGATTAACATTGACGAGTCAGGAAAGGTTTTTGTTAACGGCGTAGAGCTGGATGAACCTTACATATCTGACCCGAGTCAATATGCTGCAGGCATGGGAGAAGGCGATAAGATTGAATTTCCGTATCAGGTTCCGGACAAGAGATATTTTGTTCTGGGTGACCACAGATCGGTTTCAATTGATTCGAGATCAACTACTGTAGGTTGTGTATCTGCAGAGCAGCTGATCGGCGGAGTATTCTTCAGACTTTACCCGTTTAAAGATTTTGGGGGAATCGAGAGTAAAGTCAGCACCGGAACTGAAAGTATGGAAGAACCGGATTTACAGTAAAATTGGGCGGAGAAAAGTATAAGGGAAAGAAAAGGAATGAGGAAATTAGATAACAAACGTATAGAGGAATATTTAAAGAAGCACGTTTCCTTGAAGAAATGGGTATCAATTATGCTTGTTGTTGCACTTCTGGTTACAACAGCAACCATGTATTCATTGAATAAGTCTGCAAACGCTTTGTCAGGTGATGAAGCTGAAGACGTGGGAATGGTGCTCGAGGGCGATAACATTGAGGAACTTGCTTCCGGCAATGTTGAATCCGGAGATACAGACTCTATACAGGATTCTGAAGAAAGTGAAAGCACTGAAGGCTCTGAAGAGGAAAGTTCTGAGTCAGAGAACACAGAATCAGAGAACTCAGAGAATTCTGAAACTGAAAACGCTGAATCAGAAAACTCTGAGACTCAGAATTCCGGATCAGAGAATTCAGAGGAATCTGCTAATGCAGAAGCTACTTCAGAAGAATCTAATAGTGGAGAAGCATCAACAGAAGAGTCAGTTGAGAATAACACAGAATCTACAGAGGCAAATGCTGAGAACGCTAATTCAGAAGAAGGTGCCACAGACCAGACTACTACAGGTGAGACAACAGATGTTGCAGATGCTTCTACAGAAAACTCTTCAGAAGACGATGAAAATACAGATGCTGCTACTAAAGGTGATTCCAAGAAGGATAGCAACGAAGTAGAGCTCACAGAGGATGTTGTTCTTACAGTTTCCTATGTAACAGAGGACGGCGAGAAGATCGCTGATGAAAAGGAAATCAATCTTTCCGAGAGCCTTGACTTTACAACAGAGGCTCCCAAGCAGGAAGGTTATGAGTTTAAGAAGGCTGAGATCGATGGAGTTGAAATCAACAAGATCACAGCTAAGCAGGATGCTAACGGACATAAATATTACGAAGTAACTGTAGGCAAGAGCGTTACAGAATCAGAAGAAACTACTTCCAATGAAAACGCTGTTGATGGTGAGTTCACAGATAGAAGTGCAACAGATGAGACACTTTCTGAGAGCACAACTTCTGAGGAAACAGCTGCAGAAAGCACAAGTTCTGAAGGTGAGACTTCAGAGAATACAGCAGAGGAGTTAACTTCAGAAGATAGTTCTTCTAGTGATGCATCTTCTTCAGACAGCTCCTCAAGCGAGACTTCATCTGAGGATAGTGCTTCAAGCGATACAGTTTCAGAAGAAAACGCTTCAAATGAAACAACAGAAGAGACTTCTTCCAGCGTTTCCTTAACTGAGGCAGCTGAAGGTGATGTTGTTGTAATTAAGGAAAACAAGACAGTAGTTCTTACATATGCTATAGATGCACAGAGTGATATCACACTTACAGCTAAGTATGTGGATAAAGATGGAAAAGACATTAAGGATTCAGAAGAACTTAAGATTACAGCAGAGACAGAACTCAAAAATGCTGAATCTATACTTGTAGAGGGATATTTTTATCTGAATGCAAGTGTTGGTGAGCAGAAGATTACAAAAATCACTCCTGTTTTTGAAGATGAGTCATCTGACAGTGAAGAGACTTCTAAAAAGATTAAAGAGTATACGGTTTCAATAGTAAATGGTGAAGATATAACTATTACTGAGAATACAGAAATCGTACTTACTTATGTTAAGGCAACAGAAGAAACTGTCTTTAATTATAGTGATGATAAAGTGATCGTTAAGGCTGAAGCTTCTGCAAAAGGACTTTTCCCTGAGGGAGTTGAACTTAAAGTTACTGAGATTACATCAAAGACAGATAACTATAATTATGATGCGTACATGAACGCTCTTAATGACAACGCTGAGGCTATCGCTAAAGATGCCGGACTGGAGAATTCAAACGAGTATACAGAGGACAATACCCTTATGTATGATATTGCCTTCATGTATGATGGAAAAGAAATTCAGCCTAAAGAAGGTTCAGTAAACGTCAGCATTGAATTTAAGGGTAATCAGTTGTCTGAAGAACTTTCAGCATCTGAAAAGGAAGATGTTACAGTAATTCACCTTCCTATTAAAGAGGAAGTGAAAGAAGCATCTGAAGTAGAGAGTACTGAACAGGCAACACAGATTACAGCTGAGGATATAGAAGTAAAGACACTGAAAGAGGCAACAGCCGAAGTTGGTAATGACGAGAAGGTTGAGTTCAGTGAAGATAACTTTTCAATTTATGCTGTAACAGTATATCAGTCTCATGCTACAGGAAAAGATACTTATGAGACAGTACTTGGTGATGCAGTTAATTTTGGAATTGTTACTGATAATATTTATGTAAATGAATCTCAGACTAACTTTGCAGCCAAGAATGTTTATCCGGGAGCACAGACAGGTAATAACCTTACAAATCCCATGGAACAAACTTTTATAGCAGCTCAGATTGTTTGTGAAGGTGATGCCAAGCTGCATATAAAGGAAGAAACAGCGTATTTCATAGTACCGGAAGCATATAAAGACAAACTTGTACATGATGGCGGAGCTGATAGATTAAAGCTCGATACAGCATATACCAGTGAACAGCTTGAGACTATGGTTGGTGATATGCTCAAGTATACCAGAGAAGCATCAAAAGATCTGGCTAAAAGAGCTACTTCAAAGGATACGTCATCTGCTACCGGTAGCCTTACCCTGGTTAAGGATAAGACTGAAAGTTCTAAATGGATGATTGACACCACAGGTAAGGACTTTAGTGATGATGGTACTTTTTACGTTGAAATAAGTGAAAAGGATCTTACAGATAAGTTAGATCAAAGTGATAAACTACATATTTATAAGAAGAAAAACCAGACAATAGTATTTAATGTTACTGCAGGATCAGAAATAAGTCTGCAAAAGTATCGAATCAGTATTGATGGAAGTGCACTTCTGGATCCTGATAGTATTACTGATCAGGTTAATTCTGAATATAATGCAAGAATAGCAGAGACAATTATTTGGAATTTCGAAAATGCGACAAAAGTAACAAATGTCGGACCAACAGTTGGGGTATTTATTTCAGGACAGTCAGATGCTGAATGGGTTAATGATTCAAGATGTGGAGGTTGGATTGCATTCCCGACAGTAAGAATAGGAGACGGTGAATTCCACAATATATATAACAAGATTAAGCAGATAAGTGGAACAGCCCAGTTCCAGGCATATAAGACAATAGATGGTCAGAATGCCGATAAGACAGGATTCAAATTCACATTATACAAAAAGGATAGTAGTGCTGCTGATGGATGGACTGCTATTCAGACTGTTGGAAATGATGAAGAAACGCCTCATAATATAATATTTGATTCAATTACTTTTGGTGATAGCACAACAATCAATGAAGCCAATTATCAATATGTTTCGAAGTCTCAGGTTGGCGCAAGTCAGGATTTTGTTTATAAGATTGTCGAGAGTGCCGGAGCAACTGATGATAAGGGAAATGCGTATACAGCTGACACAAAAGTCTATTATGCAAAGGTAACTGCTTCTGTATGTAAGCAGAACAACGTGACAAGCTCAATCTATATAAAGGTAAGTGCACCTGCTTATTACAATGATGAACAATGTAGTCAGGCGTATAATGGAATACCGGTATTTAATAACACTACTAAATCAGGAAGTGTTGGAATAGCTCTTTATAAATACTTAAATAATGAAGATCCTGGAGAACACGAGTTTTCATTTACAGTAAGAGCTCTTAAAAGTGATAACACACTTGAGACACTTACAAATAATCTTAAAAATGTAGGAAAAAATATTTCATTTGCATTTGATTACAATTCTGGTTATTTTCATCATTATGATGTTAGTAAGAAGACATATGATGAAAGACTATATCTGGTAATAACAGAGAATGATATAGCGAATAGTTCTTCATCAGTATCGGCAACAAAAGATGACAGCTACATTTTTGTAAGAATAGATGATGCCGGAACAAGCAAACAGAAGATATATTACTATAAAACAAATAAAGATAATGGTTTTGCTTCCAGATTAGAAGACCCAGGTTACTCTAATAAATTAAGTTATTTTCAGGCGATATGTAATGGTACTTCTAAACTTGCAATAAGTGCAGAGGATGCTGCTTTCTACAATGTTGGAGGCGGTGATCTCAGAATCCACAAGATGGTAGTAAACGACTGGGGGTCTGAGTATGTAACTGGTATCGTAAAATCTGTTACTGGCGAAACTAAGATTGACAATAAGCTTACTTTCAGAATTACTAATAACGGAACAGGCAATTATATTGTATTTAACGGATTTGGTCGTAATGCCGGAGATACAAGTATTGCTACAGAGTATGACGAAAAGCATAACGTTGTTAAGGAATATACAGTTTACTACAATGCCAATGCGCAGTGGACTGTTAAAGGAATTCCATCCGGAACTTATACAGTAGAAGAAGTTGGTGATGGTGTAACCTTTACCTATGATCCGAAAACAAATACAAGCACAGTGGATGAGACTGTTAATTTGTCTCGAGTTACTACATATTCTGTTACAGAGGATGATGAAGATACAAACAGCTGGGGAGGATATGGCGGTCAGAACTGGAGAAAACTTTTTGCATGTGATGTTCCGAATCATAGCTATCTTGCCCCCGAAAATGTAAAGGTAGGAAGTACGGAAGTTAAGAATACATCACATACTCAGACTGTGCAGGTTTCAAACTTCTATAGTGTTCCTCTTGGACCTATACAGATTACCAAGAACTTCTCAGGTGGAGAGTGGAAATCTGATATGGCATTTACCTTCAAAATAGAAGGAATTGGCTATACTGCAAGAGATTCTGAAGGCAAGGGAGTAAAACTCAGTAAGCAGCCTATGCCACAAGCGAAAGGATCAACAGAAGTAGTTGATACTGTGACTGTAACAGGGGCAGATGCAACAGATAATACTGCGATTGCTTCATTTGAGTCTATTCCGTACAGATATGAGGGTACATACTATTATAAGATTACCGAGCAGGCAGATTCTCCAATAAGTGGTGTGAAATATGATGATTCTGTTTACTATGTCAAGGTTGAAGTAAAGAAGAAGAATACAACATTCAAAAAATTATATTCATATGATAATAATAAGCATTCATTATATGTAGAGGGTGGAAGCAAATCCACAACGACTAAAGATGAGGAAGTGTTCTACTACTTAGGAGCTGATATAACCTACTCAGACGATAAGAATTTTGGTAATGTGCTAGCAAAATATGAATTGTATCTGGATAAGGATCCTAATACAGGAACGCCGATTGAGAATGAATATAAAGCTAGGTTGATTGAAGGTAAATCAGAAGATGTATGTTTTAATAACTACATTTTCGGAAACTTAACTGTTAAAAAGATATGGCGTGATGTAAAACTCGCTGATGATTCGAAGAACCATACTGAACTTACACTATATATATGGCAAAGACAGCATATTGGCGAAACATATACTGATTGGGTTATTTATGGCACAACACAACTTAGTGGAGAAAATAATTGGACACAGACAGTTGATGGACTTCCGCTTAGGGATTCGAAGGGTACCTTTGAGTATCTTGTTAAGGAGCCTGATAATTATAATTCTACACATTTGGTTTCGTATAAATATAATGGCGTGGAAGTAGTTCAAAATGATCAGACTTCTGAGGTTGTTATAGGTAATGATACAGTCAACGATCCTGGTTATGTTATGACTGCAAACAACTTAAATTATGGTGAAGTAGTTATCACAAATACAGCTCTTAGCGAGTATGCGCTTCCATCAACAGGAGGAAATGGTACATGGCCATTTGCTGCAGCAGGAGCTGGAATGGTAATAATATCCATTCTGGGAAGCCTATATTTTGGCAAAAAAAGAAAAAGCTAATACTCAAGGTTTAAGATGCCACTGGCATTTTAACAAAGGTGCTCATTTGCATCGCATATAATTAAAGAAGAGAAACTAAAAACGTCTAAAACGGACAAGATTCAAACAAAAAGGAGAGAGGGTTAAATGAAAGGACTCAAGAAAATTTTAACTGGAATCCTTGCGGGTGCCATGGCACTTTCCATGACACTTTCAGCAGGATCCGCAATGAAAGCTGAGGCAGCTGATCAAACAATTACAGTAAATGGTGCCGTAGAAAACGAGAAGTATAATATTTACAGGATGCTTGATCTTGATGTAGCGAATCTTAATGATACTACAAAAGCTGACGCTTATATGTACACAATAAATGATAAGTGGAAAGCTTTCTGGACAGGTGATGGTGCCGGTGCTGCTTATGTTGACACAAATACTGTTGGTACTAAAACATATGTGTCATGGAAAGATGGCAAGGACACTGAGGCTGAGATGGAAGCTTTTGGCAAGCTTGCAGCTACATATGCGGCCGGAGTTGATGCAGATTATGCTGAAATCGTTGTTGGGACTAACAAAACAGCGTCTTGGGCAAACATTAGTAATGGTTATTATCTGGTTACATCAACACTTGGTTCGGCAGTAGCTATTGCGTCAACTCCTGCAAATAGCAATAACCTGATTAATGAGAAAAACCAGGGAAACACAACAGAAAAGAAGGTTAAAGAAGGCAATGACTATGTCGATTCAAATGATGGAGCCATTGGTGACACTGTTGAATTCCGTTCAAAGGTAACAATTGCTAAGAATTCAGTTAACGTTGTTTACCATGATACAATGACAAATGGTCTTACCTGGACTGGTGATGGTGATGTGAAAGTTTATAAAGACGAAGCTCTTACAGCAGAGCTTGAAGCAGCAAACTATACAGTTGCTGCTGGAAGTGATGGTGAAACATTCACAGTTGCTTTTGATAAAGAGTATCTTGATGGAATCAGTGAGGCAAGTGTTAATCTTTATATTTACTATAAAGCAACAATCAACAGTGAAGCAGTTGTAGAAACAGCAGACACGAACACTCCTAAGATTACATGGGGTAATAATGGAAAGTATGAAGGAGCTCCAACAAGCACCTATACACGTTCATTCAAAATCTTGAAATATAACGCAGCAGATAGTCAAAAGAATCCCCTTGCAGGCGCTAAGTTCAAGCTTTATACATCAGAGACAGAGGGGACTCCATTAAAGCTTGCTACGAATGAAACTGGTACAATTTACAGAGTATATGTTGTAGGTGAAACTCTTCCTTCAGGATTTACAGCTACAGAGGATGACGAGATTGTAACTCTTAGTTCTGGTGAAATTACTGTAGAGGGCGTTGATTCTGTTAACTATTATCTTGAAGAGACAGAGGCTCCTACTGGTTTCAATAAACTTACTGAGCGTTTTGTTGTTAGAGTAGATACAAATAATGCATTTAAAGCAGAAATCCCTAATGGATCAGGTGCAACACTTCCTTCAACAGGTGGTATTGGTACAACAATTTTCTACATCATTGGTGGACTTCTTATCGTAGCTGCTGTTGTATTCTTCGTTGTACGCAGAAAGAGCGATGCTGAATAATTCATTATTCACAATTCATTTATAGGTAGAGATTTTTACAAAATATAATTACTGAAATATTGAATCTTGTTTCTGTAGACAATATATAGAAACATGCTGGTGTTTCGGGGCAGGCTCATTCGCCTGCTCCGGGCACAGATTTTCAGGATATTTGTTTGGGAACACTATTTTACTTACGTTTAACGGGTGGATATTTAAATGAAGAGTAAGGGATTTGCAAAGCAATTACCAAACCTCATATTTGCCGCGATTTTTATTGTAGGCCTTGGTATTTTTCTGTATCCGTCTGTTAGTAACTATATAAATACCAAAAATCAAAGTAGAGCGATATCAACTTACGATGAAGCTTTGGCACAATTAGCTGAAGAAGATTACGAGAAAATATGGAAAGCTGCTACTGAGTATAATGAGAAGCTTGCTTCCAGAGGTATGAATTTCAACCTCTCGGATGAAGAACTAGCAGAGTATCATGCAACACTTGATCCCACCGGAACCGGAGTAATGGGACATATTGAAAT
>JAEEGL016809525.1_pt1 | contig 11165 bp, 8 predicted proteins | sample 9134231 | NCBI WGS metagenome assembly JAEEGL01 (sample SAMN16246548, study PRJNA631951) | gut metagenome | biome: gut microbiome; feature: rumen; material: fiber-attached | host: Bos | place: Iran: Karaj | collected 2018-10
CCTTTTGTGGAAGGAATTATATCGGAATACTTTTCATCAATAGAAACCGCATCTTTTAAAGCTCTTGCAAAAGACTTAAATATAGCTTCTATTATATGATGTGTATCATATCCGTCTAACATTTTTATATGAATTGTAATTTGTGCAGCCTGCGCGAAGCTGGAGAAAAAGTGAGGAAGAATAACCGTTTCAAAATCAGAAGTTCTTTCATCTCTCACTTCTGCTGTAACTTTAGAAAATATTCTGCCTGAAATATCAACAACACTTAATACCAGAGCTTCATCCATAGGTAATATTTTTTCGCCATATCTTTTTATGCCTTTTTTATTTCCGAGAGCCTCAAATAATGCACTTCCAAGTGTTATAGCCACATCTTCAACAATATGATGATTGTCATTATCGTGAGAAACAACATTAATATCCAAATCAAATCCCGAATGATGCGCAAATTGTTCAAGCATATGGTCAAAAAATTTAATGCCTGTACTTATTGCATATCTGCCCGAACCATCGAGTTCCAGTCTGACTGAAACTTCTGTTTCTGATGTTTTTCTAACTTTAGCACACTGTCTCATTTCTATGCTCCAATATTAAGTTAATGTCTTTTACGGAATTAATTATAAATTCTGCTCCTTCTTTTTTTAAATCATCTATTAATTTTTGTGATTTATCTTGTGGCGGCAGAGTACCAACAGGAATGTAATTTGCACTTTTAGCTGCAATTATATCATCTTTTGTATCGCCAAAATAATATAACTTATCGGCAATTACCATATCTTTCATTAAATTCAGACCAAATGCATCAGGTTTACCTTTTCCGTGAGGAATATCATCCGTAGTAATAATAGGATAAAATAAATCATCAGCATCAAACTTCTTTAATGCAAACATTGCCTCTTTTTTTAATCTTCCGGTAAAAATCGATAAATTATAATTTTTTGAAAGTTCAATAAGAATATCTTTATCAAATAACGGTTGTTCATTATTTATTAAACCATTACCGTCATTCCAATATATTTTTTGAAAGACTTCAACTATTTGTTCATACGAAACATCATAGCCTGCTTTTTCAAGTAAAAATTTAGTTAAATCCCAATCATTATTTAAACCGCCCAGATTTTTTGCGGTTTGAATATCCTCTTGTGATATTGGTTTTCCTGTAAAATGATTATAAGTTTTTTCTATAGTTACCCTATATGAATTTCTTGCATCTATAAGTACTCCATCCATATCAAAAACAAGAGCGGGTTTAATTTTTAAAACGGATTTAAGTTTATCGGCACCTTTTACTGTAGGAATAGTTATTCTTAAACAGCCTTCAAGAAGAGAACCTTTTTTAAATAATTTAACGCTTATTCCTCCTTTTTTGAGTTTATTATATACAAACTCCGCCTTATTTTTGAAATCGACCAGTAAGAAATTTGCTTTTGATTCGTATACTTTTGCACCTATAGAAGTAAAAAATCCGGATAAATCAACTTTTGTATTATCAATTTCAACTTTGATTTTATTGAAATAATCCACATCATCAAGGGCGGCAATACCTGCTGCCATAGCAAAAGTATTTACGCTAAACGGACTTACAACTTTTTTCAAATTTAGTACATTTTCTGCATTTGTAATAATATATCCGAGTCTTAAACCGGCAAGCGCAAAATCTTTTGAAAAAGAACGAGTTATAAATACATTATCATATTCGTTTATATATTTTTTGTATGATGTACCAAAGTAATTTGCATAAGTTTCATCTATTATTACAACTTTATCTTTGGACTTTTGAAGTATTTTATCCAAATCATTTTCTTCAATAACACTGCCCGTCGGATTATTAGGTGATGCAATATAAATGATTTTTATTAAGTTATCATTTAATTTTTCAATAAAATCAGAAACAGGAAATACCCATTTTTCTCTAAACGGTACTTTAATAATTTCTCCGCCCTGAATTTGGGTATAGATATTAGGCATTTCAAAAGAACAATCTAAGGTTAAAAGTTTTTCGCCTTTTTCCAAATATGTTTGAATAATACTTTGAATAGCTTCATCAGCACCGTTTGTTACTTTTATATTATCAATATTTACGCCGTTATAATCCGCTATTTTTTGAGAAAGTTCGCCATAAAACGGATAAAAACTGATATTTTTAGCATAGCAATTTTTTAAAGTTTCTATAACTTTAGGCGAAGGACCGTAGTTATTTTCATTGCTGTCAATTTTAATATCCCATTGTTTTTCATACATTGGGACAAAATATCCGTTCATTTGCTCAACTGATTTTTTAGGTTTTACCATACAGCACCTATTTTACATAGAAATCAGCATTAACATTAACCCTGATTTTTACTTTTCCTGCTTCAATCGGAGTTGGTTCTATTGCAGCCTCACTATCTGCAAGAGCCATTGATTTTGCATAAAATCTTCCGTTAGAAACATACGAATCTGTATTACAAGAAACATTAAGCATTTTCAAACCGTCTAAAGAAGTACCTGCCGCAATTGCAAGTTCTGAAGCAGTACTTTTTAAATCCTTAACCATAGAAGGATAAATTTCTTTACATATAGATTTTTCATTTTGAAGAGTATAACTTAAATTATCCGTTCTGTTTGCACCGTTTGAAATTGCAGTATCAATAAAGTTAGCAACTTTAGTAATATCTTTTGTTTCAACTCTGACTGAATTAACAGCCAAATAATTTTTTATGGTTCTTTTTCCTGTAGATGAAGTCGAATATACCGGTCTAACGGAAAAATTAGTTGTTTTAATGGTATCTGTTTGAGCTGATGAAATTGCTTTTAATGCTTTAATTATTTTATTTGAAGTTTCGTTATTTTCTGCAACAGCTTTTTTTGCTTCATTTGCCGTATTTTCAACCGCAAAAGTAATTGTTGCAAGATTCGGTTCTATTTCTTTAACTAAAGAATTATTCAAAGAAATAATTCCGGCATCTTTTTTCGATTCAGAAACAGCAGCATAAGTATATGATGCTGTTTGAGATAATAGTGTAAAAACAGTTAATAAAATTATTAATTTTTTCATTTTTCTATACTTTCTATTTTGTAGAATTTTCTACTTCTTCCTGACTATTCTCTTTATTAACGGTTGAAGTTTCCGTAATATTTTCTTCAACTTTCATAGCAGCTTTTTCTTTTAATTCTCTTGTAATTCTTTCAATATCACTCTTTATTCTGTCTTCAGAAGCTTTTGCCCTATTCATAACATCGGACATTTGTTCCGGTGTAAGCCCCTGATATGAGCCAAAACCTATTAACATATGTCTGTTATTCAGCGCATACAAAGATAATGCAATAATTGCCCATAACATAATTCCTTGAATAAGATTCATATTTGCAAGGCTTAATGTTTCTGCAGCATAATTATTCCATAATGTCATACATAGCCAGCCGGGAGAAATTATAAAACCCGCAATAAGTCCAAGAACGAGAAATATTGCCATTAGCATTCCTCTGATACCGTTTATAGTAATAACCCTAAAATTTTTATTCATTTCAAATTCCTTCGGATAATTTTATAAAATCCTCTTCATTAAGTATTATAACACCTAAAGAGGAAGCTTTGTCAAATTTTGAACCCGGGTTTTCTCCGGCCAGTACATAAGATGTTTTTTTGCTGACACTTGATGATGTTTTACCTCCCAACTGCTTAATTCTTTCTTCAAAAACAGTTCTTGGCTGTGATAAAGTACCTGTAATAACAAATGTTTTTCCGCTGAATATATCTGATATTTTTTGAACAGCAGTTCCTTGAGGTTTAACACCGTATTTTTCAAGTTTATCAAGTATTGTTTTGTTATAATCATTATTAAAGAAATCAACAATACTTTTAGCCGCTTTATCTCCTATCCCGTCGATTTTAACCAAATCTTCAGCAGATGCTGACTTTATGGCTTCTAACGTAGGATATTCATTTGCAATCAAATCAGCTGTTTCTTTTCCTATAAGTTTTATACTTAGAGCAGTTAAAAATTTTGTCATAGAAGGATTTTTTGAGTTTTGTATTGCATTATATAAATTATCTGCGGATTTTTCTTTTATTAAATCAATAGTCATAAAATCTTCAATTGTAAGTTTATACAAATCCGCAAAATCGTTTATCAAATGTTTTTCCCACAATTTATCAACAATTGAACCGCCGACGCCATCTATGTCCATGGCTTCTTTAGAAGCCCAGTATTCTATTTTCCCTTTAATTTGGTCAGGGCAATTCAAACTATTCGGACAATACAGTGCAACTTCACCTTCCGGTTTTATTAAAGGAGTGTGGCAGCAAGGGCATTCAACAGGAGGATTATACACACCGAAATCCTCATCTTCTTTTTTTCTTATGACTTTAGGAATAATTTCAGCCGCTTTTTTAATTAATACACTATTGTTTATATTAATTCTTAAGCGCTGAATTTCATCAAAATTATGAAGACTGGCACGCTTTACAACCGTACCTGCGAGTTGAACCGGTTCCAATATTGCAACAGGAGTTACGGCACCTGTCTTTCCGACACTCAATTCTACATCAAGGAGTTTTGTCCATACCTCTTCCGGCGGGAACTTAAATGCAGTTGCCCATTTTGGTGCACGAGAAGTATATCCGAGTTCATTTTGTTTGGAAATATCATTTATTTTAATTACCATTCCGTCAGTAGCATAGTTTAAATTAAATCTTTCCGTTTCCCACTTTTCGCACAATTCAATAACGGGATTTATGCCTTTAACCAATTTATGATTAGGATTAACATCAAAGCCGAGTTCTTTTAATAAATCCAACGACTGTTTATGTGTATCAAATTCTTTTGAATCGGGAGTAATTGCGGTATAAGCGAAAAAATGCAAATCCCTTTTAGCGGTAATTGAAGGGTCTAACTGTCTCAAAGAACCTGCTGCAGCATTTCTGGGATTAGCAAATTCTTTAAGACCTGCTGCAATATTTTCTTCATTTAAATGTTCAAATGAAGATACCGGCATATATACTTCACCTCTTACCTCTATATTTAAAGGTTTAGTGAGCTTTTGAGGAATACTTGAAATCGATTTAATATTTTCTGTAATATTTTCACCTATAACACCGTTCCCTCTTGTCGCACCTAATTTTAATATTCCGTTTTCATAAGAAAGCGCACAAGATAGCCCGTCTATTTTCAGTTCAACAACCAATCCCAAATCCGATTCATTCGGATATTCTTTTTTTACTCTTTCATACCATTTTCTTAAATCATCGTAATTATTAGAATTATCAAGGCTATATAATCTGTATTTATGAGTAATTTCTTTAAAACCTTGTTCGATAAAATCACCGACTTTGAGCGTCGGACTGTCTTCCGTTCTTAAAATAGGATATTCAGCCTCAAGTTTTTTGAGTTCTCTGAATAATTCATCATATTCAAAATCTGTAATTTTGGGGTTATCATACACATAATATGCTTCATTATTCTCTTTAATAATTGCTTTTAATTCTTCAATGCGCTTTCTTGCTGATTCAAAATCCATGATTTTCCTCAATTATTTAAAAAATGTAATAAATTGGCTAAGTTTATAATTATAATTATAATACTGTATATGTCTATTATAAACTTTATTGAAAAATATAGGAAATCAAAACGCACATTATTTACAACTCCTTCACACGGACAAGGAGAGTTTGTTGCACCCGATACTATGAAAATGCTCGGGCATAGATTTTTTACGTGCGATTATTCTGAGATTGAAGGATTTGATAATTTGGCTGAACCAAAAGGAATAATCAAATCAGCACAAGAAAAAGCAGCAGAAATATATAATACGAAATCAACCTTCTTTTTAACGAACGGTTCAACATCAGGAATTATTGCAGCTATGTATGCAATCTTGAACAGAGGAGATAAAGTTGTTATTGCAAGGAATTGCCATAAATCGGTATATAACGGTCTTGTTTTAACAGGAGCTATACCGATATGGCTAATTCCTCAATACAACCAAGATTGGGGAATATTTGAGTCAATAAATTTAGATTATTTGGAAGAAATTTTTGTTAAAAATAGAGACGTAAAAGCATTCATAATGACAAATCCGACATATGAAGGTGCAATGTCTGACATATACAGAATTTCGGCGGTATGCAGAAAATATAACGTAATTTTGATAGTAGATGAAGCACATGGAGCTTTATGGAATTTTAATAAAACACTCGGAACCCCATCTATAGTACAGGGTGCGGATATTGTTGTGCAATCACTTCATAAAACAGCAGGTGCATTAAATCCTTCCGCCCTATTGCATATCTCAAGAGAATCCTCAATAAATCCAAGTAAAATACAGCAAGCATTAAATCTTATAACGACGACATCTCCTTCGTATCCTCTTCTTGTAAATATAGAATCCACAATAGACTTTTTGTCTTCACAAAAAGGAGAGGAAACAATACATGAATTGGTAAAGAACGTTAACAGGCTTATTCGTTCAATTAAAACAATTCCAAATTTAAAAGTATATTCATATAACAATGACATAACCAAAATTTTAGTAAAAGTTACAAATATGTCGGGATTTGAATTATCAGATATATTATTTGAAAATTACGGCATAGAAGATGAGCTTGCGAATGAAAAATCCGTTTTATTTTTAACAGGATTAGGAACAACTAAATCAAATCTGAAAAAATTGGAAAAAGCCTTATTTGCATTAACATCGGATAATATTAAAATTTATCAGGAGGAATACCCGAATAACAGACACTTTGTTCCGATTGAACCAAGATTAAGATATATACCGTCTATTATGTGGAGTAAGCCTTCAAGAGAAGTCGAATTGAAATATTCACTTTCAAGAGTATGTAATGAAGTTATTGCAGACTATCCGCCGGGAGCTCCTATCTTACTTCCAGGAGAAGTCATCAAACGAGAGCATATTGAATATCTTGCAAGTTCCGGAAGAACCAAAATAAGAGTATTTGTATAAAGGAATGAAAAATGTGGTTTTTTAATAAAAAAGAATATCTTGATTGTGAATGGATGAAACACTCAGTTCATTTTTTTTACGATAACATAAGAATGTGTTGTTCAAATGCTCCTGGCGTAATGTTTTACAAAGATTATTCAGGTGAACCTGTTAACTGGGATGATGTATATGAAATCAGGAAAAAAACAGTAGAAGAAATAAATAAAGGTAATTTCCCAAAAGAATGTACTGGCTGTTGTGAAGTACATACAAGTATGAAAAATTCTAAAGTTTCCTCATTCAACAATATAGTTAAAAGAGTATACATACAAAATTTTATGTCATGTAATGCTAAATGTACATATTGTACTTTTGAGAATATGGCAAGAGGATACAAATACAAAGTATTACCTCATATACAGACATTAATAGAAAAAGGCATTCTTGCTAAAGATGCTAATATTTATATGAGCGGCGGAGAAATAACAATTTCACCTGAATTTGAAGAATTATTATCCACATTATCTGATTATATTGAGATTCCGATAGAAATATTTACATCAGGAATAAAATATTGCAAATCAATAGAAGATGCCTTTGTAAAAGGGAAACTCACTATGCTGCTTTCTCTGGACAGTTCAACACCTGAAACATATAAAAAAATAAAACAAGTTGACTGTTTTAATCAGGTTGTTGACAATTTAAAAAAATATATTGCAGCCGCTCCTTCTGCAGCAGAAAATATCACGCTGAAATACATTCTCATTGACGGAGCAAATGATAATAAAACCGAACTTGAAGGCTTTATTAAACTTCTTAAAGAGATTGGCATTAAGAATACCAGATTGGATTTAGACTTTAATAAATACAAGCTAAACGGTTCTTTAAAAGTACCTAAACACTATTACGAATTATATGATTATTTTAACAAAGAATGTAAAATTAACGGTTTAAATGTTAAAACCTATAATCAAATTGTTGATATCCTCGAAAGTTGTAAATAACGTGTTTATTTATTTTTTAAAAGCTAAAAGTTCTTTTTCAAGATTTTGAATATCTTTTGTTTTTGCAAGAATTTTATTCATAAGATTAGCATTTTCTTTATCTGAAAGTTCTGATTTAACAGTATTAAAGATATTCATAGAATTTTTGAATTCAGAAATGCTGTATTTATCAATAGCCTCAATGATTTTAGAATCTTTTGTATTATCACTTGTCTTTTTGATATCATTTTTTAACTCTTTAATACGTCCATTAATTTGTGTTTTATGCGCAGCGTTTTTATTAACATTATCTGCCGTATCTTTTACTTGTTTATTTCCGGAGTATCTGAAATTATTAACTCCAAGATCTAAATTAGCCATAGTTTCTGCTGCTGCAACATCAAAATTTTGATCCATATATTTTTCAACAACTTCATTGAATTTAGTATTATCAACTTTTTCTTCATTAGATTGCATTGAACCTGTATATGACAATGTCGGATCATTTACATCAATTCCTGCAGCCAGTTCAGCTTCAGGCTTTGTTTTACCGGCTCTTAAATAGCCTTCAACTTTGTCATTAAATTCTTTTTGTAAATCGTCCTTAGCTTGTTGTTTTGCTTCAGCAGCAGTAACACCACCCGAACCACCAACATAATTAACAGCTTGAACACCTGTTAATTCCATATTTATATCACCCAGTAATTGGTTCATAAAAAGTTCTTCACTTTCTATTGCACCGTTACCGTTTGAATCTACAATAACAATTTCCCCGCCTTTTCCGTCTGAAATTGTAAACACAGAAAGGGAACCGGTTCTTACACCATTGGAGAAATTACCGCCTTTATAGTCAGGCATATATTGAGTTTTAACTGATTTTCTTGTAACAGTTAACCCCATTGAACGGCAAGCCTTCATAAAATCACCGTTTTTAACATCATGTCTTTTCGTAAACAAACCTGCTAATTGTTTTTGAAGTACATAGTCTTGTTCGCAATCAAAACTATCCATTATCATGTGTTTTACTTCACTAGATAATGCATTTCCGTAATCTTCAAAATCAGCTTCACGACCTTGTCGAATGCCTGTAGTTTTAATACCGGCATCTTTCATTTGCTGAATAACGTCAGCATAAGTCTTTCCATCATCTCGCGTTGATTGTGTAACGCTAGCCATATCTATCCCCGTTTTTTAATGCTCCCAAATATATAAAGTATTTTTTTTCAATTAAAAATCCGGAATTGTGAGAATTTTTGATAATTCTTAACAATTGACACTTTCTTTTAATAAAAGAATAAATATGTTAATATTATTGAGATATGGGCATCAAAAAGAAAATTTTAATTATTTTTCCACCGCAATGGACACCTATAAGTCCATATTTTGCAGTCCCTCAACTTGCAGGACAAATCAAAGCAAACGGATTTGATGTCGAAACATTAGATTTAAATATAGAATTTTTTAATGACATATTAAATGAGCAAAAACTTATAGAAGCCATTTTAAAATCAAAATTAGAATATGATTATCTTCAAAGAAATTTATTAAAAGTATTTGTTCCTAACAAGAAAGCTATTGAATATACGCAAGATGAACAGATATTTTTATTCAAATACAATAGAATAAAAAAATACTTACAAAATAATATAAATGAAATAAAAACGATACCGAACTTAATCGACGAAGCAAAAAACTGTATAAAAGGAACAGATTTTTACAATCCTGAAAAATTAATTAATTCATTAAGAATAATTGATAAAGCGCTTGAAATGGCATCATTACCTTATACTCCGACAAAAATTGAATTTGAAGGATTACAAAATCCTTTTTTTAAATTTAATTTAGACTCTATAAAGTATTTTGTATTTGATGAAAAATCAAATATTTTTCTGGAATATTATAAAAAAAGATTACAAGACATATTAAACAAGAAGGCTGATTTCATTGCAATTTCACTAAACTCATCAAGCCAAATTGTTCCTGGGTTAACATTAACAAATCTTTTAAAAAAGGAGACCAAAGCACATATCAATATTGGCGGTAATTTTTTCGGCAGGATATCAGAAGAGCTTGTAAAACATCCTGCCTTCTTTGAACTATTCGCAGACAGTGTATCTATAGAGGAGGGTGAAGGCCCGATTGTAGAAGAAGCGAAATTTGCAAACGGATTGATTTCTATTGAAAATGTACCGAATTTTTTGTATTTAAAAGACGGTAAAGTAAAAGTAAACGAAAAAATGACTCCCATAAAATTAAATGATATGGCAAATATGGATATATCGGATTATAAATTAGACAAATACTTTACACCGAAAATTATACTGCCGTATCAATCTTCAAGAGGTTGTTATTGGGGAAAATGCAGTTTTTGCGATCAGGCATTCGGTCAAAAATTGAATTTTAAACAAACGGATAAGATTTTTTCCGAATTAAAAGAATTTAAAGAAAAATATAATATTGACTCATTTGAATTTATTGATGAATCAGTATCGCCTACGGCATTAAAATCATTATCCGACAAATTAAACAAAGAGAAATTAGATATTAAATACTTTTTTGACGCAAGACTTGAAGAAGATTTTACACCCGAATTACTGGAAGAAGCGCATAAATCAGGAGTAAAAATAATATTATGGGGACTGGAATCAGGTTCTAAGAAAGTAATGGAACTAATAAACAAGGGAGTTGATTTTGATAAAAGATTTGAAATATTAAAGAACTCCGGAAATGCAGGAATTTGGAATTTTGCTTTTATATTTTTCGGATTTCCTGCCGAAACTGTTGAAGATGCGAAATTAACGGTAAAAATGCTTATTGAAAATAAAGATATTATCCATTCATACGGCAGAAGTATATACACAATGGGCAGACACTCTAAGCTTGCGGAAAACCCTGAAAAATATGGTATAATTAAAATACATCCGGCTGAAGAAGAATTTTCGACAAACATTAAGTTTGAGGCAAAGGGTATGACTCAGACAGAATTGAGAGAAATTACGGATTATTGTTTAAAAGAATGTTCTATAGCATATAAACTTCCCCTATGGATGTGTTTAAGAAACAGAGAATTTTTATTCTTATATATTGAAAAATACGGAGTTGATTGGGTTAAAAACTATAAAATTTCAGAGGATATATAACAATGAGCATATTTAAAAAATTATCGGAAAAACTCGGACTTCCGCAGGAAATAGATGAAAATGACGAGACACCGTTTTTTTCGGGCAACAAAGAAGACAAAACCGAAGAAATAAATAC
>JAEEGL012542498.1_pt1 | contig 11164 bp, 11 predicted proteins | sample 9134231 | NCBI WGS metagenome assembly JAEEGL01 (sample SAMN16246548, study PRJNA631951) | gut metagenome | biome: gut microbiome; feature: rumen; material: fiber-attached | host: Bos | place: Iran: Karaj | collected 2018-10
AAGATCGATATGATCGAGTCACTGAAATCGGTCGAATAAGAGTTTTGCGGTATAATACCAGCGGAGGACTAAGAATATGAATGTTACCGAAAGACTGACGCGCTACGCGAAAGTCGACACCCAGTCGGATGAGTTCAGCACCGCGACTCCGAGCACGCAGAAGCAGTTCGTGCTGGCGGAGATGCTGAAGGAAGAACTCACCGGGCTTGGCCTCGTCAATATTGAACTGACGGACAGCTGCATCGTATACGGCACGCTGGAAGCGAATACGGAAGGACAGCCCTGCATCGGCTTTCTTGCCCATATGGACACTTCCCCGGCTGCTTCGGGCGAAAACATCAAACCGCGGGTCATTGAGAATTATGACGGCGGCGAGATCGTGCTGAATGAGGAGCTTGGGATCGTCATGACCCCGGAGCAGTTCCCGCAGCTTTTAAAGGATAAGGGTTGTGACCTGCTGGTCACCGACGGCACCACACTGCTCGGCGGCGACGACAAAGCCGGCATCACCGCGATCATGGGCATGCTGGAATACTGCCAGGAACATCCGGAATTCAAACACGGCCGGATCGCCGTTGCCTTTACCCCGGACGAAGAGGTCGGCAGAGGCGTCGAGAACTTCTCGATCGAACGCTTCGGCGCCGATTTTGCCTACACGGTCGACGGCTTCAACGCCGATGAGCTCTGTTACGACTGCTTCTTTGCGAACAGCGCGGAAGTGAAAGTCCACGGACTTTCGATCCATCCCGGCAGCGCAAAGGGAAAGATGAAGAATTCGCTTCTGATCGCGATGGAATTCCAGAGTCTGCTGCCGACGTTCGACAATCCGATGTACACCGAAGACAGGGAAGGATTCAACCATCTCTGCGATATGCAGGGCGACTGCGAGGATACGGTGATGCACTACATCATCCGCAACCACGATCTCGCGAAGCTCAACAAGCAGGTCGGGGACTTCAAGGCGGCAGCCGCTTTCCTGAACTATAAATACGGAAAAGACACGATCACGCTCGACATCCGCGAGACTTACCGCAATATGCGCGAAAGGATCGAACAGTGTCCGGAAGTGCTGGAGAAAGCATCCGCTGCGATCCGCTCGCTCGGTTATGAACCGGTCTCCTACGCCGTAAGAGGCGGTACCGACGGAGCCGGCCTGACCGCGATGGGTCTGCCGACACCGAACCTCGGTACCGGCGACCGCAACTGCCACGGGAAATTCGAATACGTCAACCTGAACGAGCTTGAAAAAGTCGTTGAGGTCCTCAAGGAGATCGTCCGCGTTCCGGAATAAAGCGGAACAAATCAGACCGTTCGTCTCAGAACAGACAGGGGCTGTCGCAGGACAGCCCTTTTCTTTTAGGCCTGTATCTGATACAGAAAGCCTGTTTATGTCACTGCAGCGTTGCGCGGAAACTGCCGGAGGCAGATCGGAATGGTAAGATGAAGCTGGAAAGGGGATACAGGACCATGAGCAAATGGACAAAGAAACGGATCGACGAAGCGTTCACCGCACTGGTCGCAGAACACGGTTATGAGAACGTGACTGTTGCGATGATCATGGAGAGAGCGGACGTCAGCAAGACGACCTTTTACCGTTACTTCCGCAACAAGTCCGATGTCATGGACGGGCACTACCGGCGGCTCTACGACGCTGCCTTCGAGGATGAGAACTGCCGGATCCTGGAGGATCTTTTTACAGGTCTCTTCCGGATCACCCGCGAACATCCGGAGGAACTCTCCATGTTCGACACAGTCGGCTACGATTCCTACCGGGATTTCATCTACAACTACACCTACCAGCGGGGAAAGCAGATCATGGAAAAGGGATGGGGCCGTCCTCTGACCGAAAAGGAAGACTTCAATATCGCCTTCTTCTGCGGCGGGGGAGCGAGGATCCTCGAGGAATGGGTCTGCGGACGTTACCGCAGCATGACCCCGGAAGAAGCCGGCAGGGCGTTGGCCAAGATCATCGACCAGCGCTACCGGGTGCCGATCTACAAAAAATAAAAAGGAACGAATTCGGAGATCCGTTCCTTTTTATTACGGTTCTCCTTCTTCGTTCCGGAAAGAAAAACGCCTTCATGTTACGTTGAAGTCAAAGAAAAGGAGACTTGAACGATGAAACCACTGAAAAACGAATACAAAGTCATCATCTGGGGACTGGGAAGTGTCGGCAGAAGCGCTCTGCAGATCATCAATGCCAGAAGATCCCTGAAACTCGTCGCAGTCTACGATATCGATCCGAAAAAGATCGGCAGAGATGCCGGTGAAGTCTGCGGTTTTGAGAATGCCGGCGTCCTCGTCAGCAACGACAGGGAAGCGGTCCTGAATACCGAGGCGGATATCTGTCTTTATTACGCGTCTTCCGTATGGGATGCGGGAAAACTGCCGGCACCCGAGACCTGCCAGGCCAATGTCGACGACATCAAGGACCTGCTGAGACACGGCAAGAACGTCACCACGACCGTCAACATCTATTTTGCGGCAAAGAACCAGCCGCGCTATTTCGCGGAGATCGATGAAGCGGCAAAGGAAGGCGGCGTGACCTTCACCCAGCAGGGCATCTTCCCCGGCTTCTTCACCCCGTATCTTCCGACGGTCTTCGGATGCCTGTCCAGAAAGATCGATAAGGTCATCGTCTACGGCGGTCAGGACGATTCCGCCAACACCGCGCCGTGGGTCAACTTCCTTTGTTACGGCAAGACCGTCGAGGACATCCCGGCTGCCCAGTTCGCTTTCCTGAAGAGCCTGTTCTTCACTTATTACGGTCCGACCGTCATCGAGATCACGGAACGTCTCGGTCTGGAATACGACGAGTACAGATGCGATGTCACCCAGATCATGGCCGATAAAGAGATCACGACGCCCAACGCCCACATCCTGCCGGGCACGATCGGCACACACTTCTTTGTCATGGCAACCTATCTCAACGGCAAGGAAGTCGTCGGCTTCCATTTCAACCACAAGGGTTCCAACGAGATCCTGGACGACTACAAAGTCGACAAGGCGATCGAGATCTTCGGCGAGCCGCATGTCCGCGTCGATATCGAAGGCATCATCGACCACTTCGATCCCTTCCTGACCTCCGCTGCTCCGAACGTCAACCTGATCCCGACGATCGTCGCTGCGGAACCGGGCTATCATGACGCTCTGGATCTCCCGCTGATCCGTCTTCCGAAATAACAGAATCCTTCGCTTTCAAAGCGGAGCCGTCAGTCAAAGCTCCTCTCCTCCTCCGGAAGGAGCTTTTTATTTTCTGGGCAGAAAAGAGCAGCCGGTGCATGAATGTACAGCGTATACCGATCCGCGGTACAATGGTCTCGTATATGAACAACAGAACAAATGACCGCAGGTCGGTCCTGATGATCGTCGCCTCGATGCTGATCTTCGGCACGATCGGGATCTTCCGCAGACACATTCCGCTTCCATCCGCGTTTCTGGCGTTTTCGCGCGGGATCATGGGCGGCCTTTTTCTTTTAGCCTTCCGCGCACTGAAAAAGAATACTTCCGGCAGGCTTCCGCTCCGCCAGCTGGCCATGTTTTCGCTGACCGGGGCTCTGATCGGCATCAACTGGATCCTGCTTTTTGAAGCTTATAACTATACGACAGTGGCCGTGGCCACGCTCTGTTACTACATGCAGCCGACGATCGTCGTCCTGCTTTCGCCGTTCGTCTTCGGAGAAAAACTGACCTTTAAGAAGGCAGTCTGCGCCGCCGTCGCGATCCTGGGCATGGTGCTCGTTTCCGGTGTGCTCGGCGGAGCCGGACAGAACAACGGTGATCTCCGCGGCGTTCTGCTCGGACTCGGTGCTGCGCTGCTTTACGCCACAGTCGTCATCCTGAACAAAAAGACCGGCGGGGCGGATCCGTACCAGAGAACGACCGCGCAGCTGCTTTCAGCCGGACTCGTCATGGTGCCGTATCTGCTGCTGACGAATGGTTTCCATGTGGATGCCTTTGATCTGAAAGCGCTCGTGCTGCTGCTCGTCGTCGGGATCGTCCATACGGGGATCGCGTACCTTTTGTATTTTGCCAGCATCGACGGGCTGAAGGCGCAGTCCATCGCGATGCTGAGTTATATCGACCCGGTATCGGCGCTGCTGTTCTCGGCTCTGCTGCTGCATGAGCCGCTGGGTCTGGTCAGCGCGCTCGGCGCGGTGATGATCATCGGTTCCGCTTTCATAAGCGAGACCGGATCCGATTAAGGAAAATACGGACGCCGAAACGGCGTCTTTTCAATTTAAAAAGCCTTCAGAGCATGAAGGCTTTGAAATGATTTCTGAACTGAGCAATGCAGAGAGGCTGTTCTCAGCGGATATGATTCTTTTCCGCTTCTTCGAGGACTTCCTCGTCATCCATCCGTTCGACTCTGGCCAGATCGACGACCGCCATCGGCATGCCGGAGGTCATCGCCGTTCCGTAATAGTCGCGGAGCTTCTGACGCAACTCCTCGATCTTTTCTTCATCCGGATACATGGTCTTCCTCCCTCAGCCGGTCTTAATGCTGCTGATCTTGCTGGCATCATCTGCTTCAGAGAGCAGCTGGATCTCGTGCCAGAGATCTTCGCCCCAGCGTTTTCTGGCTTTTTCCGCACCGGTCTTCGATCCGCTGCGGCGCCACTCAAGCGGTTTCATATGCTGGCTGATCAGCCAGGCGATACGCAGCTTGTCCAGATCTCCCATATCGAAGAACAGGGATTCATAGGCGCCGATCCCGGCATGGCCGAAATAGTGCGCGGCCTCTGTCTTTCTTCCCTTGGCATCGGCATAGGTCCTGGAGAATGGCTTGCCGATATCGTGCAGATAGCCGGCGGTGATCAGTTCCGGGTCGTTGGTCGGCAGCAGGTGATCACCGGTCATCTTCATGTGTTCGCCGAGTGTTTCCTGATGATACGGCGTATCCTGATCGTAATTCATGAAACGTTCGTAGTAGCCTTCCGGGCTTCCTTTCGAAGTTGCGTCGTCATCCGGGTAGACGACGAAAATGTCGTCCCAGCCCTCACAATAGTAGGGAGCCTCAAAGGAACGGTAGAATCCGTCCTGCAGAGTCAGAGAGATGTTCGACCCCCGCTCTTCCAGATCGCGCATGCAGGCAGCGTAGCTGCGCAGGGTCAGATAACAGGTCTTCTTATGACGGAAGCTGCTGATCCCGCGGAGCAGAAAGCGCCGCCTCTTTTCGGTCAGACAGGATGCCTGCACGATCACCGGCGTCTCTTTTTCCAGAAGCTCCACGGCGTCGTCTTTCATGCGTTCGTAGTCCGTGATCCGCACTTCGTTTCCGTCGGCATCCGTCTCGATGTGTTTGTAATCGTCGCTGGCTAAAACTACTGCCTCATATTTTTCCTTCAGCTGCTGTGCAAGACGTGTCTTCCCGGAGCCGGGAAGTCCTGCAACGATGATATAGTCTGCCAAGTTGCTCACCTCTATTTCATTATAAAGGATTTGAAACTTTTCGTCTTTGTGAAAAACATTGGTCTTTTTTCGCGGCTTTTACCTGCGTTATAATAAAAAAGTATTTTTGGAGGTATCTTTATGTGCGGAATCGTTGCATATAACGGACAGAAACAGGCTGCTCCGATCCTGCTTGAAGGACTTGAAAAACTGGAATACCGCGGATATGACTCTGCCGGGCTTGCCGTCCGTGACGGTGAGGGCGACATCGAAGTCGTCCGCGCGAAAGGACGTCTGAAGGTGCTGGCGGAGAAGACCAATGACGGCAAGAGCCTGAAAGGCAACTGCGGTATCGGCCATACCCGCTGGGCAACGCACGGAGAACCGTCGGAAAACAATGCCCATCCGCACGAATCCCTGAACGGGGAAGTGGTCGCGGTGCATAACGGCATCATCGAGAACTACCAGGAGATCCGCACGAAGCTCGAACGTCATGACTACACGTTCTATTCCCAGACCGATACCGAGATCGCGGTCAACCTGATCGAATACTACCGTCACAAATACGACGAGACACCGATCGGCGCACTGCGCCGGGCGATGATGCGCATCCGCGGATCCTATGCCCTGGCCGTTCTTTTCAAGGACCGTCCGGACGAGATCTATCTTGCCCGCAAGGATTCCCCGATGATCATCGGCGTAACTGACGGCGAATCCTTTGCTGCCAGCGATGCGCCGGCGATCCTCAAACATACCCGTCACGTTTACTACATCGACAACATGGAACTCGCCTGCATCACCAAGGGCGGCGTGACTTTCTACAATATCGACGGCGAACAGATCGAAAAAGAGATCACCGAGATCACCTGGGACGCCGAAGCGGCAGAGAAAGGCGGCTACGAGCACTTCATGATGAAGGAGATCTTCGAACAGCCCAAAGCCGTGGAAGATACCCTGCATTCCGTCTGCGACGGACAGGAGATCGATCTCAAGGACATCCATCTGGACGAAGAGGAGATCCGCTCGATCTCCCATATCACGATCGTCGCCTGCGGCAGCGCCTACCATGTCGGCGTGGCTGCCCAGTATGTCATCGAAGACCTTTCCCGGATCCCGGTCCGTGTGGATCTGGCTTCGGAATTCCGTTACCGCAACCCGATCCTGGATGAACATGAACTCGTGATCGTCATTTCCCAGTCCGGCGAGACCGCCGATTCCCTGGCGGCGCTCCGTGAGGCAAAAAGACAGGGCGTCAAGACCCTCGGCATCGTCAATGTCGTCGGTTCCTCGATCGCCCGTGAGGCGGACAATGTCTTCTATACTCTGGCCGGTCCGGAGATCGCCGTGGCGACGACCAAGGCCTACAGCGCCCAGCTGATGGCGGTGTACTGTCTGGCAGTCCGGTTCGCTTTCGTTCGCGGCAAGATCACCAGAGAAGAATATGACAAATACATTGCCGAGCTTTCCGCTCTTCCGGAGAAGATCTCCAAGAGCCTGGAAGACAAGGAAAGACTGCAGTGGTTCGCCGCCAAGTTCGGAAACAACCGCGACATCTTCTATATCGGCCGCGGCATGGACTATGCGACCTGCCTCGAAGGTTCCCTGAAGATGAAGGAGATCTCCTACGTGCATTCGGAGGCTTATGCAGCCGGCGAACTGAAACACGGCACGATCTCGCTCGTCGAAAAGGGCACGCTCGTGATCGGCGTCTCCACCCAGAACGAACTGTACGAGAAGACCCTCAGCAACATGATCGAAGTCAAGAGCCGCGGCGGCTACCTTGTCGGGATCACGAGCTACGGGCATTACTCGATCGAAGACACGGTCGACTTTACGATCTATATTCCCAGAACGGATTCCCATTTCACCACGCTGCTGACTGTTCCCTCGCTGCAGCTTCTGGGCTACTACATGTCCGTCAACAAGGGTCTCAACCCGGATAAACCGCGCAACCTCGCGAAGTCGGTGACCGTCGAATGATCCGCTCTCCGGAAGACAGTTTTATCCTGCGCAACCGCGTAAAGATGCCCTGTGTCGGCTACGGGACATATCTTGAAGAGGGAGAAGAAGCTTACCGCAGTGTCGCGACAGCGCTGAAATCAGGCTACCGTCTGATCGACACCGCCAGTCTATACAAGAACGAAAAGGAAGTCGGGAAAGCGGTCGGCAGTTTCCTGCGTGCGGGAGCTGCCGGACGGTCTGATCTTTTCATCACCAGCAAGCTCTGGAACGCGGACCGCGGCTACGACAAAACGATCGCCGCCTTCAATAAAAGCCTTGAAACGCTCGGTCTCGATTATCTCGATCTTTATCTGATCCACTGGCCGGCAAATACCCGCCAGTTCAGCCCCGCGGAGGCGAAAACACTCAACCAGGAGACCTGGAGAGCGCTGGAAGACCTTTATCTCAGCGGAAGAGTCCGCGCGATCGGCGTCAGCAATTTCCTGGTCCATCATCTCGAAGACATTTACGAGACCGCCCGCATCGAACCGATGGTCGATCAGATCGAATTCCATCCCGGCTGGATCCAGACGGACATCCTCAGCTACTGCCGGAAGAAAGGGATCCAGGTCGAAGCCTGGAGTCCTCTTGGCAGAACGACGATCTTCGAGAACAAGACGATCTGCAGGATCGCGGCAGACCACGGCGTCAGCGTCGCCCAGGTCTGTCTGCGTTTCTGTCTTCAGCATGACGTGCTGCCGATCCCGAAATCCGTGCACGAGTCCCGGATGAGAGCCAATCTCGATCTCTTCGGTTTTACGCTGACCGCGGAAGAGATGGCGGCTCTGGACGGACTTGCGAATATGGGCGGCAACCACGACCCGGATACCGTGGAATTCTGATCCCGGAAGGAGAGCATATGAACAATGTCGTAAACCTGGCGGAGAAATTCGCGAAATTCTCCGACTGCTGGAGCCCGAAGATCATCGGCGACCTCAACGACTGCTATGTGAAGGCGGCCAAGTTCCGCGGCGAATTCACCTGGCACAAGCACGATACGGAAGACGAACTGATCATGGTCGTCCGCGGATCTATCACGATCCAGTTCCGCGACCGCGATGTAGAAGTGAGTGAAGGGGAATTCTTCATCGTTCCCAAAGGGGTCGAGCACTGCCCTAAAGCAGAAGAGACAGCCGACGTGCTGCTGCTCGAACCGAAGAGCACACTGAATACGGGCGATGTCATCAACGAGCGCACCGTCGAAGATCTCGAATGGATCTGAAAGCATAGCATTTACAGAACAACATCAGCCGGCCGGCTTATCCGCAGCGATGAGGCAGCCGGCATTTTTATTATGTCAGCGGCAGATGCGGAAAAAGAAAAAATTAGCACTCAATGCTTGACAGTGCTAAAACAAAGCGCTATAACATAGTTGAACAAAGGAACAGAGAAGATCCTACAGGAAATATAGAATCCAAACCCTCCGGTCCCTTGCTCGAAAACATAGTTCTTAACGAACGATGAAAAAGAGTAAAGGAGGATAAAAACTATGTTACCTACATTATTCAATGAAAATCTGTTTGATGACTGGATGAATGATTTCGATCTGTTCAGAGGTTTCGGCAACGAAACAGAACACAAGCTTTACGGCAAGCATGCGAACCGCATGATGCTGACGGATGTCCGCGAACACGAAGACCGCTATGAAGTCGCTGTCGATCTGCCTGGCTTCAAAAAGGAAGAGCTGAACGTCGAGTTGAAGAACGGCTATCTGACGATCACCGCCGCCAAAGGTCTGGACGAAGACGAGAAAGATAAGAACGGCAAACTGATCCGTCAGGAGCGCTACGCCGGCACGATGCAGAGAAGTTTCTATGTCGGTGAAGAGATCACCGAGGAAGAGATCAAGGCGAAATATGAAAGCGGTGTTCTAACCCTGACTATCCCGAAGAAGGAAGCAAAGAAGCTGCCGGAGAAGAAACTCATCTCCATCGAATAAACAGAAACAGGATCCGGAAGGATCCTTTCTTTATGCATGCCTTGCGGACAGCGCCGAACAAGATATATGCTTTGGATATTCCGCGCGCAGTATTAGTATGGTAAGATAAAACAAAGAAGAACCATCCACATCATCCATCTTCAGTCTCCGTCAATAAGCGGAGAGCCGGCTTTTGCAACAGGAGGAGCACTATGGGACTGTTTGACAAGCTATTGAAAGAAGGCGCGGAAGCGCTGAAAGAGATCGCCACGGAGGAAAACAAGGAAAAAGCGACAGCTTTGTTCAATTCTCTGAAGGAAACGATCAACGAACATGCCGACGAGCTGAAGAAAGCGGTCGACGAATTCCAGGCCGAAGCGCAGAAAGCGGATGAGACCCGCAAGGCGGAAAAGGAGGCTATGGAGACCTATTACACCGAACCCGAAGACGGAATGACCTGCCGGGAACGCATCCTTAAAGTCCTGGCGGACGAATTCCCGCAGTACAAAGTGCGTGAGAACGTATCCCCGAAGGAACTGGGCGGTGAAGGCCGGTTCATGGACTATTCGATCGTCGTCTGCGACGGGCAATCCCCGAAACTCGTCATGATGCTGATCGGGAAGACAACGACGGCACACCGCGAATACCGCTGGAGCCGGGAAGAAGCCGAGAAACGCGGCATCACCTTCCTGAACTTCGTCGAGCACTATCCGAACAACACCAAGTACATTTCCGACAGATTGCACAAATACCTGTGATCTGAGGAGATAAACAGAAAGAGAAAAGCAGAAATGCGCCTGCGGCGGCCGCAGCCTGATCCATTTACGTACTTTGCAGGCAGTCGGGTCAGGTACCGTCCGGTATCGTAAGCAACAGCTTACTTCAAAGCACTTTCTCTTTCTTTTTATTCTATGAAAAGTCTTCTGACAGAACTTCGCGATCCTGTCCGCTGGCAGGAATTTCGCGACTGGAAAAATGAGCACGGGCAGCTCAGCAAAAAGGAGCAGCAGGAGCTGGAGCGTTTTCTTGCGGAAAAGGCATATCTTCCGCTGGCGGAGACGCTCGCTTTTTCGCTTCCCGAAAAACGCATTCTCTCCAAATCCGGATCAAACAAAAAACGCACCGTTTACTGTTTCAATGCTGCCGAGACCTGGATCCTGAAACTTCTCGCCTGGCTGCTCTACCGCTATGACGGCGAGCTGTCGGACAGCTGTTATTCTTTCCGCCGCCGCATCACTGCAAAGACCGCTTTCGACCGCATCCGGAAGATCCCGGACATAAACGGCAGGACCGTGGTCAAGCTCGATATCCGGAATTATTTCAATTCGATCGATGTGCCGCAGCTTCTGGAAGTGCTGAAAGAAGTGCTGCAGGACGATTCGCCGCTTTTCGCGTTTCTTGAAAAACTGCTTAGTGAAGACCGGTGCGTCTGGAACGGGGAAACGATCAGCGAAAAGCGCGGCGCCATGGCCGGTGTCCCGCTGGCAAGCTTCTTCGCCAATTTCTATCTCCGCAGTCTGGACCGGCTGTTCGAAGAAGCGGATATCCCGTATTTCCGCTATTCCGATGACATCCTGATCTTTTATGAGAACGAAGCGCAGATGGAGAGGCATATCGCCATCCTGAAGAAGGAACTGGAAAGAAAAAAACTCGAACTTAATCCGGACAAGCAGCATGTATCGCTGCCCGGGGAAGCCTGGGAATTTCTCGGTTTCTCCTGGCATCAGGGTGAGATCGATCTGTCTGCGGTCACGGTCGGCAAGATGAAAGCAAAGATCCGCCGCAAGGCAAGAAGGATCCGCCGCAGCATGAAACGGAAGGGCACTTCGTTTGAGAAAGCAGCCGCTTCCATGA
>JAEEGL014871589.1_pt1 | contig 11164 bp, 6 predicted proteins | sample 9134231 | NCBI WGS metagenome assembly JAEEGL01 (sample SAMN16246548, study PRJNA631951) | gut metagenome | biome: gut microbiome; feature: rumen; material: fiber-attached | host: Bos | place: Iran: Karaj | collected 2018-10
ACCGACACGTAGGGCACGACGACGTTCGGCACGATGTCGATGCCCATGTTGCGCGTCGCGAGCGTTCCGAAGAGCATCAACACGATCAGGACGACGAGCGTCAGGACCGGCCGGCGGATGGCTGTGTCAGAGAGAAACATCTTTCGTCCTCACCTCGTCGCCTTCGTTCACGAGCAACATGCCCTCGAGAATGATTTTCTTCTCTGGACCCAACGTCGGGCTCACGATTTCGCGCCAGCCGTCGGTCTCAAGCCCAGTCTCAACCGCAATGCGCACGGCCTTGCCGTCCACAACCGCAAAGACCGCATCCGACCCGCCGCGATCCGCGACGGCAGACGACGGCACGCCCTGTCCCTTGTGCGACGAGAAGACGATCTCGCCGTCCAGCAGCATGCCGGCGGCGACGTCCTCCGTACGCGGCAGCTGTGCACGCACCTCGAATGTCCGCGTAACGGCATTCACCGTAGGCGACCGATAGGTGAGGACGAGGTCGCGCTTTCCAGCCAGCGGCTGAGCCAGGCGCACAACCGTCTTGCCTGGCTTAACGCGCGCGAAATGCGCGGCGTTGAGCGAGAGGGAAATTTCATAGACGGACGGATTCTCCACGTCGAAGACGCACTTGCCGGGACCGACGTAGTCGCCCACATTCAGATGCCTGCGCGTCACGATGGCGTCGTACGGCGCACGTACGCACGAGTCGGAGAGGTTCTTCTCGGACACGGCGAGGCCGGTCTCGGCCTTCGTGACCGTCGCCTGAGCGGCTTCGAATGCGGCCTTCGCCGACTTCGCCGCGACCTGCGCCTTTTCCAGCACGTCCTTCGTTACGGCCGCGCCATCGAAGAGCCGCGCCATGCGGTCGGCATCCATCGTGGCCTTGCCGACCGTCGCCTCCGCCTGCGCAAGCTGCGCTTTCGCCATTGCAAGGTCGTCCTTTGCCGCGCGTACGGCGTTCTCGAGGTTCTGGCGGTCCACCTGAAAGAGCGCATCGCCCTTCTTCACGCGAGCGCCTTCTTCAACGAATACGGCGTCGATGGTGCCGGGGATGCGTGCAGACACGCCCGCCGCGTCCTTCGCCCGTACCGCGCCCTGCACACGCAGCGAATCGACGAACGTCACGCCCTGCCGCGCCGCGCCGACGCGTACCAGGGGACGCGTCTCCACGCGTTCAACGACCTGTTCGGAGCACCCGGCCATGACCAGAGTGAACACACATGCACAATTTATCCAACGCCTTGTCATTCTTTCCTCCTCTCGATCAAATCTATCCCGACCGCCTGGCGCAGAAGGATGTCGGACATCGCCTCGCCGTATGCGGATTCCGCAAGTTTCGTCTCTGCATCTTCGCTTACCGCCAACTTGTCCAGAACGGACGAAAGCGTCTCCTGTCCATCCTCGTGGCGCCGTGCCGCAGCCTCGTAGTCGAGACGCGCGGCATCGGCCCACGCACGGGCAGCAGTTGCCTTCTGGCGCACGAGACGCCGTTGCCGCCAGCTGTCCGCCACCGCGATCACGACGGCCGTCATGCGTTCCTCCTGCAACTTGAACTCCGTCTCGCGCGTGGCCTTCGCGGCGCGGTACTGCTGTACCGTCCTAAACCCCTCGAATACGGCCCACGTGCCCATAAGGGACCCAGCCCATCCGCGAATCGCCACGTCCTCGATCGAACCGGACAGTCCGCCGCCGCCCAACACGACATTTGGAAGGAAACCCGCCAACGCCTCGATGACCTGGGCCTTGCGCAGTTCCAGCGTCTGGTCTCCAGCCGCGAGGTCCTTGCGCGAAAGAAGTCCGTCCCACACCCATTCCTCGACACGCTTCTCCGGCAGCGGCGGAAGCGCCAGCAACGACTCGCCTGACACCTTGAACGTCGCGAGCGGCCAGAGATGCAAGAGCCCTGCAAGTTCCTCCCGTGCCGCTACGGCATCGTCGCGAGCCTCATTCAGCGACGTCTCGGCCAGAACGCAACGCGCCTTCGCCCGCGCCGCGTCGGCCGGAGTCGCATACCCTTCCGACGCGAGCCGCATCACGCGGTTAGTCAAGGCGCGCGCGCTCTCAAGCTGCCGCTCGGCCGTTTCGACGCGACGCTCGGCGACAGCCGTCTGGTAGAAGAGCGCGGCGACCTGCACGTCTAGAAGCTGTCCCGCGCGTTCGCGCACGATGTCCTTGATTCGCACGCCGTACTGCGACTCGGCGAACATCACCCACGCAACCGGCGTGAATACAGGCTGGGCGACAAGAAGCGACGCGGACCTCGCGCGCAGATGACTGTTTTCAAGATCGCCGAAATTCGGCAGGTCGTCGATGCTGCCACCAGCCAAGAATCCCTTGCCAGAAAGCCCGACCGTCGGCAGGAACGTCGAGAACACCGTCGCGCGGTTGATGCGCGCAAGCTTCGTCTCCAAGTCCTGCTGGGCCAGCTTGAGCGAACGCGCATGGGCGAGTTCCAGCGCATTCGACAGCGTCAGCACACCTCCCGCCTCGGCGAGCACACGCTCCGTCTCGGCGACCAGATTCGTCTTGAACGCATGCGCCGCGTCCTCTCGGTATGCAACGCCTGGATTCGTGCATCCCGCCAGGATCCCTGCGGCCAGCGCCATCAAGACCAGTCTTCCAACCATGTCACCCGCCTCCGTTCAGCGCGTACCACGCTTCGCACGGTACTTCATGCCGGCTATGACCTGACGATATACGAAATCTGCGACCGAATCGCTCCAGGCATCTGCCTTGACGTCTTCGGGGTGGAAGATCGGATTCCACGAAGCATCCCTCAAAACATAGGCGCAAAGCTGCGACCAGATCGAGTCACCCCAGAGACGCTGCTCGTGAACGTCATCGACTGCCATCGCGATGAGCCGCAACAGACTGTTCTGCACCGGGATGACATACCGTTCGCGCACAAGGTTGCACATCGCGGAGGGATTGACCATCTCCTGGCGGAAGAAACCCGCCGCCAGCGCAGTACCGCCTTTGGTGGCCCGCAATGCGCGCGCGACTCCGAATATCCAGCCGCGCACTGCCGCGCGCCAGGACCGCGCATCGGAGACGGTCGCGTCGATCGTGCACAGCTCGTCGCCAGTGTTCTCGTGGAACAGCCGTTCCACGCACGCCTGGTACAACCCGCCCTTGTTGCGGAAATAATAGTTGACCAAAGCGACGTTGACGTTCGCCGCCTTGCATATCTCCCGCACGGTCACGAGCTTCAGGCCCTTCTTGGCGAAGAGCCGCATCGCCACTGCCATGATGTTCTCTTTTGTCTTGTCCATTTTTAAACCCTTGTTTGAAACACTTGTATAATATACCAAAAAAACGTCTCGCGCGCAAGGGGGGTCAGTTCGTTCTACTTGGATTGCGACAGCTCTATCTTGTCGATGTAGACTGCCTTGATGCTGCTCTTGCCGTCCTTGCCGAAACGGCCGGGGCCGAACCAGAAGTATTCCTTCCCGTCAGCGCGTGGCATCCACGTACACACATCGTACCAGACGTATTCCGAATCCTTTATGGCGTCCGTGCGCGGCTGGACTCCGCCAAGGCCCTTCTTCGAGACAGGGTCGTACACCCCCGCCCAGAACGCCTCCCCGCCGTCGCGCTCCTTCTCCACCCGCACCCGCGCGCGAATCTTGTATTTCGCACCCGGCCTGAACTTGACCCGCCCCATCGAGAAGGTGGCACACCATTCGAAATGCGTGTTGAACAACTTCAGCGCCTTGCCATCTCCGGCCTTAGGATCGTCCACGAACTCCCCCCACTTGCCTGGTTTGTCAAGCCTCAGCTGGCTCTCCTCCAGCTCCGTACATTGCGGCGCGATAGCGTCCACTGGGGCGTTGGTGACAGGTGCGACGATCGATTTCCAACCGGCGACAAGCGCATTGTGCCGCGGCAGGCTTTCTGAAAGCCGGATGTCCTTGGCCTCGTCCATGCGGTCCAGAAGAGACTTCGCAAGCGCCTTTTGTTCCGCGAAGCGGGCGTCGTCGGCACTTGTCCGCGGCGCGAAGAGAATGTCCTTGCGCCGCAACGTCATGCCAATGCGCTCGAGGTGGAGGAAGTCAAACGAAAACGCAGACATCCTCACGTTGTACGACAGCGCGGGATCGTCCTTGACTGCCTCGACGGCGGACCGCCACAACGGCTTCGCCCAGGCGATGAAATCGTCGTCCAGCGCCCTGAACGCCGCGCTCGTCCAGATACGCAGCGGATGCGAAGGATCTGCCGACCACGCCCGCTGCCGCCTGTGCAGTTCCTCGAAGTACTCGCGGATGAACGGCGCGGCCTTGCCATAGTAGCCCGCGAAGAAATCGGCGATCAGCGGCTCCACCTCACGGTCGGGGTTCCACAGGAGCTTCGCGAGCAGCCAGCCCTTGAGTTCGGCGAAGGCGCCGTGGCGTCCGCACTGGTCGCCCTGCTCGAAAAGCTCCTTCACGTTGTTTTCGCGGAAGAACTTGACGTTACCCTGGAGGGCGTACACGTTCGGGAACGGCAACGGGAAGTTCTGGAACTCCGTTACGTAGTCCCAGAGGTACAACTGGTCCGTCTGCGTCTTCCACCCGCAGATGTCCTTCATGAACGCCTTGTTCTCTGCGTACGGGCTTTCGTTCATCGGCCTTGCAAAGTCGCACTCGATCGTGCAGAGGCATGGCATCACGTTATGCCTCAGGCGTGTCTTCTTCGGCGGCTTGCGCGTGTACTGGTACGCAAGTGTCTCGATGATCACGTCGGGAAACTCCTTCTCCACCGCTTCGGCTATCGCATTGACGAAACGTACCATCGTCCCCGCATGGCTCTCCTCCTCCTTGTCGATCGCGGCGCACTTCTCGCATTCGCAGTAGTTGTACCAGTCGTTCTGGCTTACGCCGTAGAACTTCGCGCCGGGATCCTTGCGGATACGCTCGAGGACGTTGGAGGTCACGATGCGCAACACGTCGGGATTCGTGAGGCAGAGCTGCGTGCGCCCGTTGAGGCGCTTCCCCTTCACGAAGCTGAAGTATTCCGGGTGCTTGTCGAAATACACGCTCGGCGGCAGAAGCGTATTGAACGTGTGGCAGCTGCCGAGTCCGCCGCCGAAGCGGAACGAGTCGCCGCCGTATTTTTCATCGACGTCGTCTCCCGTGTGGTTATATCCGTTCACCCTCAACCGCGCCGAAAAATCGCGATGTTTGTTGATGTCGTACCAGAACGGCTGACGCATGGCGAAGGCCGGCGTCTGGACGTCGTCGAGGTCTCCGGGAACGGCCACGCGGTCCTTCTTCGGGATCACGCTGTGCCACGAGGCGTACCACCTGCATCCGGCATGCGTTTCGAGTATCTCGTACGCCGCGTACAGCGCGCCGCGTTTCGCCGAACCGTATGCGACAAGATGCGGTGGCCGCGCCGCGAGGCGGAATCCGTCGCTGCCGAGGGTCTTCGGGTCGAACGCGCCGTTCAAGAGCGCAAGCGAATGCCTCGTCTCGCCGAGAAGTATCGCCTTGTTCGGCAACGGCCCGGCATCGGTGGCAATCGGCAGATTCACGCCAGTGACTTTTTCAAGGAACGCCTGCAACTCCCCGGCTGCGTACTTCTCAACCGGGCTGGCCTTCTCCGGAACGACAATCGTATACGCCGGCGCCGCGCCGCGAACTGCGATCTCCATCGGCGCAGCACCAAACGCCGTTGCGGAAGCCGTGACGAAGAACAACGCCATGGCGCCGGCGCCCTTCAGGAACGCTCCACGCTCCAGCGAAATTCCCCCATGCTGTTTTCCATTGAGTGTACTTCCCGTTGCCATAGGCTTTTCCTTTCTTGCTTGCGGGTTATAGGAGGGGCTTGAGCTTGTCGACTGTTATCGGCTTCAGAAGTATTCCAGTGAAGCCGACGGATTCGGATTTGTTCAGCATCTCGACGTCGGCCGTGACCACAAGCACCGGAAGGCCGGCGAACCTCGCGTCGGCGCGTATTGCCTTTACGAGGCCGTCTCCGTCCATCTCCGGCATCCACATGTCGGTAAGCACCAGGTCGAACGGCGCGGACGCTGCGTCCTCGAGCGCCTTCAGCGCCTCGACTCCGTTTTCGGCCATCACGATGTCGAAGTCGCCGAGCTTCTTGAGCATGGCCTTCAGCACCATAAGGTTCATCTTCTGGTCGTCGACGATGAGTATGCGCCTCTTGCCGTTCGCGGGCTGCGTGTCCGAAGAGGCGGCGGTCCCGGTGGCGGCCGGCTCCTCCAGCGTTTCCGGCAAATCGACGGTGGGCTCCACAGGCGGCTCGACAATGGGCTGTGCAACCGGCGCGGCATCGCTTACCTTGACGCCGTGGATAGTTACGGTGAAAGTGGAGCCATTGCCGAGGGACGACTCTATCGTCAGTTCGCCGCCCATGGCTTTGGCGAGCTGCCTGCATATCGCGAGCCCGAGGCCGGTGCCGCCGTTGCGCGACATCTTAGACCTGACCTGGACGTAGGGCGAGGCGATATGCTTCAGGTCCTCCTTGCCTATGCCGCAGCCGGTGTCCTCGATCTCCACGCGGAACGTACCGGCCTCTGCGTCGTCGGCCTTGAAGAACATCCCGCGCACCTCTACGAAGCCGGACGCAGTGAACTTCGCGGCGTTGCCGACTAGATTGAAAAGTATCTGGCGAATGCGCTGCGGATCGACCATGAGGACGGGCATGTCCTCGACCTGGCAGCGGAACTCCAAGGACGGATTCTTGTTCGCCATGCGGAACGAATCGACTATCTGTCCGACGAGCTTCGCGCAGTCCGTAGGCTCCGCCACGATCTCCATGCGCCTGTCTTCGAGCTTGGAAAAGTCAAGCACGTCGTTGATGAGGTTGAGGAGCGTCTTGCCGCTGACGAGGATCGAGTCTATGGCCTGTTTGTACTCCTCTTTCGTATTGAATCCCGTCTTGAGCATCTCAGAGAAGCCGATTATCGCGTTGAGCGGAGTGCGTATGTCGTGGCTCACGGTCGAGAAGAAGTAGCTTTTCGACTTGTTCGCGCTCTCCTCCGCCTTGAGCTTCTCGGCGAGCAGGTCCTTTTCGCGCCGGCGCAGGATCGAGAAGAGGTTCATCATGATTGCAAGGGACGAGACGAGCAGCACAAGCTCGATTATCGACTTGGCCAGGATGTCGCCGCCGACATGGTCTATCATGGAGGCGCAGGACTCCTTGTCGAGCGTCTTGCCGATCAAAGACTCGAAGGAGTCCTCCGCCACGTCGCAGGCTGCAAGCCGGAACCACATTAGCGATGAGAAGAAGATCGCGACGAGTACGCCGACCCACACGACGGTGGAGCGTCCGAACCTGCCGCGCCAGTCCTGGCTGAACAAGCGCCTGTAGAGAATGTACCCGAATATGCACCAGATTGCGAGGAGAAGGTAAGACTCAGCCGAGAGAGTGTCGCCAGAAAGGTAGTTCGGCACGAGCATAATTACGCAGAACACGACGGCCATCGCGACTCCGCCAATCCCGGCGGCCCTGACGACGGCGCTACGGTCCCCCTCTCGCCTGGCGATAGCGTACGCGGCGGCGGACACGTAGCCGTAGGCGACTGCGGCGCCGAGGTTGGAGACGTCCACTGGCCAGCCGATGACGGTGCGCCCGAGGAACGGTATCGCCACGGAAACGAGCAACAAGAACAAGATGGCATTGGCTGGCGTGCCGTCGCGGTTGAGCGCGCCAAACCAGCGTGGGATCATTCCGCCGCGCGACATCGCGCACAGCAGGCGGCTCGTCGCTATGTACGTGGCGAATATGCCTGTCAGCTGTGCGGCGACCATAGTGCCGCCGAGGATCGCCGTACCGGCGGTGCCGAGCGTCCGGCGAGCCGCCGAGAACACGGGCAACGAGTCGGGGCCAGAGAGGTCTGGGAGCGCGGCGACGTACTCGGCCCAGGTGCCGAACCGCTCCGGCAGCGACAGCACTGGCAGGATCGACAGCAGCATGTACAGGAGCGCGGAAAGCGCTATTGCGACGATCATGAGCGAAAACGTGCGCCTCACCGGGAACTTGAATTCGCCAGACGAATTGGTGACCGCCTCGAAGCCCACGAACGCCCACGGAATAATCGCGAGGATGTGCAGGACCTGGACCACCGGATTGCCGTTTGACGAGAATGCGGGCGCCATCGAGGCGAATCCACCCTCGTGCCTGAGGAGCATGGCGACGAAGCAGGCCACCACGCCCACCACCATGACGCCTGCGAAGATTGTGTGCAGGCCTATGGCGAGGCGCTTCCTGAAGAGACATATCCCGCCGCAAAGGACGATTGCGGCGACGCAGAGGAGCACCTCGCCGAAATAGACGTCGAAGCCGACCAACGTGTAGTGGAAGCCGAATTGCAGTGCGTCGCCGAGGACGTACCGCGCTATTATGACGAGCGCGGTCGAGTTGGCCCACAGTATGGCCATGTAGGTGAGGAACAGGAACCATCCGACGAGGAAGCTGTGGTCGGGACCGAACGCCTTCGTGACGAATCCGTACGCACCGCCTGGCCCGGGCCGGCGGACTACGAGCCTGTGGTAGTTGAAGGCGAAGACGGACATCGCGACCGCGCCGATGAGGATGCCAATCAGCGTCCCGACTGGGCCCGCGTCCGGAAGAAACTGCTTTCCAGGCAGCACGAACGCGCCCCATCCCACGGCATAGCCGAAGGACAGCGCGACGACGGACAGCGGCGATAGGTACGCCCCCAGGCCGGTCTTCGCCCCCGTCCCGCCTGAATATGCTTTGTTCGCTTTCATGGCTTGATGTGGATATTATATCAAAAAATCTGATTCTTGTGCATGCCCCGAGTATTCCATAATTATGGTATCATATGCGACATGAAAGCCTCCAATCGGCAAAAGGAAAGGAAAAAGAAGATGACAAAGACTGCATTATCCTGGGCCGCCGCAATCGCGTCCCTTGCCTGCATGGCCGCAACAGACGCTCCGCGCCCGTTTCCGTGTTCGGTAAAGCTGTCGCAGGGGACGCGGCGACAGTGCGGGCAGGACGTGCGCAACTTCTTCCTGTCGGGCAAGTGCCGCCTTTCGCAGGACGCCGAGGCGGCGCTAATGTTCCATTCGGACGGTTCCGACAAGGGATACGAGGTACTGTTCCGCAACGGCCCCATCGACGGCACGCGCAAGACAGGTTCGCTTTCCCACGTGCGCAACCTCTACCGCTCCATGGCTAAGGACGGGGAGGACTTCAGCTTCGAGATCCGCGTACGCGAAAAGAACGTGGAGGTATGGGTCAACTCCATGCCCGTCGTACGGTACACCGAGGGCGCGCGCCCATACCGCCTGCCGAAGTACTCGAACATGCTCCTGTCGCGCGGCGACTTCGTGTTCGAGGGGCGTGCGGGGACGGCAAGCTTCACGGACATGGTCCTCGAGCCGATCCGTGACGGCATCCTGAACCCAGACGACATCCGCCCATACGCGGACGAGGCGACGGATCCCGTGATCAGGCTCCAGCAGGAAGACTTCCCCGTCGTGAACTGGCACGTCCACGCCAAGAGCGGATGGACGCCGCGACAGGCCTACGACAAGAGCCTTGCAGACGGCATCAACTACGGGCTCTCGGTAAACATCTACGGCAAGATCGTGCACAAGGGCGACGGCGGATTCGGGCGCATGATCGAAACCGACGACGAGGCGCTCCAGTACCTTTCGGAAGTCCGCGGCTGGCCGTTCCTGCACGGATTCCAGGGCGAGGGCCGCAAGTGGACTGCCTCCTTCACCGCGAAGTCGCTCACCGCATGCGACTACATATTCACGGACTCGATGACGATCGTGGACCGCAGCCGGCAGATACGGCTCTACCGCCCGGACGAGTTCACGCTCAACGGCCGCACGGCGGAGGAATGGATGGACTTCTACGTCTCGCAGATCGAGCTGATCCTCGACAACGAGCCGACCGACATCTACGCGAACCCGATGTTCCTTCCGCCGGAGCTCGACAGGGACGCGGACGCGCTGTGGACCGACGCGCGCATCGACCGCGTCCTCGACAGGCTCGCCAGGCACCGCATCGCGCTCGAGATCAACTCGCGCTACCGCATACCGAGCCACAAGGCTTTGCGGAGGGCGAAGGCGCGTGGAATCAAGTTCGCTTTCGGGACGAACAACGTGGACGCGAACATCGGCCGGCTCGAATGGGCCATCGACGCCGTGCGCGAGTGCGGAATCGCGAAGGAGGACATGTGGTTCCCGCCTGACAGCATCCGCCTCTCTCGCCCGACCGTCATCTACAACAGGGTAGAATAAGGCCGACCCCATAGTCTCGCTGGGGATTACATTTCATTTGCCTCCGAGAAGTTCCGACAGCGGCTTGCCGTCCTTGGCCGACGAGAAGATGCACTGGACCTCGCCGTGGGTGAGCGTACGCATCCAGATCGCGACATCATCCACGTCGCCGACGAACGGGTGCCTGTACTTGCCCGTGCCGTCCTGTCCAATGAAGAACGGCAGCCCCGTATTGAAGGCGATATCCGAAAGGTCGTCCGCGACGCAGTAGAGATAGCCGTCCCTGCGTCCCTGGTAGAGGCGCACGACGCCGTCAGCGCCGCGCGTCCCCGCGTAGAACACCCATTCGCCGAAATCGGGATTGTAGACGCCTAGGTCGTGGCGCTTCCTGCCGGTGCGCCCGCAGTTCAGCAGAAAGCCGTGGCAGTTGAATCCCTTGACCTTGCAGCTGTAGCCGGACGTGCGCGACATGTCAACGCGGTCGGGCGCGATGAGCGCGATTCCAGGCTTCGATCCGGCGCTCCAGTCCTTGTTGCCGAGAACGACGGGGTCGCCGACCTGCTTGCCGAACGTGCGCACCCACAGGGCGAAGGAAAACTCCGCCCCATTCTCGAACTTCAGCGCCTCGGAACCCTTCAGGCATACGCTCCCCACCTCATTCGTGCTGGCGGAGACGCGCAGCGCCCCGCCGAACTTTCCCCCGTCCTCAAGCAGCTTTGCCTTCCCTCGCATCTCAATTTGATCGCTCGGTAGGGCGGTCGCCCCGCGACCGCCGTCAAACGGCAAATACACTGCCAATCCGTCCTTCAAATCCCGCTCCTTCTCCGGCGGCACGGCGACATCTCCGCGCACCTTGCCGTCGAAACGAAACTTCGAGACATCCACGCCGAAGTGCGCAAGCGCCGTCGGCGCGGCGTCGTAGTTGTGCGGCACGCCGGGGATTCGCCCCTGCGCGACGTGGCGTCCGG
>JAEEGL017027986.1_pt1 | contig 11164 bp, 9 predicted proteins | sample 9134231 | NCBI WGS metagenome assembly JAEEGL01 (sample SAMN16246548, study PRJNA631951) | gut metagenome | biome: gut microbiome; feature: rumen; material: fiber-attached | host: Bos | place: Iran: Karaj | collected 2018-10
AAAGCAGCCGGCGGCCGAAACGCCCCCGGAAAAAAATCCCGTCGTTGTCGATCTGGGCGAATGACTGCCTGGAACGGTTCAATGAGCTGCGAAACAGGTATGATTTTCGCAGCTCTTTCTTTTTCGTTATTGCATTATGATCGGGAAGTGATTTTGAATGAACGATTTCCTTCTTCAGGAGGATGAAACACTTGAGGAGCTTCAGCCCGGAGGTTTTATACTGCTGCAGAAAAAGAACGGCTTCCGTTTTGGCATGGATTCCGTTCTGCTTGCTGAATTTGCAGGAATCCGTCCGCAGTCCATGGTGGCGGATTTCGGAACAGGTAGTTGTGTACTTCCCCTGCTTCTGTTATCCAGAAACAAAGGAAGCTGCTTCCGCTGTATTGAAATCCAGGAGGATATCGCCGATATGGCACGGCGTACCGTACATGCAAACCATCTTGAAAATCGGATTGAAATTATTCACGGCATGGCAGAACGTGCTTCAGACTGGTTTGAGCCATGCAGCATGGACGCGGTTATCTGCAATCCGCCGTACGGCATTCCGGGCGCTGCAGTTTCAAGTCCTTTTTCCACCCGCGCAATTTCCAGAAACCAGCAGAAAGATACTCTTTCCGGTTTTTTCAGGAGCGCTTTTCTGATGCTGAAAGGGAAAGGAACCTTTACCATGGTTTATCCGGCTCCCCGGATGCTTCAGGCCATGACGCTGCTGCAAAAAGCGCATCTGGAGCCGAAACGTTTTCAGCTGGTATATCCCTATGAAAACAAACCGGCGAATCTTGTGCTGATCGAAGCGGTAAAAGACGCAAAACCGACTCTCCATCCAATGCCTCCGCTGATTATCTATAATGAAAACCACGTATTGACAAACAGACTGAAGTCTGTTTATCATATGGAACAGACTTCGGTCTGAAATATACTTTGTGAGGATTGTATATGCACAGGATCTGGGATCTTGCCGTAATCGGCGGAGGTGCTTCCGGAATGGCGGCGTCTGTTGCGGCGTCCGGTATGGGGGATCGCGTACTGCTGCTGGAAAAATCTCCTGCGCTTGGCAGAAAAGTGGCCGCTTCGGGAAACGGCCGGTGCAACCTGATGAACACAGGGACTCCTGCATACTACGGAGATTCTTCCTTTGCAGTTGACGTACTGCATTTTTTCCCCCGGGAATCACTGATGCGCTTCTGGAAATCCCTTGGCCTTTTTCTTTCCGAAGACACTGAAGGAAGGGTTTATCCCGGCACATTTCACGCTTCTTCCGTAAATGACGCACTGAAAACAGCGCTTAGACAGAATGAAGTGGATATTCGTCTGCAGACCGCTGCAGTGTCGGTCGTCCGGTCAGACCATAGCTTTGAGATCCGGACTGAAAAAGAGGATTTCACCGCCCTGCGGGTTCTGATTGCTGCCGGCGGGCCTGCCGCCCCGAAACTCGGCGGTACGGACGCCGGTTACAGGCTGCTGGCTTCATTCGGTCACCATATTGCTCCTGCTTTCCCGGCACTGTGTCCCGTCCGGACCGATGTAAAAAGCATTTCCGGCCTTTCCGGAATCCGTTCACGCTGCGCCGTAACGCTTTACAGTACCGGTCACAGAAGCGTCTGTTCCCATCGCGGTGAAGTTCTTTTTACCGATTACGGTATCAGCGGAATATGTGTGATGCAGTGCGCCAGGTTTATTACAAACGAAGGATTCACCCTGGAACTCGATCTTCTTGATCCTTACCGACTGGACAATTCTGCTGTCCTCCTGATTCTGAAGGAACGCCGGAAAAACTTCGGACTGCTGCCGCCTGAATATCTGCTCAACGGGATCCTGCTGCCGAAGCTTTCCTACGCCGTCCTGAAACAGGCAGGCATTGTCATGAAGGACCGGAAAGTCCGCGACCTGTCCGATGATGATCTGGACAGAATCCTTCAGAAGCTTCGCGCATACACCCTGAAAGCTGCGGGTGTACGGGGATTTGAAGATGCGCAGGTCTCTGCCGGCGGCGCTTTATGCAGTGAGTTTTCACCTGATACGCTTGAGTCACGTATTGTTCCCGGACTGCATGCTTCCGGAGAGGTTCTGAATGTCGACGGAGACTGCGGCGGTTATAACCTGATGTTTGCTTTCGCATCCGGCATTCTTGCAGGACTGAACGGAAGAACCGGAATGAGGTGGGATATTTGAAGAAAGGCGATCTCAAAAAACAGGAAATCCTTCGCACTGCTGAATCCCTTTTTTGCCGGAACGGCTATGAAGCGACAGGCGTCCAGGAAATTATTGACGCGCTTCACACCAGCAAAGGAAGCTTCTATCATCACTTTGTCAGCAAGGAGGCGCTGCTGGAAGAAATCTGCCGCAGCCGGATATCCGGAGACGCTGCATATTGTCCGCCGCCGAATTCAGACGCCGATCCGATCTCTGAACTGAATATGCTGCTGTCCCGTATGATTCCGTTCACCGGGGAAAAATTATCCTTTCTCCTGATGCTTCTTCCTGTTTTCCGTCTGGATGAAGGTGTGCATCTGCGCAGTTTTTACGGAAAGGAACTCACCGCGCGGTATTCCGGTCCTTTGTCCGAAATCCTGAAGAAGGGAACATCTTCCGGTGTATTTTCCTGCAGAAATGCTGATTTTTCAGCAGAGCTGACGCTTCTGATCATCAATCATCTCTGGATGAAATTATGCGATATGATCCTTGAAAACGAATCAGCAGGATCCGTTACGGACCCTGCTGAACTGCTGGCCGTGGCCGGCGAATACAGGCTTGCAATTGAAAGGATGATTTTCGCGCCTTTCGGCTCCGTTGTTCTTATCCGTCTTCCCGATCTGCTGTCAGTCACCGATCAGATCCACCTTCACTGGAGAAAAGCGTAAAACACGATCCTCTATTCTGTCCAGGGGAGGTATTTTTCTTCACTTCCGATCCACAGGGCTTTCCCTTCGGCAATATTGCCGACTGAATCCTTCACCTCATCGATATCCTTTTTCCGTGCGCACAGGGAGAATTCCACTGCGTCCTGGTACGTAACGTCCTCCACACGCAGACTCATTTTTGATAACGTATACTGCAGCTGGTTCCATACCGGATAGGAAACTCTGCACCGCACCGTTTCCGACAGTTCCATCCTGACAACGCCGGCTGCGGCAAGCGCGATTTTACATCCCTGTGTATAAGCGCGCACCAGACCGCCGGTTCCGAGGAGAACTCCTCCGAAATAACGAACCACTACGACACAGCAATTCACGATCTTTTCGTTTTTCAGAACGTCCATCATGGGCATTCCTGCTGTTCCGCCGGGTTCTCCGTCGTCACTGTAGCGCATGATTCCGCTGTTTTGCCCGATAATATAGGCATAGCAGTGATGCTTCGCGTCACGGTGCTTTTCCCGCATGGACTGAATAAACGTCTGCGCTTCCTCTTCAGTCTCGCAGGGCTTTGCACATCCGATAAAACGGCTTTTCTGAATGGTAATCTCATCCGACGCGCTTCTCTGAACGGTAATATAGGATCCGCTCATGCAAGGACCACTCGGCAGAAACCTTTTTTGCCTTTCCTGATCATAACGCCGTCCGTTCCGATCTGTTCCGCCGTCAGCGCCGCGGAGACATCCGTGACCTTCTCATTTCCGACAGATACGGCGTTCTGTTCTATCTGCTTTCTTGCGTCGCTCTGGCTCTTGCAGAGGCCGGAGCGAACCAGCATGGTGGATATTCTGGCATCTTCCGCAAGTTCCGATGCACTGACTGAAAGCGTAGGAATGTCGCCGCCGGATGGCGCTCCGTTGAACAGCGCCATGGCGCCGGCTTCCGCCTGTACCGCGGCCTCCTCTCCGTGAACAAGCCTGGTTACTTCGAAAGCCAGAACCTTTTTCGCTTCATTGATTTCCGCGCCCTGAAGCGCGCCAAGCCGGCGTACTTCATCCATAGGGAGGAACGTAAGCAGGGCCAGGCATTTCTCCACATCCTTATCGTCCACATTCCGCCAGTACTGGTAGAAATTGTAGGGTGAGGTTTTTTCAGGGTCCAGCCACAGCGCACCCGCTTCTGTTTTGCCCATTTTTCTTCCGTCGTGAGTCAGCAGAAGCTGGAAAGTGCAGGCAAAAGCTTTCTCCTGAAGCTTTCTCCGCACAAGATCCGCGCCTCCGAGCATATTGCTCCACTGGTCATTTCCGCCCATTTCCAGGCGGCACCCGTAACGGTTGAACAGTTCCAGGAAGTCATAGCTTTGCATGAGCATATAGGTGAATTCCAGGAAGCTCAGTCCGTTTTCCGTTGCCATCCTGGCTTTGTAGCATTCGGCAGTGAGCATTTTATTGACGGAGAACATGGAGCCGATGTCACGCATAAACTCGATGAAGTTCAGGTTGCGGAGCCAGTCTCCGTTATTGACGATAACTGCCTTTCCGTCGGAAAAGTCCAGGAAACGGGACATCTGTTTCTTTATGCATTCCACATTCTGATCAATAGTTTCCGTAGACATCATCTTGCGCATATCCGTCTTGCCGGAAGGATCACCGATCATGGCGGTTCCTCCTCCCATCAGGGCAATCGGTTTGTGACCGGCCTTCTGCATATGCGCCATGGCCATGATCGGGATATAATGCCCGATATGCAGGCTGTCCGCCGTAGGATCGAAACCCACATAAAAGGTCGTGGGAGATTTCAGCTGTTCGTAAAGTTCATCCTCAAAAGTCATCTGCGCGATAAATCCGCGTTCCTTCAGTATATCCAGGATATGTTCCATAATCTTTTCCTCCGAAATTTACATCTTTTCACGGATCAGAGCATTCAGGACATTCATGCCTGTTTCGATCTGTTCCATGGAACTGTTCGAAAAATTCAGTCTGAAAGTGTTCTCATGTCCTCCGCCAACGCAGAAATGGGTTCCCGGGACAAAAGCCACTTTCTTCTCAATTGCATCTGCCAGCAATTCCTTTGCATTCATCTGTTCCGGAAGCTCGCCCCATATAAACAGCCCGCCCTCGGGCTTCGTATATCGGACGCCCTCCGGGAACTCTGCCAGCTTTGCAAGCATAAACTTCATTTTCTTTCCGTAATCCGCGCAGATCCGGCGGATATGATCGGGCAGCAGGTTCCTTCGGATGAACTGGTCGACAATCGCCTGATTCAGATTGGAGGTGTGTACGTCCGTCGACTGTTTGCCGACGGTGCATTTCCGGATGATGTCCGGTTCGCCGGCGATAAATCCCACACGCAGTCCGGGGGAGATAATCTTGCTGAAGCTGCCGAGGAACATGACGTAACCGTCCCTGTCAAAGCTTTTGATGGACGGAAGGGGAGTACCTTCATACCTCAGGTCCCGGTACGGATCGTCTTCTGCCACAACCATTCGGTATTTGCCCGCCAGTTCCGCGACTTTCTGCCTGCGGTCGGCAGGAAGCGTCTTCCCTGAAGGATTCTGGAAGGTAGGAATTGTATACAGAAGCTTCGGATGATAACGCCGGATCTTTTCTTCAAGATCTTCCATGACCATACCTTGTCCGTCGCTCTCCACAGGAACAAGTTCCGCCTGATACAGCTTCATGCACTGCATGTTCCCGAGGAAAGAGGGATTTTCAACCAGGATTACGTCACCGGGATCGATCAGCGCTTTGCAGAGAAGGTCCATCGCCTGCGTAGAACCGGTTACGGGCAGCACGGCGGGAATGTCGCACTTCAGCTGTTCCCGGACATATCCTGCCAGGCTTTCCACAAAGGAAGGATAGCCTTCGGTCGCCCCGTACTGGAGAATTGCTTTCCCGTTCTTCGCCAGCACGTCCACGGCGATTTCACTGACCACGTCCTCAGGAAGCGCTTCCGGAGCGGGATTGCCTCCGGCGAAAGAAATCATTCCGGGCTGGGCGATTACCTTGAAGATTTCACGGATCGCGCTGCCGGAAATCCCGTCAAAGCGGTGTGCGAACTGGAATTCCGGATTACTCATATGTCTGCAGCTCCTTTCATATATACAAAAACGCGGCTCTCCGGAAGGCGAAGAACCGCGGTACCACTTCCATTCAGCACGGACAAAGCGCCTGTGCTCTCAGATGCTGTAACCGGCATACCGGGACGGGCCTACTGGAATACAGCTGGTTCAGCCCGACAGCTCGGGGATGTACTTCACCGGACGGCAGCTGCTTCCTCGCACCGAACGAAAGCTCTCTGAAAGCTGCGGGACCGGATACTCTTCCCGTCATTGCAGATAAAAATATTATGTCCGATTCCTCCAAGTCTGTCAAGACATTTTCGTCTTGATCTTGATTGCTGAATTTTGTATAATAATTTGAATCCTTTTTCATCTGCCGGTTTATCCGGCACCGGAATGCAAAGGAGGAATGCTGGATGGAATGTAAGGTCAAAAACGACCTCGGTACGATCTACATCGCCGAAGACGTCATGATGAAAGTCGTCGGATATGCTGCGCTGGAATGTTACGGCATTGTTGCCATGTCCGGCAAGCGTGCCACGGACGGGATCGTTGAATGGCTCGGAAGAGAGAACCTTTCCAAAGGTGTCCAGATCCGGAATGTGGGCGATATGCTGGACGTGGATCTTTATATCATTGTCGAATACGGTATTTCCATATCTGAAGTCTGTAAGACAATTGTGGAAACCGTACGGTATAAACTTGAGAGCATGACGGGCGTTAAAGTCCGGAAGATCGGGGTTTCCGTCGAAGGGATCCGCATCTGACTCTTTCTGCATGAATATGTGAATGACGGAGGATAATTCCTTTGATACAGTTCAAAACGATTGACGGTCTTCTTCTGCGGGATATGATCATGGCCGGAACAGCCCTGCTTGAAAAAAACAGGGAAGCGGTTGACGCATTGAACGTCTTCCCTGTCCCTGATGGAGATACCGGTACAAACATGTCGCTGACCATGCAGTCAGCCACCCGTGAAATCAACAGCAAGGAATATCTGCGCGCCGACGAGGCCGCGAACGCTCTGGCAAAGGGCGCCCTGAAGGGCGCGCGGGGCAATTCAGGCGTCATTACAAGCCAGCTTCTGCGCGGATTTGCAAAGGCGCTGAACGGCGTTGAAAAAATCACGCCCGTACAATTTGCGCAGGCACTTTCCAAAGGATCCGAAATGGCCTATAAAGCCGTAATGAAACCAAAGGAAGGCACGATCCTGACAGTTGCGCGCGTGGTGGCTGAAGACGCCATGAAACAGGCCGATTCCGATCCGGATGATTACGACAAGCTCTTTAATGTCATCCTGAAGAGCGGTGAAGCCATCCTGAAAAAAACGCCTGACATGCTCCCCGCGCTGAAGCAGGCCGGCGTGGTGGATTCCGGCGGACGCGGCCTGATGCTGATCTACCAGGGTTATGCAGCCGTTCTCCGCGGTGAGGATATCAACCTGACCCAGACGGGTATGGAAGATGATTTCAGCGCAGTATCGGACGACTGCCATGATATGAGCAGGGATCTGACGTATTCGTACTGTGTCAACTTTACCCTGAGCCGCTTCCGGGAAGACTGCGATGAGCATGATCTGGATTCCTTCCGCAGAAGGCTTAACCGGATCGGAGACAACGTAACGGTTAACGGCGACCTGAACAAGGCTGAAATCCATGTGCATACCGACAATCCCGGTGCGGCGCTTGAATACGGGATCGAGCTCGCTGAGATTTCCGAAGTGCGTATTGACAACCTGCTTGAAATGAAGCGTCAGTACGATGCTGAAAACAATCCCGAACCTGAAGCGGACGCTGCCGCGGAAGAAGCAGGATCGGACGAACCCGCAGCCGTTGAGAAGAAATACGGTTTCGTAGCCGTTTCCCTGGGTGCAGGTTTCTCCCAGTTCTTTGCCGACCTGAATGTGGACAAGATCGTTGAGGGCGGTCAGACGATGAATCCGTCCGTTGATGATCTTCTGAACGCCGTAAACCAGGTTCCCGCCGAATGCGTTTTCATCCTTCCGAACAACGGAAACGTCATTTTCGCCGCAAACCAGGCCGCGGAGCTCTGCAAAAAGGATGTCCGTGTCATACCAACCAAGAATGTGGCCATGGGTATCGCTGCCGCCATCGCGTTCCAGAACGACCAGGATCCTGACGAAAACTTCCGCCGGATGGACGAGGCGTCCCAGCACGTCAAGACCGGCATGGTAACCTATGCGATCCGTGACAGCGAATACAACGGAATCCAGATTAAACAGGGCGACATCATCGGCCTGCACAACGGGAAAATCGAATATTCAGGGTCCTCCATCCATGACGTCGTGATGGAAATGATGAAAAGCATTATTACGGATGAGGATGAACTGGTTACCGTTTATTACGGCGCAGATGTCGCAGAAGCCGACGCGGAAGCCATTTCGGCCGATATCGAAAAAGCCTATGACTTCTGCGATGTGGAATGCCACAGCGGAGGACAGCCTCTGTATTACTATCTGATTTCCGTGGAGTAACTTCATATGAAGCTCGGCGATCTGGAAGGAATCGGTCCGGTCCGTCTTGAATCTTTGCGCGCAATGGGAATCGTCTCATTGCGCGATTTGTTGTTTACTCTCCCGATCCGCTATGAAGATCATCATACAGTTTTCCCGTGCAAAACAAACAGGCCGGGCAGCATTCTGGTGGAAGGATTGTTTCAGGATTCCCTGAAGGCCTCCTATTTTCACGGAATATCCAGAGTTCAGGGAACCATCCATGATTCAAGCGGAAAACTATCCGTCTGCTGGTATAATGAACCATGGATCGCAAAACAGATCCGTCCGGGTGAACCGGTCAGGCTGTACGGCCGGCTGAACATTAAGGACGGGCGCCGTACGCTTCAGAATCCCCGGATTGTTACGGATTCCGGCTGGATTCCGGTCTACCGCGCCATAAAGGGATTCCCTGCTAAATCTTTCCGCAAACTGATCGAAAACGCGCTGGAACATCTGGAAGACACCTGCCCGGAAACCCTCCCGCAGGGGTTCCGGCTGAACAACCGCCTATGCGAACTGAATTTTGCTCTCCGTGAAGCACATTTCCCCTCCAGCATGGTGAGTCTGGAGATCGCCCGCCGCCGCCTTTCCTATGAGCGGATCCTCGTATATCTGCTTTATGTCGCCGTTTCCGGAAAAACAAGGCGTGCATCCTGTCCCTTCAGTACCGACCTGAACCAGCAGCAGATATATTGGGCGTCCCTCCCTTTCGAAGCGACCTCCGCTCAGCGGAAGGTTCTCTCGGAAATCGCGGAAGATTTGAACGGAAATCGTGCGATGGCCCGTCTCGTACAAGGAGACGTCGGTTCCGGAAAAACCGCTGTTGCCTTCGGTTCCGTCTATTTATCCTATCTGTCCGGTTTCCAGAGTTCAATGATGGCTCCGACAGAAATTCTGGCTTCTCAGCACTTTGAAAGCGCCCGGAAGATTCTCGAGCCTCTCGGCGTCCGCTGCAGGCTTCTCACAGGCAGTACAAAGGCCAGAGAACGGAAGCAGATCCTTTCCGAACTGTCGGACGGAAGCTGCCATGCAGTATTCGGCACGCATGCGCTGATCAGCCGGGACGTGAACTATAATAAGCTCGGCCTTGTGATTACGGATGAACAGCACCGCTTCGGCGTGAACCAGCGGACCGCACTGGAACAGAAAGGGATGACGGGCGTCGGGTTTTCCCCGCACGTCCTGGTTATGTCCGCCACGCCGATTCCCAGAAGCCTTGCCCTGATCCTGTACGGGGATCTGGATATTTCTGTTATCAATGAGCTTCCGAAAGGGCGTCAGCCGGTTAAAACCCGGCTGGTCCCGGAATTCAAAAGGGAAGATATGTATCGTTTCCTGCGCAGTGAAATACAAAAGGGGAGGCAGGCTTATGTCGTATGCCCGGCAGTAGAGGATTCCGAAAACGCCGACGAGCTTCGAAGCGTCAAAGCCGTATTTGAATCCCTGCAGGCTTCGGAACTGAAAGGTCTCCGGATTGCCATGACATGGGGAGGGCAGAAAAGTGCGGAGAAAGAACGTGTCCTCGGGGATTTCTCCCGCGGAGAATGCGACATTCTGGTTTCAACCACCGTGATCGAGGTTGGGATCAATAACCCGAACGCGTCCATTATGATCATAGAAAATGCGGAAAGATTCGGCCTCAGCCAGCTTCATCAGCTCCGGGGCAGAGTCGGACGCGGCACAGAAGAAAGCTGGTGTTTCCTTCTTTCGGACAGCAGCGAAAAACTGGATACATTGTGCAGAACGAACGACGGTTTTATAATTTCCAGAAAGGATCTTGAGCTCCGCGGCCCGGGCGACCTGATCGGCACGCGCCAGTCGGGGGATGCTGAGAACGTCCTTTTCTCTGCTGACATGCGGCTTCTGGAAGAGGTTTCCTCCGCCGTGCGGCGCCTGACGCGGGATCCCGGCGAAGAAGCAGCGTTCAGGGACCTGGAGCAGTATGCGCGTTCCTATTTTGAGCAGTCCGGCCATGAGATTGCGCTGAGCTGACCGGCCGCTGTTCCCGGTCAGTCATCCATAAATTCCAGAAGAATACTGTTCTGAATATCCATGCCTTTCCGGGTCAGCGACCAGCACCCGTTCTCCAGCTTCATCATTCCGGCTGACTGCATGGCGCGAAGGCGGTCCCCGTAACACGAGTCCATCGTTACTCCGTGCATGTTTCTGAAAGCTTTTTCGCTTACGCCGCGGTTCATTCGCAGGCCAAGCATCATCGTTTCAAACCGTGCGTTTCGGCTGTCAACTGTTTCCTCCATTATCTGACTGTTGTCCGGTTCACGCACGTAACGAATGTACTGCCCGTATTCTGTTGGATTTGTTCTGCGCAGGCAGGTAATGCCTTCCTGAGACCGTCGTGTGATGCTCATGGAAGCGGCGGAGACTCCCAGCCCTACGTACGGGATCTGAGTCCAGTATCCGATGTTATGCCGGCATTCGTACCCTTTACGGGCAAAATTGGAAATCTCATATTGTTCCAGTCCATACGTGTTCAGTTTCCGGATTGCTGCATCGTACATTTCCCGTTCGGTTTCCACGTCCGGCAGTTCTGTTTTCTTTTTCAGTAATTCTTCATACAGAGGCGTCCCTTCCTCCGGAATCAGTCCGTAGGCGCTGATATGTTCCGGTTCCATGGAGAGCGCAGCGTCCAGCGTATGATCCCACTCTGACGCGGTCTGTCCGGGAATTCCGAAGATCAGGTCCAGGTTCAGGTTCCGGATGCCAGCCCGCCTGACC
>JAEEGL011378886.1_pt1 | contig 11163 bp, 10 predicted proteins | sample 9134231 | NCBI WGS metagenome assembly JAEEGL01 (sample SAMN16246548, study PRJNA631951) | gut metagenome | biome: gut microbiome; feature: rumen; material: fiber-attached | host: Bos | place: Iran: Karaj | collected 2018-10
GCTAGGACGGCGGCAGCAGGGGGCATCTGAAACACGATGTTGAATTGCCCACGGTGCCCATACAATAAATTTCACTTCTGTAGTTCTTCTTAGTGAACGGAACATGAAAGCAACTATAATAAGATTTGCTTGAGAAATAATAAAGAAATCCAAAGTGTCTGTGATGGGTGCAACATTCTAATCGTACTGTAAAGCGATGAAAGTACACCCACAAAAGCTCAGATTGCAGTATAAGAAAATCTATAAATCTTCGACAATTGTTCACCAGGTAGGGGCAGGCCGGGGTGGAGGCGCAGGGCAGGGCCAGGTTCAGTTGGTTATAAGAGGGTAAAAAAAGCAGCCCCTTGAGGTTATCAAGGGGCCACGGTGTGTTGACTAAACTATATTGATTCGAATTCTTCGACGATGTCCTGGGATGGTGGTGGGGTCAATAGGCTGACTGCAACACAGAGGACAAGTCCTACGAGGAAGCCTGGTAGGAGTTCGTAGATTCCGAAGACTCCGCCAAGAGGCTTGATTACGAATTTCCAAAGGAAAACCATTGCGCCGCCACCAAGCATACCTGCGATGGCACCGTAGCGGTTTGCACGCTTCCAGAATAAGGCGAGGAGCATTACAGGTCCGAAGGCTGCTCCGAAGCCTGCCCAGGCAAAAGATACGATCATAAATACTGAGCTGTTAGGGTCACGTGCAATGAGGATTCCGATGGCTGAGATTACGATAAGTACTATTCTGGCGAGAACCATCTGCATATGCTCTGAAAGCTGAACGCCTAAGGTCTCGTGAATGATGTTCTCAGATACTGACGAAGAAGCTGCAAGCATCTGTGAATCGCAGGTAGACATTGTGCAGGCAAGGATGCCGGCTAAGATTACACCTGCAAGTAAAGCCTGAAGAATACCTGTCTCAGAAAGCTTCTGTGCAATTGCGATGATTCCACGCTCTGCATCTGCAAGCTCATCGATTACGCCAGCGTGTACCATTGTTCTGGTCATTACACCGATGAAGATAGCAACTGCCATTGCGATGAATACCCATACTGTTGAAATACGACGACTGAGCTTAATCTTCTCTGGATCCTCGATCGCCATAAATCTAAGAAGAATGTGAGGCATTCCAAAGTATCCAAGTCCCCAGGCCATTGTTGAAACGATAGTAAGGAGTCCGCCGTAAGAAACTCGGCTGGCTGTCTCGAAATCGTGGAAACCTAAAAGACTGATATAGCCATCAAGTGACCAGCTGTAGGTACTAACTGCCTCAATACCACCAACTGAGCTAAGACCAAAGCCAACTACTGCGATGAGGGCTATAGTCATAATAATTGACTGTACAAAGTCTGTGGTAGATGCAGCAAGGAAACCGCCTGTAGCTGTGTAGCCTACGATTACTGCTGCTGATGCAAGCATCGCGATTGTGTAGTCAAGTCCAAATAAAGATGAGAAAAGCTTACCGCAGGCTGCGAAGCCAGAGCCTACATATGGAATGAAGAAAACTACGATGATGGCAGATGAAATAACCATCAATGTGTGGCTCTTATCCTTGAAGCGGTGCTCAAAGAAATCAGGAACTGTAACAGAGTTGTTTTTTTCTGAGTATTTACGAAGGCGCTTTGCCACTAAAAGCCAGTTCAAATATGTGCCGATACCGAGGCCAAGAGCTGTCCAGAAAACGTCGCAAATACCTGAAGCGTAAGCAACACCAGGCAAGCCCATAAGTAGCCAGGAAGACATATCAGAGGCTTCTGCACTCATGGCTGTAACAAAAGGACCAAGCTTTCTGCCACCAAGGTAATAGTCGTCTACTGTGTTGTTCTCTTTTGCAAAGCTGACTCCCATTATGAGAAGTGCCGCCAGGTAAACGAGAATTGCAATTACGATACAAACTGTGTTCATCATCTCTCCCTTTCTTTTGCTTTTCTTTTAATTATCTCACTTCTATTTGTTAAAATTTGCCAAAAATTGTCTTGTACGCTCGTTTGTTGGATTGTCAATAATCTGAGCTGGAGTACCCTTTTCGGCAATTACACCATTATCCATAAATATTATTTCATCTGAAACATCTCTGGCAAAGCTGATTTCGTGGGTTACGATAATCATTGTTGTGTGCTGGCTTGCAAGCTCCTTGATAACCTTTAGTACTTCCCCTGTAAGCTCTGGATCGAGAGCCGAGGTTGGCTCGTCAAAGCAAAGGATATCAGGTCTAAGTGCCAAGGCTCTGGCGATGGCCACACGCTGTTGCTGTCCACCGGAAAGCTGATGAGGATAGTTGTCCATCCTGTCAGCAAGCCCCATTTTTTCCAATAGCTGCTTTCCATTTTCAATTATTTCAACTGTATTTTTTCCGTTGCCCTCAAGCTTTGGTGCAAGGGTAACATTTTCAAGAGCTGTGTACTGTGGGAAAAGGTTAAACTGCTGGAACACCATTCCAAAGTGAAGTCTCTTCTCCCTTATTTCAGCCTCCTTGACGTTTCCCTGCTTTGCATCATAGAGAAGCTTTCCATTCACAGAGATGGTTCCCTCGTCTGGTGTCTCAAGGAAGTTCAGACAACGGAGTAATGTTGTCTTGCCTGATCCAGAGCTTCCGAGAATAGAGATAGTCTGCCCCTTCTCCATAGAAAAACTGATGCCCTTAAGGATTTCAGTATTATCAAATTTCTTTTTTATATTGTTAACTTCTAGAATTGCCATTTTGTCCTCTATTTAAAATAATCTAACTTCTTTTCAATGTAGCCAAATAATAGAGTAAGGAGTCCACTGAAAATCAAATAAAATGCGCCTGTGTAAAACAGTGGCCAAATGATACCTGCGCTCTTGATAAAGCGCTCACCTTCCCAGATGATTTCGTAGAAAGCGATAACTCTGGCAAGAGAGGTATCCTTTACCAATGTGATAACCTCATTTGAGATTGGTGGAACGATTCTCTTTACAACCTGGAGAAGTACAATCTTAAAGAAGGTCTGTCCCTTGGTAAGTCCTAAAACTGCTGCTGCCTCATACTGTCCCTTTGGAATGGACTGAATTCCGCCACGGAAAATCTCACTGAAGTAGCAGGCATAGTTTATTACAAAGGCAACCAGCGCTGCTGTAAATCTTCCTGAATCTCCTGAGCCCCATACATTTATTCCAAAGAAAATACCTGGGCCATAAAAAATAATGAGGAGCTGAAGCATAAGCGGTGTGCCTCGAACTATCCAAATGATAAATCTGATTGGCGCTCTTAATATTAGGTTTTTATTCATTGAGCCAAAGCTGATTACCAGGCCAAGTGGTAATGAGAAAACTAAGGTCAACGCAAACAATTTGAGGGTTCCTAAGAAACCCTCAAATAGTGAAATCGTAACTGTTGAAAACATGCTTTATACCATCCTACTGTGCTACTACAGCATCCTGAACTCCGTACTTAGTAGCGATTTCTGCCATAGTACCATCATCGTAGAGAGCCTTAAACTGCTCATTGATGTAATCAGCAAGGTCTGAACCCTTACGGCAACCAACACCGTACTCCTCTGTTGTAAGCTCAACAGTGTGTGCCAGTTCTGGATAGCTTGTGCCCTCACCAATCATTGCACCTGCCATAAGTAAGTCAATGATACAAGCATCAGATGTACCTGCTGCAACCTCCATAACTGCATCTGCCTGAGACTTAACAGCTACCACGTTGAAGCCATTGTCATTTGCTGCAGCCTCACCAGCTGAACCAGACTCTACTGCAAATGTTAAATCTGCAAGGGACTCAACATCCTTATAATCGTCAACCACATCAGCCTTTACAACTACTACCTGAGCGTTGTTGCAGTAAGCATTTGTGCAAGCCATTGCGTTTGTAACCTCTGGAGTAAGTGTCATACCATTCCAAACAACGTCGATTGACTTGTTCTCAAGCTCGAGAATCTTGTTGTCCCAGTCAATCTCAACAAACTCAACTTCCACATTCATAGACTCAGCGACCTTGCGTGCCATATCCGCGTCGAAGCCAATCCACTCCCCATTATCATCCTTATAATCCATTGGTGCGAAATCTGTGATACCAACGATAAGCTTACCCTTATCCTGAATATAAGATGCATCACTATCTGCTGACTCTGTAGCTTCTGTTGTCTCTGCAGCTGCACTGTCAGAGTTCTCTGATGTGCTGGCATTCTGCGAACCACCGCAAGCAACCATAGACATAGCCATAACCATTGTTAAAAACCCAGCAATTATTCTCTTCTTCATATTTATCTCCTATTTAATATTTTTCTTGTGCTTTATTTCTTTATCACTTTATCATACTAAACTAAAAATGTAAACCTAAATTTAAAAAAGGACTAGCCAAAATTGGCTAGCCCGATAATAAAATTCTTTGTTTAGTTTGCTTTCTTAGAAAGCACTCTATAAATAAATGTAAATACTACACCAACTACAGAGATGCAAGCTGCGATAAGGAATGCCTGCTGGTATGTACCTGTAGAAGCTACTGTCTTTGCCATAATCTGTGGTCCGAAGTAACCTGCAAGTGCAAAACCGATGAACATGATACCGTAGTTTACTGAGTTGTTCTTTGGTCCGAACTGATCAGCTGTAAATCCTGGGTAAACGCCCATGAATGAACCAAAGCTGATACCTACTACTGAAAGACCAGCGAAGAACTGAGCTGTTGCTCCATCTGGAGTAAGGAAGAGGCAGAGTAGACCTGCTGCACCAAGTACACAGGCAACTGCAAGTGTATTGATACGACCAATCTTATCTGAAAGCGAACCTGCTACGATACGACCAAATGCATTGAAAAGTGCAAGTACTGAAACTGCAAGAGCTGCTGTAGCCTCACCAATCATAAGTGTAGCTACTGACTTAGCCTGTGAAATAACCATCATTCCTGAGAATGCGCCACATGTAAGAAGAAGGAGCATTACGTAGAATACTGGTGTCTTAAGCATTTCCTTCCAATCCATGTTCTTAGGAGCTGCACCGCCTGCCTGAGCTGCTGGCTCCCAGCCTGCTGGCTTGTAGCCCTCTGGACACTGCTCAAGGAAAATACATGAAACTGCAATAAGTACAAGGAATACGATACCTACAGACTTAAATGCAAATGTAACGCCTGAACCTGCGATAATCTTTGTAACAACTGGAGGAAGAATAACTGAGCTCATTCCATAAACAGCTGTTGTGATACCACCGATAAGACCTCTCTTGTCTGGGAAGAACTTAACACATGTAGAAATTGTGCTACCGTAAGCCATTCCAAGTCCAAGACCACCGATAATACCATAGGTGAAAATCAGCATTCCTACGCTTGTAGCGAAGCCTGAAAGGAACATACCAAGTCCCCACATGATACCACCTACAAGGATAACCTTCTTAGGTCCAATCTTATCATTGAACCAGCCACCTGAAATCATGGTGATAGGGCCTACTGAATTTGCAATAGTGTAAACGATTGCAAGGCCACCTGGTGTAATCTCACTGCCTGTAATGCTACTTAAGTGTGCAGCCATAGCTGGTGAGAATACGCTCCATGCATAGATAGAGCCAAGGCAGAGGTTAATAAAGCAACCTGCCAAGAGAATAATCCATCTTTTCTTGTCTAAATTCATATTATCTCCTAATCCTTATAAGCTGGCCAAGGCCAGCTCATCAAAATTTATTTCTATTTAAAATATTAATCCAGTAAAATCAAGAATCATTTTTTCACGTTGCACGATTCTTGTCGAATATTGCAACTATACGTCCAACGCGGCATGGTATCCCCAATAAACTGCATTAGTTATTGTAGAAACCTTTGCAGCATCACCGATGATGCGTACAAATGGTGCTGCGTCGCGAAGCTCTTCTACTACATCTGTGCGTGAGCGCTGTCCAAGGGCGCAGATTACGCTTGCGCCTTCAACAAGAACTTCCTTGCCTTCAGCATCCTCACAAACAACACCCTCAGCTGTAACCTTAACAGCCTTGTAGCCTGTGTGAACGCTTACATACTTGTCGATTTCCTTAAGAAGAAGTGGACGGTGACGTACGTTTGCATCTGGAGCAAGGGCATCTCTCATCTCGATAAGCTCAACCTGCTTGCCTTCCTGTCCAAGGTGTACAGCACACTCGCAACCTGCAAGTCCGCCACCCATAACAACGACCTTGTCACCAACCTTGTCCTTTTCCTTATAGTAATTGTTTACGATTACTACATTGTCTCCATCAAGACCTGGAATTGGAGGAACAAGTGGAGTAGAGCCTACTGCGATAATGATAGCGTCTGCGTTCTCTTTTTCAGCATATTCCTTTGTAACTTCTGTGTTGAGTCTAATTTCAACTCCAGCATTTCTGGCTAATTTCTCGTAGGTGCCTGTAAGCTGGAACATTTCATACTTGAATGGGATAGCCTGCTCACTCTTGAGGATTCCGCCAAGCTCAGATTCCTTCTCACAAAGGATAACCTGATGTCCACGACGAGCTGCTGTCCATGCTGCATAGAGACCACCTGGGCCACCACCTGCAACGAGGACCTTCTTCTTAACTGGAGCTGGAGTAACCTCATCACCTTCGATTTCACGACCGATAAGTGGGTTAACTGTACAACGACGTGTAGATGTAGCTGCACGCTCTGCCATACATGTAAAGCATCTTAAACAACGAACGATTTCATCGTCACGATTCTCTGTAATCTTCTGTGGAAGATATGGATCAGCAAGAAGTGCACGGCCCATATATACGATATCAGCCTTGCCTGATGCAATAATCTCTTCCATCTGAGCTGGGTCATTGAGACCGCCAAGTGTGGCTACAGGAACCTTTACATGCTTCTTAATCTCTGCTGCAAGGAATACGTTGCGTCCATGCTCCTCAAACATAGATGGATGTGTGATACCAAATGTCTTCTGGTATGTACCAGCTGAAACGTGGAGAATATCAACATAATCCTCAAGCTGCTTTGCAATCTCGATACCCTCTTCGATTCCGTAGCCACCCTCACAGAACTCAGAACCTGACATTCTGAACTCGATTGGGAAACGAGGACCTACTGCCTCACGGATAGAAGTGAGAATTTCCTTTGCAAGTCTGCAACGATTCTCAAGGCTTCCGCCGTACTCATCCTCTCTCTTATTGAAAAGTGGTGAAAGGAACTGGTTGATTAACCATCCGTGACCACCGTGTACCATAATAAGCTCAAATCCGGCTCTCTTTGCCATAGCCGCAACGTCACCGTAAGACTTTACGATTTCGTCAATCATCTCTTTTGTCATACCCTTAACTTCAACACCGTCAGGTCTAACTGTGTCCATTGGGCCCCACTGCTTTAAGCTCTTCTGCTTTGACTTATCAGTCATGTATGTGCCAGCAAACATTCCTGAATGTGAAAGCTCAAGTGAAGGCATACCACCGTGGCGTCTGATTGCATCGGCTGTGTATGTAGCACATGCAAGAGAATTTAAAATAGCTGGGTTAAGTCTGTAAGCATGACTTCCATCTGACTCATGTACCATGCACTCAGATACAGTAACAGCTGCTGCACCACCCTTTGAACGAAGCTCATAGAATGCTGTGGACTTTGGTCCGATACAGCCATCGTTTGTAATATCTGTTCCGCCCATAGGAGCTGAGAACATTCTGTTTCTGAATGTAACACCTGCGACAGTGATTGGACTGGTAAGATGTGGATACTTTCTAACCATTTCTAATTTCCTCCTTAAACAAAAGACCGTTCGTTAAAATAATAACGTTCTCATTTGTTAATATCTTAACACGCACTACTTAAAGCCTTCTATCAACAAAAAAATAGAAGGTACAAACAAACAGTTTGCACCTTCTAATATTAGTCAATAAATGTTTCGAAAAAATGTCTAACCTGTGAGTTTTGGCGATTTTCCTTACTATAAGCCACATATACTGTCCAGGGTATTCCATCCTCAATTGGAATCAGCTTAATATTCTTTGACAGCTTGTTCTTGCTGTGAATATCCACATCTATGCCAATTCCCAGCCCCTCCTCCACAAACTCATATATCATAGCGGCTTCCATTGTTTTTGCCCGAATATTAGGATAAAAGCCCTCTCGCTCACAGCTGTTAATCAGGTTTGAATAGGACTGGTATTTTTCATTAAGGCTTATGAGCTGCTCTTCCTTAAGCTCCTTGATGCTTATTGATTTCATGCCGTACAGCCTGTGTCCCTTTGGCACCACAGCGCACATCTTTTTGCTGGAAACCTCTTTTTCAATGAAGTCTGCTGCTGCGACTCTTCCAATGACCAGTGCTATATCCAGCTGGCCATTTATCAGCTTATTTTTCACATCCTGGTTGGAGCCCTCCTCCCAGATTACGTCTGTTTCTGCCAGGGATTCCTGGAATTGCTCCATCTTTTTCATAGGGAGCATACGTATCAACCCACAGGAGTAACCCACGTAAAATGCCTTTTTCTTGTTGCGGATAAGCTCCAGGCCCTGCTCCAGCTCCTGTGTGTCATTGATAAGCTTCTGGCTTCTGTCATAGAGAAACACCCCAGCTTCTGTGGGAATTAGGCCCTGCTTTGTCCTTTCAAAAAGCTGTACCCTAAGCTCATGCTCCAGCCTGTCTAAAAGCTTTCCCAGCCCTTGCGGGGTAATATACAAAGATTTGGCAGCCTTGTTGATACTTCTTGTCTCATAGCATTCCATAAAAGAGCGAATATCCTTAACATCCATTTAGATTTCTCCTTTGCAAAGCTCCCAAAAAGTAACTGCACTGGCTGCTGCCACGTTTAATGAATCCACCTGATTGTGCATTGGAATGATGGTAACAAAGTCAGATTTTGCAATTGTTTCATCCTTAATGCCAGTACTTTCCGTACCAAATATAATTGCCAGCTTTTCCTGCGCCTTAAGCTCTGGGGCTGAAAGTGGTATGGCGTTATCCTTTAGAGCCATTGAAACCACCTTAAAGCCAGCCTGATGAAGTGCCTCTATATAGTCTGAGTCCTTCAGAAAATAGGTCCAAGGCACCTGAAATACCGTACCCATGGAAACTCTTGCGGCTCGCCTGTAAAATGGGTCTGCACTGGGATGAGTGAGGAAAAATGCCTCCACGCCAAGAGCTGCTCCCGACCTGAAGATAGCCCCCACATTTGTAGGATTCATAACATCCTCTAAAATAGCCACACGCCTTGTCTGAGACAATAGCTCCGTTGGTTCTGGTAGTACCGGTCTGCGACAGGCAGCCAACACTCCTCTGGTAAGATTAAAGCCAGTAATATTATTTATCACATTAAGGGGCGCCACGTTGATTTCCACTGTGTCATCCAGCCCCTGAAAAAGCTCCTGAACCACCTCAGTCTCAAAAGCCTTTTCCTCCACCAGAAAGGCTAATGCCTCTGCGCCACGATTTAGGGCTCGCTTTATCACCTCAGGTGTCTCAGCTATAAACACACCCCCTTTAGGCTCAAAATAATGATATAGCTGGGCCTCATTATATTTGGTAAACAGCTCCACAGCCGGGTCGTTTATATCAGTTATTCTATTAACATTCATAGATAGTAAATCCTTTGCCTCTACTATAAGCTAAAAATCTTGTCCACTGACCTCATGACCATTCCAAGATTCTTAATATCTGTTTCCACATTCCCTGTCTCTAAGGAGTGATTTGCCTCAGGAATTACTGCATAGGTAAGGGACATCTCCTCGCAAAGCTGTACACACATATCTGTATCGCAAAGTGGATCTGAACTGCCATGGAATACAAGGCCCTCGCATGGTACCAAAAAGCTGAAGGTAGCTGCGATAGGTGTGAAGATAATCATATCCGGATCAAGGTCGTAGGTCATGGCATATCTGGCCATAATGGCTGTACCTATGCTTTTTCCAACAAAGATTACTCTCTCATAGTCTGCAAAATTGATTTCCTTAAGCTGATTATCAATCTGGTTGAAGGCAGCCTCAAAGGCCTCCTGCATCTTCTCCTGGTCAGACTTAATCAAGGTAGCTGCATCCATTATTTCATAGGAGGTCTCTACAATTTCGTAATCATAGTTCTTCGCAATTTTCTTTGAATAATACAAAAGTGGCTTATCATTGTGATAGCCCACACCTGGAAATAAAACTACAATTTTCTTTCCCATAATATTCTCCTCTACATTACACAGCTTCCACCACGGGACTCCATATCCATATCCTTTACATATCTAGCATTAAACTCCATATTGATTTCACGGAGTTCCTTTTTTCCTTCAATGTATTCGTTGTACATCTCAGCCAAGCCTGCCATACAACCGTCGCAGTTAGCCTCAATGTTGCCAAGAGATTCCTTTACTATCTGCTCTCTTTCCTCTCTTGTTGTATCTTTAATTAAATATGACATAATCCGTCTCCTTAGCGTTTATCTTATCTCTTATTGTAAAAAAAGCCCCCTGTTTTATCAACAAGGGGCTGAAGCTTTTATATTAATCTTCCTTTGGCATTACGATTGCGATGTGAACATCGTCAAGCTGCTTCTGCTCTACTGTAGCAGGTGCATCCATCATAATATCCTGTGCGTTCTTGTTCATTGGGAATGGAATAATCTCACGGATTGACTCCTCACCAGCGATAAGCATAATCATACGGTCAACACCTGGAGCGATACCGCCGTGTGGTGGTGCACCATAAGTAAATGCGTTGTACATAGCTGGGAACTTAGCCTTAACGTCACCCTCACCAAGACCAACAAGCTTGAATGCCTCGATCATGATCTCAGGATCGTGATTTCTGATAGCACCAGATGAAAGCTCTACACCGTTACATACAAGGTCGTACTGGTATGCAAGGATATCAAGAGGCTCCTGAGTCTTAAGAGCATCCATACCGCCCTGTGGCATTGAGAATGGGTTGTGGCAGAACTCAAGCTCGCCTGACTCCTCGCCGATTTCGTACATTGGGAAATCAACAATCCAGCAGAACTCGTATGTGTCCTTCTTCATGTGTCCCTCAGCAGCTGCACCGAGAAGCTTTCTGAATACACCAGCTGTCTTCTGAGCAACGAGAAGTGGACCTGCAGCAAGACCTACGAAGTCGCCTGGCTTAAGACCAAGTGCATCGATGACCGCCTGCTTACGCTCCTGAAGGAACTTAGCGATACCACCAACGATTTCGCCGTTCTCATCAAGCTTGAACCAGTATGTCTTCTGAGCTGTAGCAACCTCTACCTCAGCAATCATAGCATCAATCTGCTTACGTGTAGCTGTAAGA
>JAEEGL012137713.1_pt1 | contig 11163 bp, 9 predicted proteins | sample 9134231 | NCBI WGS metagenome assembly JAEEGL01 (sample SAMN16246548, study PRJNA631951) | gut metagenome | biome: gut microbiome; feature: rumen; material: fiber-attached | host: Bos | place: Iran: Karaj | collected 2018-10
CGCCGTTCCACAGGGCGCCCTGCTCTATATAACTGCGGGCAGTCTCGGCGTCCGGCTTTTCCTTGAAGGTATCGACCTTCTGCACCTTTGCCCCGCCCTGTTCATCGGAGATCAGGGTCTTTCCGGGGATGATATAGCCGTATTTCTCGCTGGGATAAGTCGGCTCAATGCCCATAAGGACGAGCCTTGCCGTCTTTTTTGCCGCCAGCTCCGTCAGGTCCTTCAGCGCGTGAAAATAATCCTCTTCGACGTAGGGATCGACCGGGCACACCACAACGGCCTCGTCCCCCGGGATGTGCATCACATCCTTAAGATATGCCGTAGCGAGCGCGATCGCGGGAAAGGTATCTCTCCTGCAGGGCTCGAGCGATATCTGCACATCGTCTCCCAGCTGGTTCCGAAGGGACGATATCTGGGATTTGGAGGTTGCCACGGTAATGTCCGCGCCGGGATCAGCCCTGCGGATCTGCCTGTAGACCCTCTCCGCCATCGACTCATAGGTTCCGTCGTCTTTTTTGAAGATGCGGATAAACTGTTTTGACCTTATGTCATTTGAGAGCGGCCAGAGGCGCTTGCCCGAGCCGCCGCTGAGTAATATAACATGCATGATTATCTCTCCGCGCGCATGGGGTTGTTTAGAAAGTCCTCGTAAGCAAGACGGATGCCCTCGTCCAGCTCTGTTTTGTACGTCCAGCCAAGAGCCGTCGCCTTGGAAACGTCGAGGAGCTTCCTGGGCGTCCCGTTGGGTTTTGTTGTATCCCACCGGATCTCTCCGTTATATCCGATGATCTTTGCCACCTTGTCAGTCAGCTCTTTAATCGTAACTTCCCTGCCGGTGCCTGCATTGACCGTCTCATCCCCGCTGTAGTTGTTGATCAGGAACACACACAGATTCGCGAGGTCGTCCACGTAGAGGAACTCGCGGAGCGGGCTCCCGTCTCCCCAGCAGGTTACATAGGGAAGGTTCTGCTCCTTTGCCTCATGGAAGCGGCGGATCAAGGCAGGCAGGACGTGCGAATGGGTCGGATGATAATTGTCGTTCGGCCCGTAGAGGTTGGTCGGCATGACAGAAATATAGTCCGTCCCGTACTGCTTGTTGAGATACTCACAGTATTTCAGGCCGGAAATCTTCGCGAGCGCATAGGCCTCATTTGTCTTCTCCAGCTCCGAGGTCAGAAGGCAGGATTCCGGCATGGGCTGCGGGGCAAGCCTCGGATAGATACAGGAGCTCCCGAGGAACTCCAGCTTTTTGCAGCCGTTCTCAAAAGCGCTGTGGATGACGTTCATCTCCATGATCATGTTGACATACATGAAATCCGCGAGCGCCTCGGAATTCGCGACAATGCCGCCGACCTTGGCAGCGGCAAGGAAGACGTATTCCGGCTTCTCCTCTTTAAAGAAAGCCTCCACCTGGTCCTGTCTTGTCAGATCGAGCTCCGAATGGGTCCTGGTGATGATATTGGTGTAGCCCTGGCGCTCCAGCTCACGGCAGATCGCGGAGCCCACCATACCGCGGTGGCCGGCTACAAAAATCTTACTGTTCTTCTCCATCATGATATCTGTAAATGCCCTTTCTGTACTGCGGCAGCTTACTGAACGCCGCGCATTGCCTTTTCTCTTTTAGCCAGCATCCTGTCGTGCTCCGCCATGATGCGGACAAGCTCCTCGTAGCTGGTCTTAAGCGGATTCCAGCCGAGAACGCTCTTGGCCTTTGTGGGATCTCCCCAGAGGTTTACGACATCGGTCGGACGGTACCACCTGGGATTGACGCAGATAAGGAGCTTTCCTGTCGCGGCGTCGTACCCCTTCTCGTCCATACCGGTTCCCTCGAAACGCACATCAATGCCGTTTGCCTTGAAGGCGTTCAGAGCAAATTCGCGGACCGTGTGCTGCACACCGGTCGCTATAACAAAGTCATCCGGCTTTTCCTGCTGCATGATCAGCCACATGCATTCCACGTAATCCTTTGCATAGCCCCAGTCTCTTCTGGAATCCAGGTTTCCGAGCTCCAGATGATCCTGCAGGCCTTCCGCAATGCGGCCGGCGGCCAGAGTAATTTTTCTCGTAACAAAGTTCTCTCCGCGCCTTTCGGACTCATGGTTGAAGAGAATTCCGTTCGCGGCGAACATTCCGTACGCCTCTCTGTATTCCTTGATGATCCAGAAGCCGTACTGTTTCGCTACGGCATAGGGGCTGTAGGGATGGAAAGGTGTGTTCTCATTCTGCGGGACCTCTTCAACCTTTCCGTACAGCTCGGAGGTGGATGCCTGATAGATTCTTGTCTTCGGAATCAGGCCGCAGATCTTCACGGCCTCCAGGATGCGAAGAACGCCCAGGGCGTCAATATTGCCTGTATATTCCGACGCCTCAAAGGATACATGGACATCTGACTGCGCCGCCAGGTTATAGATCTCATCCGGCTGCACCTCGCCGACAATGCGGATCAGTGAGGAGGAATCCGACAGATCACCGTCGTGGATATGAAGCAGGTTCTTCTCCAGAAGATGATCGATTCTTGCGGTATTCGATATCGAAGCCCGGCGCACAATCCCGTGCACCTCATAGCCTTTTTCCAGCAGAAGCTCTGCAAGATAGGATCCGTCCTGCCCCGTTATTCCCGTAATTAAAGCTTTCTTTGCCATTTTGCAAATCCTTTCCGAGTTATTACCAGTACTTCTATTGTATGCTCTGTGTCAATTATATGGAATTCCGACGCAGTGTGTCAGACACCCGAAAGCAAAGCCGGAACCTCACGGCAATAATGGTCATTTGATAAACATCGCATCTCCGAAGGAGAAGAACCTATATCTCTCCTTAACAGCTGTCTCGTAGGCGCCGAGGATAAAGTCTCTTCCGGCGAATGCGCTGACCAGCATGACCAGCGTCGACTCGGGGAGATGGAAATTCGTGATCAGTGCGTCCATCACTTTAAAACGGTAGCCTGGATAAATAAAGATCGATGTGTTGTCGGCGCCCGCGTGCACAAAGCCGCTTTCATCCGCAGCGCTCTCAACGGTCCGGCAGCTCGTCGTGCCGACGCAGACAACGCGCCCGCCCTCCTTTTTGGTCCTGTTGATCAGGTCTGCCGATTCCTGCGGGACGTTGTACCATTCCGTGTGCATGATGTGCTTTGTGACGTCCTCCACCTTTACGGGGCGAAAGGTCCCGAGGCCCACATGGAGTGTCACCCAGGCAAGATTTACACCCTTTTCCTGAAGCTTATCAAGGAGCTCTTTTGTAAAATGAAGGCCCGCCGTGGGGGCGGCAGCCGAGCCTTCGAACCTGGCGTAGACCGTCTGGTACATCTCCGGATTCTCCAGCTTGTGTGTTATATACGGAGGAAGAGGCATCTCCCCGAGCCTGTCCAGGATTTCCTCGAAAATCCCGTCGAAATAAAAACGAACGAGGCGGTTGCCGTCCTCTACGACTTCCAGTATTTCCGCCTCAAGAAGTCCTTCCCCGAATTCTGCCCTCGCGCCGGGGCGCAGCTTTTTGCCGGGTCTTACCAGAGTTTCCCAGACGATGCTGTTCCTGCCCCCAAAGGTTTCTTCCCCGCCGGGAACTCTTTTAAGAAGCAGGATCTCCACTGCTCCGCCGGACCCCTTCCTGGTGCCCAGGAGTCTTGCCGGTATGACGCGGGTATCATTGAGGACCAGTGTATCCCCCGGATGAAGATATTCCGTTATGTCTGAAAAAATCCTGTGCTCGAGTTTCTTTGTCTTCCTGTCCGCTACAAGGAGTCTTGCCTTGTCCCTGTCGGGGAGCGGGTCCTGCGCGATCAGCTCCTGCGGCAGGTCGTAATAGTAATCTGCTGTCCTTTTGCCGGTCACTTCTTCCTTACCGGCCGGCGAAGGGTTAGTATTGATATCCTGCATGATGTCTATTGTTCTTTCTGATTTTTCCCTCTGAAAGCCCAGAATTTACTGAGCAGATAATTCGCGATGAAAATGATGACCTGCGTTGCGAGCTTGCTGATCATGCCGTCCACTCCGAGCAGGTCGGAAAAGACGAAAACACTCCCGATCTCCAGTCCCATTGTGCCGATCCTGCTGCTCACGAATTTGACGAATTCCTCCCACAGGTCTCTTTTCGTTTCGCAGTGTGTGCGGAAAACAAGAAACTTGTTCGCGACATAGGCATACAGCATCGAAACAGTGATCGATGTGATATTGCTGAGCGTCGCATTAAGGCCCAGCATCTCGCAGAGGACGAAAAAAAGCGCAAGGTCAATTAAGGTCGTCGTTCCTCCGACGACCACATACCGTCCGAATTCTCCTGTAAGAAGTTCTTTAATCCTGCGCACTTTTCCTTACGCCCTGTATTCGTTGCAGAGTCTGATGACAAGCTCCGCCTCTTCATCCGTCATTTCCGGGAACAGCGGGAGTGTCGCGCAGTGAGCGGCGAGCTTTTCCGCCTCCGGGCAGTCTCCCTCGTGATATCCGAGGAACCTGTAGGCCTCCTGCAGGTGACAGGGAACCGGATAATGGCGGTTGCATTCCACGTCGTGCTCTGCCATATAGCGAAGGAAGTCTTCCGGATCCGGGACCTGAACCTCATAGAGGTGATAGACCGGCAGGGTGTTCAAGGGGTGGGCGATCTTCCTGAAAGCAGGATTTGTGATCTGAGCGTCATAGCGTCTGCCGATCTGTCTGCGTCTTTCGTTCCATCCGTCCAGATATTTAAGCCCTACGGAAAGGACCGCTCCCTGGACGCCCTCAAGGCGCATGTTGTACCCGATAGCCTCGTGATAATAGCGCACCCTGCAGCCCTGGTTCTTCAGGACATTGATCTTGTCAATATATTCCTCATTATTGGAGGTGACTGCTCCGCCTTCTCCGAAGGCGTACAGATTCTTTCCCGGATAGAAGGAAAAGCAGCCGATATCCGCAAGATTTCCTGCCTTTACACCTTCATATTCGGCGCCGGCAGCCTGCGCGCAGTCCTCCACGGTATAAAGGCCGTGCCTGTCCGCGATCGCCTTCACGGCGGCAAAATCAAACGGCTGGCCGTACAGGTGGACGCCGATGACCGCTTTTGTCCTGTCTGTAATCTTCTCTTCAATCTTCGAGGGATCGATCTGCCAGGTGTCCGGGGTGCAGTCGACGAAGACAGGCGTCGCGCCGCTGTACGTCACTCCCCACGCTGTCGCAATATAGGTGTTCGCAGGAACGATGACCTCGTCGCCGGGACCGATCCCGAGCGCGAGCATCGCAAGATGGAGTGCGCTTGTGCCGTTGTTGACGCCGGTCGCGCACTTAACGCCGAGATACTCCGCAAGCTCCCCGGCGAAGCGGTCCGCATATTTGCCGCCGGAGAAGGCGGTCTCCTCGCAGACTGCCTCGATCGCCGACATGAACTCTTCCCTGTGCCTTTGAAAATCTCTTGAAAGATCAATTCGCTTTAACATTTCTGCCCTCTCTTATAAAATCCCTCTTTAGTCTGATGATGTTTTTAAGATAGTTTTTGATGGTCTTGAAAACATGCACTGTCGTGTCGTAGTCCTCGGTCCATTCGACCGGCATATCCAGAATCCTTACGCCGTTTCTTTCTGCGCGCAGCAGGAACTCGATCATGTAGAACCACCCGTTGTCATTGCTGCATTCGCGGACGAGTTCTTTCGCGGTTCCAAGCCGAAGGAACGTAAAGCCGCAGATCGCGTCCGTCGCCTTCATCCCGAAGATGAGCTTTAAGAGAATCAGGAGCCCCTTTGAAGTGATTTTCCTGTACCACTTTCTGCCCTTCGTATCGGAATCCCTGCTGAACCTCGAGGCGTTGACATACATGATCTCCGGGTTGTTTTCAAAAATCTCCATGGTCTTCCCGAGGTTACTGATGTCTGTCGAAAGGTCGATGTCCATATAGCCGACGATATCGGCATTTGAGCGCTCCACGCCGGTCCTGAAGGCGATTCCCACGCCCCTTTGCTCGATGCGGACGTACTCCACCTCCGGGAACTCCCCGGCAAGGCGCCGTCCGATTTCGGGCGTGTCGTCGTCCGAGCCGTTGTCCAGGATTGTCAGCCTGTACTGCGGACCGGCGGCGGACTTATCCTGCCTAATATATTCCATTGTCCTTCGTATGCCGCGCTCAAGGCGCAGGTGCTCATTCAGCACCGGGAACAGAATATTAACTGTCATAGTATTCATTCACCCGTCATTATATGCTTTGACCGCAGGCGCTCTTCCCCGCCGCTACGGCTTTGCAAGATACTCGTCGAGGTCGTAGACCGTGTTGATCTTGCCGGAGAGGACCGATATAAAGGTCGGATCCGACGTATTCACCCTGATGGCCGTCGGCCTGGAATCATCCACCTCAGATGAGCGCAGGATCGGCTTCATGGAGAACAGGGAGCGGTCGTAGCTGTAGGCGTACTCTTCCTTCAGGTATTTGTCGGCAAGATGCGACATGTAAGACCAGGCGCTTCCCGGCCGGTTCGGGCAGGTGTTGCAGTTGCCCAGCTGCTGCGGCCCGCAGTCCGCGCCCTCCTGACAGGAAAAGCTCGGAAGATCGTCATAGCAGGTGACATGCGGGGTAAAGGTCACACTGGTCAGCGAATGCTGCCCGGTCAGTCCGAACGGCATGATGGAAAAGAACGGCCCGTCCATGACAGTAATGCCCTTTCCCCTGAGCCTGTCGGAAACATTGCAGAGAATGATTTCGCACAGCTCGTACTTGATCCCGAAGTTCTCCGCAGCGACTGCTCCGGAATTCTCCCCTGAAGGGAGCGTTATTCCCTCTTTTCTGTCTTCTTCAAGCCCGTCCTTTAATAGCTTCAGTATCTGGTTCGTCGAGGCATAGGTCGCGTTCAGTACGAACGGCGCTGCAGCCCTTGCGGCAATGTCCTCTGTCCCCTTAATGCTGTACCGGACCTCATAGTCATCCCCGCTCCTTCGGATCGCGCTGATCCTTGCGTTAAAGATAATCTCCGCGCTCTTTAATCCGGAGAGCTCTTTCATGTAAAAATCGCGAAGGACATGGGCGTCATAGGTATATTCCTCTGTGAGGAAGGCTCCGTCGCACATTCCCGGCCTGAAATATGTCGTCGGCGATATTTCCTCGCAGCGGATGCCCGCGGCGCGGCAGAACGCCAGAAACTGCTGCGCGTTGGTCCATGAGAACTGTGCGCTCGTCGCGTAGATCTGGTCAAAGCGGCTGTGAATGCAGAAGGAATAGTCCTCGTTAAAGCGGCGGAAATATCCTGCCGACTTTACCGCGGTGGAAAGGCTTCTCGGATAGTGATAGCCCATATGGACCCTCGCCTGGTTGATATACGTCGCGCGGGCAAACGGCTCCGCGTCATATTCCAGCACAAGGACGCGCTCATTTCTTAAGGCGCACAGTCTCGCCGCATACAGGCCGTAAAGACCCGCGCCTATAATTATCCTGTCGTAGCTGCTGACAATTCCCATAGTTAGTTTCTTGCAATTTTCTCAACGTCCTCGATCAGATATCTCTGATGACGGAAGATGAGGTTGATAATCACGGACAGATACTTCAGGACGATGGTGAGCAGTCCGAAGATTCCCATAAAGCCAAGAGAAAGAAAGCCCATAAGGGACACCCAGCCTGAGACAAGGTGCGTGTCCAGGAAATAGGAGGCCGCCACGTAAATCAGCACGGCCACCCCTGTCAGGAGGAAGGCAATCGCGATGCCGAAGGAGATTTTCTCCATCACTCTCGTGAAATAAATAAACGAATCGAGGGCAAGGAGCGATCTCTCGTCCTTCCTGGAGTGTATCGTAAGCTCGCCGGGCATGGTGCTGGCATACACGATATGGTCGCACCTCAGCCCGCAGTTCAGGTACACGGCCTTTCTGTAGGGGATATAGCTTCCGATCGATTTGACGCGGTTGATCGCGCGGCGCGAAAGGATGCGGAAAGTCTCCTGCCCCAGCTTGTGTTTTGTCTTGCTGGCCTTATTGTAAATATCATAGAACAGACGCGACGTGAAACGCATTTTCGCGTCGCACCCCACGCTGACAATATCATTTCCCTCCAGACAGCGCCTGTAGGTTTTCTCCAGCATACCGGCGGGATAATCCACGTACAGATCGTCAAACTCATAGACGTAGTCGCCGATCGCAAGGTCCCGCCCCGCGTTCATGGCGGATTCCATGCCCTGGTACATGCCCATCTTGATTATGCTGACCATATAGCCGAACACCCTGTCGGCATAGTAGCGGTGAACGACGTCAAGACTCTCGTCCGAAGAGCAGTCATCCACCAGGATCAGCTCGCACTTCTGGAAGAGGTTTTCGCACTCTCCCATCACTGTATCCAGGAACTTCGTTATCTCGCCGGCACCGTTCCTGACATAGGCAACGACCGACACAAATTTCTGCTCTTTAAGCACCTTTTCCTTATTCCCCATTTCTGACAACACTGTTCTTATGATAATATCGCTGCACTGTGTAATTGATCCAGTCTTCGGGATCCTCTGTTATATCACTGAAAAACAAAAGCGGCGGCTTTGTCCTGTAGGAAGGCACCACAGCGTCTGTGACGGAGCTGTCCTTCAGGATCGCCTCTCTTTCGCGGCTCTCTTCGAGGAATGCCTCTGCCTGTCCCGACACGAGCTCCCGCACTGCTTCAGCAGAGGTAAAATAATCCGGCGAGGGCACGAGCGTCAGCCCGGAGAGGACAATGAAAGCGCCAAGGATTCCGAGAACCGCCCGGGTTTTGCCCTCGGACAGAGGCTGGTCACAGCCGCAGGATGTCCCTTCCTTACTGATTCCGTCCTTCCCGAAGATCCTCGCGGCAATATAGCCCTCGGCAAGAACCAGGAGCAGAGCGTACTGCATCCAGAAAAGACCGCGTATCCTGCCCGCGTCGATATTTCCCTGCGCAAAAAGCGCCGGTGTGATATTGGCCGACGCAAGTCCATAAAAGAATAATAACACAATCCAGGCGGGAATATAGTATTTCCTGCCGCAAAGGACAGGCGAGCGCCTTACGGCGTGAATCCAGACAGGAAGGAGCGCCGCCAGGATAAGGATCACAGCCCAGCCCGTCCAGTCGTCCACACAATAGCTCAGAGTGTAATGAAGCGATATCAGCACTGCCTTGACGGCGGACATACTCCCGACCTCGCCCTGTGCCCGGACCCTGTTGCCCGGAGCAAGACAGCTGACGGCGAGCCCGAGGAGCATCAGCGCAGCGGGAATGCACAGAAATCCAAGCTTTTTTCCCGTTTCACTCCGGCTGTCTTTAAACGCCCCCGAAAGCCGCGCGAGGAATACGCAGAAGATATACGTTCCCATGACGATCGCCATGCTGAGGGCCGTCATGTAATTGGCTCCGCCGCTTATAATGCCAAGGACAAGGCACAGGACGTATTTCGCTCTTCTCCTTGCGGTCTTTGTCTCCAGATAACAAGAGATCATAAGCGCCGGCAGAAGGAGCGGCAGCGCGAACATCAGCGTATAGTTGGAGCTCCCGCTGTACCAGTAGAAGGCCTCCTGGCGCGGCGCTCCCGAAGGCATGCACTGGATCATGAGAAACAGTGTCATAACCGTGATGCACTGAACCGCGTGCCTGTCCAGCCTCAGAAGATCCTTCAGGATCACCTTCAAAAGGTACCAGACCCCGATGTGCAGCATCAGGATGACAAAAACCGCGCCGAGCGGATACAGCCTTTCGCTGTATATGCCCGGCCCGGCGGCGGCAAAAAACGAGGACGAGTAATACCCGATCCAGTTGAAATAGTAATAGTACGCCATGTAGAAGGCTTTTCCGAGCGCGGCAAGAACACTCCCCGTCGCTTCAAAGGCAAGATGAGCCTCCCTTCCCATACCGAAATCGTCCGCCGACGGATAGGAATACATCGAAAGGACCAGCATGGGCAGCGCTGCTGCAAGATATGCGGTTGTAAGGAGCCTGCTCAGCGTCTTAAGGCCAAGCCGGAATCTTCCTTCGGTAGTTTTCATATCTTTACTGTCAAATAAGCTATATCAATATCAGGATGGCCCTGCCGGAACCATCCTGATGAGAAATTAGTGTAAAAGGCAGCTCTTCGCACCGCGCGGGTGAGCCGGCTTTCTGATTTATGCCCTGAGTTCGATTCCGAGGCCTTCCAGACCGTTCAGGATCTTCTTCATTGCCTTCTCGACCTCCTCCGACTCGAGCGTGCGCTCCTTGTTGCGGAAGGTCAGGTTGTAGGCCATGGACTTGAAGCCCTCTTTGATCTGCTCTCCCTCGTAAATATCGAAGAGAGAATAGCTCTCAAGGATCTTTCCGCCTCTCTGGGAAATAACTGCCTCGATCTGGCCGGCGGTAACGCTGCGCGGTACAACCATACTGATGTCGCGCGACATTCCGGGGAACCTGGCAATGCCTTCATAGTGATGACCGAAGTTGGACTGTGACAGAACCTTCTTGAGATCAAGGACGGTAATGTACGCGCGTCCTCCGATTCCGTAGGACTTGGAGACCTCTGGATGAACCTCGCCGAGATACCCAAGCTCAGTTCCGCCAAGAATCACCTTTGCCTGTCTTCCGGGGTGAAGGAACGGCTTGCCCGCCGCCGCGTCATAGACCGGTTTTTCCTTAATGCCTGCTGCCGCCAGCACATCCTCAACGACGCCCTTTAATGAGAAGAAATCGCCGTTTCCGTAAAAGCCTGCTGCCAGCTGGGGCCGCTCGTCCGGATAGTCCGTAAGCGGAAGCTCATCTGCAAGGTAAACCTTTGCGATCTCAAAGAGCCTGACATCCTTGTTGCGGCGGCTGTAATTGGTCCCGAGACTCGTAAGAAGGCCGTTGACCGGTGTCGTGCGCATCACGGAGAAATCCTCGCCGAGAGGATTGGATATCCTGATCGCCTGTCTCTCCTTCGCATCCTCAGCGAACTTAAGCTGGTCGAATACCTTCGGACTCTCGAAGGAGAAGGTCATCGCTTCGTTGAAGCCGTAGGCCATGACAATTGCCTTTGCCGCGTTCTCCAGGACCATCATGGGAGAGATTCCGCCGACGGTCGCGCTGCTCGAAGGAAGGGTTGAGGGAATCCTGTCATAACCGGTAAATCTTGCCACCTCCTCTGCGATATCGCAGAAGCCCTTCAGATCCTGCCTGAAGGAAGGAATGACAAGCTCGCCGCCTTTGTCTGAGGACACATATTCCAGCTCGAGCTTTTTGAAGATCTCCAGCATGGTTTCCCTGCTGTAATCC
>JAEEGL012265071.1_pt1 | contig 11163 bp, 11 predicted proteins | sample 9134231 | NCBI WGS metagenome assembly JAEEGL01 (sample SAMN16246548, study PRJNA631951) | gut metagenome | biome: gut microbiome; feature: rumen; material: fiber-attached | host: Bos | place: Iran: Karaj | collected 2018-10
AATTATATACTCTTTTGATAGGTATTGCAATCCCCGCTAGTGACCTGCTATAATGTGTTTACAAACTCTGTAAAGGAGAACAAAATGAAGGCTATTGTCAGTGTTTTCGCACGCGATTCCAAAGGTATTACCGCATATGTGACCTCACTGCTTGCGCAGAACGAGATTAACATTCTGGATATCAGTCAGACCTTGATGCAGGAATACTTCGCCATGATCATGCTGGTGGATCTGGCCGATTGTCCGCTTCCCTTCCATGAACTCTCGGACACGCTGAAGGCCAAGGGGATAGAGCGCGGTTTGGATATCCATATTCAGCGACAGGATATTTTCGAAGCCATGCATCGCGTTTGAGTCAGGAGAAATGCTATGAGCTATCTGATGAACAGCAGTGAGATTCTCCAGACCATTCAAATGATAGATCAGCAGCACCTTGACGTTCGCACCGTCACGATGGGCATTAACCTTCTTGATTGCTGCGACCGCGATTTAAAACGCTGCTGTGAACGAATTTACGATAAGATCTGTCAAAAGGCAGAGCATCTTGTCTCTACCGGTGAAGATATCGAGCGTGAGTTTGGTATTCCGATCGTCAACAAGCGCGTATCCGTGACGCCGATTTCCCTTGTCGCCGCCGCCTGCGAGGAGGAGGATTACACTCCGCTTGCCCGCACGCTCGATCGCGCGGCAAAGACACTTGGCATCAATTTCATCGGTGGTTTTTCTGCTCTCGCCCACAAAGGCTTCACCGAGAGCGACAAGCGTTTAATCGCCTCTATCCCCCATGCGCTGACTGAAACCGAACTGGTTTGCGCCAGCGTCAACGTGGCATCCACGCGCGCCGGAATCAACATGGATGCTGTAGCACGAATGGGGGAAATCATTCGGCAGACAGCCGATATCGATCCGATGGGATGTGCCAAACTGGTCGTCTTTGCCAATGCTGTTGAAGACAATCCTTTTATGGCCGGTGCTTTTCACGGTGTCGGAGAGCCTGAGTGTGTTATCAATGTCGGCGTCTCAGGCCCCGGTGTTGTAGCTCATGCTCTGAAAAGCTGTCAGGGTCAGCCTTTCGACGTAGTAGCGGAGACGATCAAACGCACGGCTTTTAAAATAACCCGCATGGGTCAGCTCGTTGCACAGGAGGCTTCCCACCGGCTTGGCGTTCCTTTCGGCGTCGTTGACCTCTCTCTGGCCCCCACCCCTGCCCGCGGCGACAGCGTTGCCGAGATTCTAGAGCTTATGGGACTCGAGGTATGCGGAACGCATGGGACGACCGCAGCGCTCGCACTTTTGAACGACGCCGTAAAAAAAGGCGGCGTAATGGCTTCCTCCCATGTTGGCGGACTCTCCGGCGCTTTCATTCCCGTTTCCGAGGATGCCGGTATGATCGCCGCAGCGGAAGCCGGCGCACTATGCCTGGACAAGCTGGAGGCAATGACCTGTGTCTGCTCGGTCGGTCTTGACATGATAGCTGTTCCCGGAGAGACTGAGGCCGCCACAATTTCCGCCATCATTGCGGATGAAGCTGCCATCGGTATGGTGAACAACAAAACCACAGCCGTTCGTCTGATCCCTGCAAATGGCAAGACTGTCGGCGACCGCATCGATTTCGGTGGTCTGCTCGGATCTGCTCCGATCATTCCGCTGCACGAAGGCTCTTCCGCCGAGTTTGTAGCTCGCGGCGGACGCATTCCCGCTCCCCTTCACAGTCTTCGCAATTAAAAAGACAGCGCCTGAGGAAAACCTCAGGCGCTTTTCTCAATCACTCAGCATAAAATCCAGCCAGTCCGGCTCCCAGGCTGTCAGTACTCCCAATACAAGCAAACGGTTGTTTGGCATGCCGCCAATACAGGTGCTCAGCGTGATCAGATGAGAATCGGTATTGATTTCGAGATCGTCCTTCATAAAAAGGCCGTCTGTAGAAAAAATCGAGTCCAAAAACGCTGCGCGGCTGTCGAGATCCGCATCGTCATACACCATCGTAATCAGTCGGTCATCGTAAGTCAGAGCAGCAAATATGGTGTAGGTAAGCGTTGACTCCGGTGTATAGATCTTCATCTGCCGATGGGCGCTCATATAGTCGGCACTCCGGAAGTTCTTGAGGTTCCCAAACATAGAGCCATCGATCATATTATGCCCGTAGATGACGGTATTGAACTGATCGAAACGTTTGCCTTCCGTTATGAAAGTAAAGATGGAACCGGGATAGCCGTTGATCCCGTCTACCGTCCGATTCAGATAATAGGTAACCTCCAGCGGATGCTGCAGGATCGGATAGGCCAGCCAGGTGTCCGGTAGTTCGATCCACGCATAAATATCGGGATTTTGTGACCATAGGGTTTCAAATGAGATCGGGCTGATATACGGTGTCGGAGTCGGTGTAGGCTCCGGAGTCGGTTCTGGGGTCGGTTCTGGGGTAGGCTCCGGAGTAAGGATCGGCGTCTGGATTGCTGTCGAAACCGTCTCTCTGCTATTGCTTGAGATGGACTCTTTCTCGGAGCGGTTCATCACAAAGGACGAGAAGCGAAACACCGCATAGCCAAACAATCCCGCCGCCAGAGCGAGACAAAGCAGAAATGCCAGCAGTGTTTTCTTTCGCATAAGTCGCTCTCCTTCCGATCCATAGGTTCCGAATTCTCGTTCATTATAACCGATTGCCGAACAAACGGCAAGTGCTCCGCGATAGCTTTTCTTGACAATCACTTTGATATCTGATAGTTTAAAATCAACAACTGTAAAGGAGGATTTCCCGATGAAACAATTAAAGCGAATTTGCGCGCTTGCCATCGTTTTGGTCTTGTGTCTGGGGTTTGCCGGAACAGCTTCCGCCTCCAAATACAACGGCTCTCACGGAACCACCGCTACGTATTCCGGTACACAGAGTTTTCTTGATGCTATGGACGACGCCGGTATTATCTACACATATCAAGGACTTGACAGCGACGAAGATGATTGGGTGGAAATCTCCTATTCCGGAGATTACTGTGACAACATCGATCTGGACGTGTATTTCAGTTCAGACAACGATCGCGCCAGCTATCGCTTCTGGAACATGATCGACTTCAACAGCTCCGATTACCGTGAGGTTCTGGTAGCCGTCAACCAGCTCAATTATGATTACAAGTGGGTCACGTTTTACGTCGATACTACCGACTATTCCGTGACGGTTTCTCTTGACACGCTCTTCCCGGCCGGAAACGCCGGTTCTATCTGTCTGGAGTCTCTTGATCAGATCGTGAATATCTCTGACATTGGCTACCATGCCCTTGAGCCCTACATCAAAAATCCCTAACTCTTAGCACTTTGTCGGACCGCTGCTGCGGTCCGTTTTTTTATAACAAAGAACCGCACACCGAGGTGTGCGGCCCTTCGTTTTGGGAGAAAAGAGAGGATGATAGGAGTAGAAAAGTGTCAGTTTTGTTCACTGGAATAAGGATCCAGCACCTCATTGGAGCTTTCGACCACGCTGGCCGGTTTGGCCTCATCAAAGGTGATCGTAACCGTTACGGACTCACCCGCACGATACAGGACGATCTCCGTCTCATCGCCCGCGGAGTAGTCGCGTACAGCCGCTTTCAGCTCCGTATAACTCACGATTTCAGTATCACCGATCTTGGTGATGATATCACCGGCCTGTAATCCGGCCTTTTCAGCGGCGCTGTCGGGGTCAACCGAATACACATAGGCGCCGAGTGGCATGTTGTAATACTGCGCATACATGGAATTGTAACGCTCATCCAGGCGCACGCCCATATAGGCCTTACCGGTCACATAGCCCTTTGTCATTAAATCGTCAGCGATGGACTTTGCGTCATTTACGGGAATGGCGAAGCCCAATCCCTCGGCATTCATAGCGCCGGACTTGGCTGTCACAATACCGATGACTTCTCCGTGGCTGTTGTACACAGGCCCGCCGGAGTTACCGTGGTTAACGGCTGCATCGATCTGGAACATGTTGATGCCGACCACGGACTCCTCGGTCACAATCTCACGGTCAAGGCCGCTGATTGTACCGGTCGACATGGAGTAGGCAAGTTCGCCAAGAGGATTACCGACAGCATACACAGTCTCGCCCATTGTGATGAGATCGCTGTCACCAAAGGTGACGGGATTCAGCCCAGTCGCGTCGATCTTCAGCACGGCAATATCGTTGCCGTTCTCAAAACCAACAATGCTCGCAGTATATTTGGTGCCGTCATAGGTCATGACCGTCACATCGAGATTGTTGGCATAGGCTGTCTCAATGACATGGTAGTTGGTCATGATATAACCGTCTTCGGAGATAATGAAGCCGGAGCCGCTCAACGCGGAGGAGCTTGTCATGCCAAAGAAGTTTTGATAGGTAACCTCGGTCGTAATACCGACGACCTGATCCTTCGCCATATCAAAGATCTGTGCGCCGTTCAATCCGCCACCTGTGGCCGCGGGAGAGGAAGAAGCAATCTGCAGAGAGCTGATCTTGGAAGAAACGGAAGCAATCTGCTCTTCCACATTGCTGTTTATGCTCTGTTCCAGCTCACCGAGCTTTTGGTCGGTCCTGCGGTCCGCAATCACTGCGCCGAGGCACCCCCCAAGCAAGGTACATACGAGGCACAGGGCCAGCGCCTTCACCCATCCGTTGTTCTTTTTCTGTTTGGGTCTCGGTTCTTTCACAGGCCGCTCGGGAGGTGTATAGTAGCGGGGCGGTTCCGTAGATGCCCCGGCCGGTTCATAATGAGCGTCGGAATAAATCTCGTCTCGTGTGAAACGGTATTCGCTTTCTTCATTTCCGGAAGAAGTGCGGGCGGAATTATCGTCCGTCTCGACCTCAGCCTTGGTTTTTTCAGGCTCTGACATAAAAAAGTCCTCTTTTGTATGGATTCCTTTTTTCTTTCGGTGATTGTACTATAATCTGAATTTATGACCTTGTCGTGAACAAAGTCGCAAGAATTTTTGAATAATCCGAAAGAAGTCTGTGAACGAAAACGGAGCGCCATGCAGCGCTCCGTTTTCCGATTAACCTACCCCAAACATATTCAGTTCGGAGACTTCCGGAACCAGACCTTTGTGCTCCAAGATCCAGGAGAGCGTGTGGCTTGCATCCGTGGTGAGCTGGTACTCATGCCAATCCATCTGCTCGCTTCTCCCGCCATGCCGGAAGTAATCCTCCGTATCGTTAACCAGCATAAACACGAGGCCTACGTCGGTTTTCTGCCACTCGCGATCAGCTTCAAAAAAGCAGATCTTTCCGAAGTGATCTTCCGCTACATCAAGCAGTACGGCATTCGTCCACAGGTCCACCAGTTCTTCGGGCGTCAGCGTCACGTTATCCTGTTGGAGTTCTCCGGTCGAATCCACCCGATCCACATGCAAACTTGCCTGCGCGATGTTTTCCGGCAGCATGGGATATACCGTAGAGCATCGCTGTTCCACAGCCTCCCGCATATTGTACAATTCCTCCATTAGCCTGATATCCGAGTCAGGATTCTCCATCTGCTGACTACCGGCAAAGACCCGGTATCCACGCCAGACTTGTTTGCCGTTTTTCAGGCGATAGGACAGATACAGATTGCGGGAAATATAGTATCCGTCTTCGTTCTGGACGAGGTATTCCCCTCTCATATTGTAAGCGGTTTCGTGCCAGTCTTTATTGTCGATCAGATTCCTGTGGAGATTCAGAACGGCCTGAATCGTCTCCGGCTCTGTGCATTGGTACGCTTCTCCAAAACTGACGCTCTCCACTTCATCTGCTGTCGGCACCCATTTCTCGAATCCGAACAGATCGTATTCACAAGCGCCGATGAACAGCAGTACAACTACAACACAAATCAAACAGCCTTTCCCATGCTCGCGAAACACCCGCAGTGTTTTATCGGTTATCATACACGCCGCAAAATACCCGAACGCAGCACTGAGCAGCATCATCAAAAGTATCACGCCGGCCGCCGGCCGCCCGTTGAGTGAGACATTCAGCGTATCCCAGAGGATATCGGTCAGTACAAACGCGCTGCCGAAAGCCATGCACCAGATAAAGACGGGCTTCAGGATACGAATGGCTACGCTGTCCCCTGCCGTTTCCATCCGCCGCCTAAGGAATAAGCGCCAGGCTGCCACGGTAAAAACCAGTCCTGCCGCGGCATATACCGCAAAGGTATCCACTCCGGATATCGTTACGCGTTCCGGCCACTCTGCATACATCACAGTATACTTATGAAACATGTATAATGACGGGCTCAGGAAAACGAGCTTGCTGGATTTCGCGGACATACCATAGATAATCTGGCTCAAAACGTCGCGGGCTGACTGTTCAAATACCACCACAGCGAAATTCAGCAGCAGATAAACCAGCGGAAGAACGAGGACGTTTCCCGTCAGCATAGCACAGAAGCAGGCAAAACCGTAAAAGAACAGATTGCTCAATATCAGCATACCAAACACAGTCGCGAGCGTACCGCACTCTAAACGGCCGATCCGGCAGAAGCAAGACGTGATCAGCGCGGTCAGCAAATCCGCCGCCAGCAGCGGGAGCAAACCGGTGAGATAGCAGGTGCTGAACAGGCAGGTCCTCGTTACCGGCAGACTTGTCATCAACCCGCAGCTTCGTGTGTTATACAGGAATCCGAACACAGCCATAGCGGTTAAGATCCCGATAAACAGAGACAGGAAGATAGCCGGTTCCATCCAATTTGCCAAGAAGAAATTGAGTCCCGGCGTAAGATCATAGCCGGCGTGAAAGCTGCGCAGACGATTGACCATGCTCAGAGGAACAAGGAGCAGAATCAGAAAATATGCCAGCCACAGCGGCCAGAAGCGCTTCAGCAGGTTTTTCGAAATAGCGGGATTAAAGAAGGATGTCCTTGACTTCATGATCGGCACCTCCCAACTCATAAATAAAGATTTCTTCCAGGCTCAGCGGAACCGCATCCAGAAAGAGAGGCTTAGTCGCAGCCAGTTTCGCCATCAATTCCTCGGAGCGACCGCGCAAAATGAGCTGTTGGACACGTCCGGTCTCGCTCCTGTGCAAGACCTGCAGATCTTCCGGGAGAGTCTGCTCGTCAGGGTAGGCCAGCTGGATCTTAACGATATTGTCCTGCAATTCGTTCAGGCTTCGCTCCAACAGCATCTTCCCTCTGTGAACAATCCCCACATGATCACAGACGTCCTCGAGCTCGCGCAGGTTATGCGAGGAGACCAGGACTGTCGTTCCCTTCTCCGCCACATCCTGCATCAGGATGCTCCAGACCTGACGGCGCATCACCGGGTCCAAACCATCGACCGGCTCATCGAGTACGATCACATCCGGCTGCATCGACATAGCCAGCCAGAAAGCCGCCTGTTTTTGCTGTCCCTTGCTCATTTTCCGCAGGAGTTGCTTCGGGTCGAGCTCAAAAGCTCTGCCGAGCACATGGAATCGTTCCACCGAGAAACCGGGGTAGACCTCACGAAAAAATCGCATCATATCGTCAATACTCGCCTGCGCGAAGTAGAAAATCTCGTCCGGGATATACGCCACACGGCTCTTGATGGCAGGATTGTCATAGACCGGTTCCCCGTCTATCGTTACCTCTCCACGATCCTGGCGGTAGATACCGGCGAGATGTCGGATCAGCGTTGACTTGCCCGCACCGTTCGGTCCGACCAGTCCGTAAACGGCGCCTTTTGGCGCGTGGAGATTGAGCCCGTCCAATGCGGGATGCCCTTCAAAGCTTTTATACAGCTCTTTCACATCAATCATGGCTTTCGCCTCCCATGTGCTCAATGATTTCTTCCAAGCTCATTCCGATGACCTGAAGTTCCTTAACAAGTTCGTCCAATTCCCCCAGCAGTTCCCGCCTCCGTGCTTCTGCCGGGCTGCTGCGATCCATCACAAAACTGCCCCGTCCGGGAACCGAGCAGATGTAACCCTCGGCCTCCAGTTCCCGATAGGCGCGCTGAATGGTGTTCGGATTGATGGCCAGCGAACCGGCCAGTTCCCGGACTGACGGCATCTTCTCATCCGCAGCAAGCGCTCCGGACAGGATCAGCTGACGAAACCCGTCCTTGATCTGTTCGTATATCGGGCACGGATCCCGGAAGTTAATGGATATCACGGCTGTATCACCTCATCTTCACAAACTGTACTATCTTTATTAGTACAGTTAATATAGCAAGAAAACGCCCCGCTGTCAACGGGGCGTTCTTTAAAGTTTCTTTAAACTTACAGTTCCGGGTAGAGCGGGAAGCGTTTGCAGAGTTCGATAACTTGCTCCTTGACTTCCGGAACGGCAGCCTCTCCCTCATCCATCAGGCGGGAGATCATGTTGCCGATCTGGCGCATCTCGTCCTCTTTCATGCCGCGGGTCGTAACGGCAGGAGAGCCGAAGCGCATACCGCTTGTGAGCTTTACAGGCTGCGTGTCAAAGGGGATGGCATTCTTGTTTGCAGTGATATTGGCGGCGTCAAGAAGCTCCTGAACTTCGTTGCCCGTCTTGCCGCGGCTCATCACATCTGCGAGCATGAGATGGTTGTCTGTGCCGCCGGAAACCAGTCGCACGCCGTTCGCTTTCAGCGTATCAGCCAGCACGGCCGCGTTCTTCACGACCTGGGTCTGATACTCCTTGAACGAGGGCTGCATAGCCTCGCCGAAGCAAACCGCTTTGCCGGCAATAATGTGCATAAGCGGACCACCCTGCGTGCCGGGAAAGACAGCGCTGTTGATCTTCTTGCGCAGCTCGTCCTTGCAGAGGATCAGCGCACCGCGCGGACCGCGAAGTGTCTTGTGCGTGGTGGTCGTGACCACGTCGGCATACGGCACGGGGCTCGGATGCACGCCGGCGGCGACGAGACCCGCAACATGGGCCATATCGACCATCAGGTAAGCGCCGGTCTGATCGGCGATCTCACGCATCTTTGCAAAGTCGATGAAGCGAGGGTAGGCGCTGGCACCGGCAATAATGATCTTGGGCTTGACCTCTTCGGCCTTCTGCAGCAGCCCCTCGTAGTCGATCGTCTCAGTCTCGGGGCTCACGCCGTAAAACGTGGCGTTGAAATACTTGCCGGAGATGGAAGCTTTGGAGCCGTGGGTCAGGTGTCCGCCATGGCTCAGGTCCATGCCGAGGATGGTATCGCCCGGCTTGAGCAAAGCCAGATACACCGCCACATTGGCCTGCGATCCGGAATGCGGCTGAACGTTGGCATGCTCGGCGCCGAAGAGCTGCTTGGCGCGTTCGATGGCCAGGGTCTCGATCTCGTCCACATATTCACAGCCGCCGTAATAACGCGCGCCGGGATAACCCTCCGCGTATTTATTGGTCAGATGGCTGCCCATTGCCTGCAGCACGGCCTCGCTTACAAAGTTCTCGGAAGCGATCAGCTCGATATGATCACGCTGACGGCCAAGCTCTCGCATCATGCTCTCGTAGACCTGAGGGTCCTGCTGCTGAATCTTTTCGTAGCTCATTCTGGCTCCTCCATTCTGTATTCTTCGACATTATACCCCAGCCTTCTTCGGCTGACAAGCGAACAGATTACACGAAGATTAGTATTCCTCTTGTGGTTTTTATTCGTAAATGATACAATATATACAACATCGTATCAGGAGGGACCACCATGAAAAAACTTCTGCGTGCTCTTCTTGTTCTTCTGCTTCTTGTTGTGCTCGCCGTGGGCGGCCTGCTCGGCTGGCTGACAGCGACGGAATTCAAGCCGGACGCGGTAGAATCCCTTGAGATCCGCAGCCTCGGCGCCGATAGTCCCGCGATTCCGGCCTCGGATCTGCAGATCCTCAGCTGGAACATCGGGTATGCCGGTCTCGGTAAAGAGTCCGACTTCTTTATGGACGGCGGAAAGAATGCCCGTTCCGCGGATAATGCCACGGTCAACCGCTATCTGAACGGCATCCGCGACACCCTTCTCGCCGAAGCGCCTGACCTCATCCTGCTGCAGGAGGTCGACACGAATTCCAGCCGCACCTATGGCATCGATGAAACCACGCCGCTCCTGCTGAACAACGGCGCGTTCGCCTTCAACTACTCCTGCCCCTTTGTGCCCGTTCCCTTCCCGCCGATCGGACGGGTCAACAGCGGACTGTTCACTACCACAGACTTTGCAATCGACCACGCCGAGCGTATCTCGCTCCCCTGTCCCTTCTCCTGGCCGCTCCGCATCGCAAATCTCAAACGCTGCCTGCTGGTGAGCTATCTCCCGATCGAGGGTTCCGATCACCAGCTCGTGCTTGTGAACCTGCACCTGGAAGCCTATGACGACGGCGAGGGCAAAATCGTTCAGACGTTGCAGCTTCGCGACTTCATTGACAATGAGTTCAAGAAGGGCAACTATGTCATAGCCGGCGGCGATTTCAACCAGACCTTCCCCGGTAGTCTGGACGCCTACCCGATCCTCGATCCCACGCTATGGACTCCCGGTGTGCTGGACGACACGCTGCTGCCGGAAGGCTGGCATTTCGCCTATGACAGCTCCGTGCCGAGCTGCCGTCTGCTGAACCAGCCCTATGACCCGAGCGACACGGCGCACACGCAGCACTACGTGATCGACGGCTATATCCTCTCCCCCAACGTGGAGCTGAAAGAGGTCGCCACCCTGGATCTCGGCTTTGCCAATTCCGACCACAACCCGGTCCGTCTGGTCGTTGATCTCAAGTAATGCTTTCTGACCTTCGCACGATATAGACCACAGCACCAGGAGCAATCCGAACGATCGCTCCTGGTGCTGTGCTTTTTTAGCTCTCTTCTACCGGTACTCCAGTTCTTCCAGCATCGTCATAAACTCGACATCGGCCAGGATCCCGGATAGCTTGTCAGCAACCTGCCTGATCCCTCCGGATTCACCCGGTGTTTTATCCCACCGTCTCATCCAGGGAATGTCTACAATGATATGACCGTTTGAATCAAGGTTGGGGTGCATCCTTTGTTCGTCCATCAACTGCATCCTTCTTTCTTCAGGTTCATGCTGTGCCGGGAATCACCCCGACTTTCTCTATCGCTTAAAGAGTACCACCAGTTTTTGAAGGATTCAACCAACAATCCGACCTCAAATTTTGTCGTTCCGGAGAAATAGGAGACAGTCGAGAAACGGAAGTTAACATAATATAGTTTCTTTCTCCATAGAAATGCTGGTTTATCAAGGCATTTTTCCGGTTTCAAGATTATGATACTTGTCACTTTTTTCCGATAAAGAAATTAC